>OCAV01002048.1_pt1 | contig 11599 bp, 12 predicted proteins | sample 1538331 | NCBI WGS metagenome assembly OCAV01 (sample SAMEA2580297, study PRJEB22360) | human gut metagenome | biome: human gut; feature: human-associated habitat; material: faeces | place: Denmark | collected 2008/2010
TATTGTTGTAACGATTTTGATAGCGTATATAAATCAATCAAAAAAGTAACCGCCCTCAGCCAAAGGAATACGATTACTTTTTTGTAACTTTATCAAATTTGAACCAACCAACTATCAGTAGTGCCTTTTTATATCTATAATATACCACCCTTTAAGCACCTTGTAAACATGTAACTTTGTAAACTTGTAAGCAAACTTGTAAGCATTTCAAACTGTTTTCGGTCAAATTCGGGTCAAATCCTCATAAGAATATATAACAATCTACAGTTTGATAGAATTTCAAAAATCCCGTATCTTCGGGCTTTTCAACACATTATAACACCATATAAATTAGTTCAATAGTACCTCATTCTATAAGAAAACAAAGAACGCAGCAATTCAATGGATTTATCTCCCAAAAGAAATACTGCGTTTTATCAGAATGTGGATTAAGGCGGAACACCGCCACTAGTGAAAGCGGTCTAAAAGACATATCACATGACTATTTTTCTGTATAACTTGGTTTTAAAGTTACTCTCTTATTTAGTATAAAAGCAAGTACAACCGAAATCACCAAAATCACAATATTTCCGATAATCTGCGGAAGAGATGTCGATATCAGCAGTACTGCTACAGACAATGTCGCCAGCGCGATGGAGAGACCACAGATTACTTTTAATTTCCCATTACTTACATGAAATGCAGATTTCTCCCAAAGTTCCGGCATTTTTTTCGGAAGCTGCAAAGCAGAGCACGCGATTACCCCACGGATAATCGTAAAGAGGATTACCGTACTATTGGCAACTGTATTCAAATCAAGTCCAATCAGAATCGGCACAAGACCAATCAGATAAAGCACAAGCAGAATGTAAGGATAGGTATCATATTTCTTATTTTTCTCTGCCAGTTTCTTAGGAAGCCATCCATCTGCACATGCACCTGCAACCGGATAAACAATCATTCCAATATTAAAATTCAATGTTGTAAGCAATGCAAACATTGCACCACCCACTACAAAAAACGTAAACACTGTCTTCGGCATAAACGTCTCTGCTGATACACTCAACGGCTGATTTGCTACCTGCTCTACCGGAAGTACGCCAGCTACAACAGTTGACATAACTGCATACACAAGAACAACTGTTGCTGTAGAAGCAATAATGACAAACGGAATATCCTTTGTCGGATTCTTGGACACAGAACTATAATTTACTACATACTGAGCTCCGCCGGCTGCAAATGTAAGATAAATAGATGCCAGAATAAATCCGCCAACACCTTTTGTCATAAATCCAGCTGTAAGGTAATCTGCCTGTACATGCCCGATTCCCAGACAAATATAGGAAGCAATTGCAATCGCCAAAACAGCACACAGTATGTTCTGTAATCTTGCTGCCTGTTTCACACCGAAAATATGCATGCCAAACAAAAATGTCAAAACAATTGTACAAATTAATTTTGCATTGACTCCCGGAAACAATGACAGGAAATAGTCAGCAAACGAAAGAGTATACATACTGATTGCGAGGCAGCTGAACAATTGCACATACAAATAAATTCCTGCCATTCTCTGTCCGCTTAATACTGCAATCTGTGAATACTGTCCACCCCGGAAATTCGCTGTTCCGCCAATATAAATCTGTGGAATTACCGCAATAATGGTAATCAGACCTGCAACAATATACGCAATATTCACACTTCTTCCCGTAAAACCAATTGCAATTCCGGTCATCGTCATAATTCCAACACCAATAATCTGTCCTACCGCCATCGAAAATAAATCTGTACGGGATAATAATTTCTTATTTTCTGTCTTTTCCATGTTCTCTCTTCCTTTCAGAAATGAATTCAAACTTCCATATGTCTCTTTTCCTATCGGTACAATTCTGTACGGATGCGCTCTAATGCTTCTTCCAGCATGCTGCGCGGACATCCTACATTCAGACGCAGATGCTCTTCTCCACCCGGACCAAACCATGGTCCCGGAACACAAACCACCGCCGCATCCAACGTCACTCGCCTGAAGATTTCTTTATCTCCTAGTTTCAATCCGGAAAGATCCAGCCAGCAAAGAAACGTACCTTCCGGGCGAATCATAGTCGCTCCCGGCATTTTTTCCTGTATATATCCCTCAACAAAGTCTACATTCTTCTGCATATAGGCAACTTCCTGTTTTGCCCACTCAGCCCCTTCCGGTGTATAAGCGGCGATTACACTTTCAATTCCAAATGTATTTTTTACATCCAGAGACATTGCAATCTGTGTCTTAACAAATGCATTTCGCACCTCTTCATTTGGAATAATCGACATACTTGCTTTTAATCCCGCCACATTAAAAGTTTTACCCGGTGCTGTCAGATGAATAAACTTCTGCGCATATTTCTCATCCAGATTCATAAGCGGATAATGTGTATGCCCCTCATAAACAATATCTCCATGAATCTCATCTGAAACAAGCATCACATCATGTTTCAGACAAATATTTGCAACAGTTTTTAACTCTTCCTTTGTCCATACCCGTCCAACCGGATTGTGTGGACTGCAAAGTATCATCATTGTATTTTCCGGCTTTGCAGCAAGCTGCTCCAATTCGTCCAGATTCATTTCAAACCTTCCATCTTTACATAACAAGCCGTTATTGACAACCTTTCGATTATCGTTTTTTACAATTGTCGCAAATGGGTCGTACACCGGCTGTTGAATAATGACCCCGTCTCCTTCTTTACTGAAAGTGCGGATTGCAATATTAATTCCAGCAACCACAGATGGAATATACGTAATCCATGCAGGATTCACATCCCAGTCAAAGCGCATTTTCTGCCAGTAACATACTGCTTTATAGAAACTTTCCATAGGCGCACAGTATCCGAAAATTTCCTGACTCACTCGTTTTCCCAATGCATCTACAATCACCGGTGCGCATGCAAAATCCGTATCTGCGAGCCACATCGGAATCATCTCTTCCGGAACCGGTCGCTGCAGATAAGAACTGACCGCCTTTGCATGCCATTTCATATCATTGGTTGCCTTCCTATCCACCTTCCTGTCAAAATCATACTTCATGTTCTCACCCTTTCATTGTTTTACTATTAAACTGTTTAAGTATTAAACTTATTATAATATTTGTCCTATGTTATGTCAATAATTTTATCTGTTTTATCCAATTTGCACAATTCCATATGCCTTTGCTTCTATATTCTTTCTATTGTGCATTCAATATAAATCCACTAAATCACTCCTAATAACGAAAACCTCTGGTCTTCTTCCAAATGTTTTGTTACAATATACAAGAAACCTTCTACAGAATTTCTTTATTACACATATTTTAAACAATGGAGCAAATAGAAATGAATTATCCAAAAGAATTTGACGAACTAGTTGATAGTTTTTACGAAATCGAGCGCATTTTAAATGCATTAGAAAAAAAACCACGTACTTACGGAGCAGAAAATTTACTTTATTCCGGAGAAGCACATACTCTTAAAATCATTGCAGAAAACGAAGGATTAACACAAAAAGCCTTATCCGAGCTCATGTATCGGACAAAAGGCGCCACTTCCATCATGGTTGATAAACTGGTCAAAAAAGGATTGATCATCAAATCTTCCGGTCGTGGAGACCAACGAAAAAACACACTTTGTCTGACAGAAGAAGGCAAAACAGTAAATAAAAATCATCTGAAGTATGATGAAGATTGGATTGCATCATGGTTTCACAGTATGGAAATCTCCCCTGAACAATTGGCAACTACAAACGAAGTGATCAAAAAATGTATTGAATATTATAAAAAGAATTTTATAGGGCAGAATTCCTGTCCCTGATCCTGTATGGTTACAACATCTTTGCGCTCCCTCATAAGTTGTTGTTATTGATTTGTTTTTCGTTTTCCATTTTGGAGTATCTGCCTTACCTGCATTTTTCTGCCATTTGATTATAGTTTTCCCATCACTTCCTGCTGTCATATATTCAGGAGCGCTTACTGCGTTTCCATCATATACCTGATTAAGAGATTGTGTTGTCATAACAACTTCACTTGAACCTTTTTCTACTTTTACTTGAATATCACGATTTACTCTATGGTTGTTTTTATCATATCCCTCTACACCGGAGAAATCATTTGTACTTTCTAAACTTGATATATCAAAGGCTGCCGGATTAAAAATGGCATAGAAAAAACCGAGGACATGAAAGGCCTCGGTTTCCCAGCATATTTAGATTCAGCATTAAATTAACCAAACCGGTACATACCAGTTCTTTTCATCCACAGGCAGCAGATCGTTTGCCATGCCGACCACGCTCCCTGTCCCTATCTCTACTTTCAGAGCCCCCAGACCGCCGAAGGTTTCTTCACGGGTCACAGGCTCTAAGACATTGAAGTTCTTAATCGCGGTCTTTCCGGGTGACGCCGATTTTTTAATTTCTATGGGGGAAAGAATTCCGTTTTGGTAGATCAGCAAGTCGATTTCCTTTTGGTCTTTATCCCGGTAATAATAAATGGGCGGCTCCTTTCCAGCGTTCAGATAGCTTTTATAGATTTCCGAAAACACATAGCTCTCAAAGAACGCGCCGGACATTGCTCCCTTTTCCAGCGCTTCAGGATTTCCCCATTTCAGCAGGTACGCAGCCAAACCAGTATCCAGAAAATGAATCAGCGGCATCTTGACAACACGTTTGAGCGCATTATTGTGATATGGCTGTACCAGCGCAATGATATGAGATGATGCCAGAATCGAAAGCCATTTTTTCGCTGTTGGAGCCGAAATACCCGCGGCACTTGCCAATTCCTCATAGACGACAGGCTTTGAAGTCTGTGCCGCAACAATCGTCATAAAATTGTAAAACTGCATTTCATCGGCAACCTGTGCCAGATCACGAATATCACGCTGCAGATAGGTGTCTACATAGGAGCGGTAATAGGTTTCCCAATCCACATTTTCATCTGCGTAAAGTTCCGACATGGACCCTTTGAATATCCTGTAATAGATTTCATTCAAACCCTTCCTGCTTCTTACGGATAAACGGTTCATTAACCGTGCAGCGTCTGTCTGATATGGCTCACTTGGTTCCTGATAGATTTCAGCATCGGACAGCCCCAGCAGGTTCACAATTCCAACCCGTCCAGCCAGGCTCTCGCTTACATTTTTCATGAGGCGGAACACCTGTGAATCCGTGATCCAGAAATCCCCCTTTCTTTTGGAACAGTCCACCCCCATTTTGATGTAAGGCAGCAGCTCTGTTGCATACCAACCGCCTCTGCAAACCAGAAATGCCAATCGGTCAATATTCAGGTGAGATTCTCCATCTATATCATCCGGTTAGCCAAACAATGCTTTAAGGCTTACTTCACCGGTTGAGATATCAGATTAGAAAAGCTACTGTGCTCCGTGAACTTGGAAGAACAAAAGAATCTGTGGAATTCTGTAAAAAATGGATGCAAAAAGAGCCAGGAAATGTAGTGGCGGCTACCTCAGGAGTATATGCATATATAAGTACAAAAGAATATGATGCAGCAGAAACGCTGGTGGATAGATTCATTATAAATAAATCAGAGTGCTTGGACGAAAATGATATGATGTTCATTGCGGCTTCAAAATTATATAAAGCAATGGGTAAAAAGAAAGAAAAAAGGGAAATCGATAAGGCAATAAAGAAATATGATGAATATATGGAGGAATATATAGAAGAATATTTTATGAATCCAGATTTTGAAGAGGACGATGAATTGCCATTCAATTAGGAAGAAAGGGGCTGCCATGGAGCATCTGCGGTGTGGAAGATGGATGCAAAGTACGGACGCCAGTTTTCGGTAGGTTCCGGCAGATACGAAAGAGATTACACACTCTGGCACAGGACGGTTTACCTGGCTCACGATGCGGCCTATGAGTCTTTATGAATCCGGTGTACAAATTGCGGATCAGACTTTCTTTCCTCAAGAATAATTTCTTTCATAAGTTCAAAAGCCTGTAGCCAGCAACTTCCATCCTTTTCAGTTCCTATCATGTTGAGATAGCATTTTCCTGTCAGTTTATTAAATCGTTTCCATTTCTTATTCAACATGCCTTTATCTCCATCTGTGTATTTTATAATGATTTCATCAGCGTTCCGCTTTTCTTTGCATCCATATGCTGCATCCGTCCTATTGTGCAGCTTGTGGATCATCTGCTCTGCCAGCAGGCGCATATCTTTTTTGTTTATGGCTTATCTGTCGCGGAACAGGTACTTCTTTCCAAGCAGCATCGCCAGAAGACCCAGCATGGAAAAGCCTGCAAGCACAATCCAAAGGGTCATGTTGGCGCTGTCGCCGGTCTGCGGCACATCAATGTCATTGTTCGGGTCATCGGCAGGCGGGGTATGTGGAGGTTTGCTTGCCACCTGCGTGCCGGTGTTAGGCGCAGGAGGCATAGGTTCCGTAGAAGTATAGGATACAGTTGGTTTTGTGGCATCAAAGACGCCATAAGTACCTGCCGCACGCTTCGGATTCGTCAGCTTCACAGTATAGGTCAGCTGTACTGGTGCAAAATTGCTTACGGGTACATTCATGGTCCATACAAAATGCTCCGTATCCTGCTTGTTTCCTTCCACATACTCCAGAACATACGGATAGGTTCCATTAACCGCTTCACCAAAACCATACGTCGTCTCATTCAAGGCTGTTACGGCAATGGACTGGCTGTTGATTCGTTTGCCAGATGGCTCACAAAGGAAGGTCCCCACTCTCATACAATGCCCTGTCTACGGGCATGGTTCTCCATCTCTTCCACTAATGTACTTACACTTGCAGTACCCCCGTATGGATAATCATATGCTCCATTATCCGCCTGAACCTGCCTGCCCGTTTCCTGCATCCAGGAATCACAATCGGCTGGGGCGTCATTGCTGCCATATTTCAATACCATCGCTCACAAAAACCAAGTACTTGCGCGAATGCTCGACAGCCGTGTCTTCGTCCAGCAGTTTCTTACCGGCCAGCAGGCCTGCATGTGTATTGGTTCCGGAACTGATGTCCTGCTACATTGGCTTTCTGATTGAAGATCACCACCCCCGGCAAAGACCGTCATCGGCAGCAGGAGCAGCACCATGCAGCACATGAGTAGGTTGCTGAGAAGTCGTTTTTTCCTGTTGTTTCCTCCTTGTTTTCAAGTGTTCTATAACATCTTTATTCTAGCTTATAGCGTTTTGGATTGCAATAGAAAACCAGCCTCTAATGTAGTACTGAGCACCCATGCTCTTTGTACTCCGCATCAGAAGCAAGTTCCTCAATTCGCTTGTAGAGAAGTTCCAACTTATCCGTAAGAGTATCAAAAGTAAGAAGGTACTCCGTCAGGATCTCGCCATAAACTAAGTTAATGGAAGAAAAAAATCAGGCATAGTTGGTTCAGCTACATTGCTGGAGATATTCCAGGAATCTGGCTGCCATGTCCTGATTCTTGCTTGTGACAGGGATGACTGCGCAGGCATCATCGTATAAGATCATCTCTTCTTTCTTCAAGATATTGTCTGATCCCAGAAGCAGGGCATCCTTTGCCATGCTCTTAGAAATATCCAGGTTATCTGCTTCCGGCAATTCTTCTATATTCATGAAACCATCCTGGCCGCTGTAACTTTCGTAGATTTCTTTGGGACATACCAGTACGTCGACTGCCTCCGCTCCGATCAATGTAGCAAGAGCTATCTTGGATGTGCTGTCCTCGGCATCGGCAGACAGGTTCGCCTGAATTTTAATAATGCCGTCTTCCGGCGAAATGCCGGCATATTCGGCGAAAGATTCTTCTAACCATTCAACCTGCTGGCTGTTGCCGCCTACCACGGTGATATTAATAAGTACCTCGGTGTGTGTGCCTTTATACATCGTGATTCCAAGATAGATAGCCCCTACGATCAGAAGCGCCCCTGCAAGCCGTGATTTGTAATACATCCAGAGGTACTCTATTTTCTGTCCCAGGGTCATAACCTGCCAGGCTTCTTTGATTCGCCTCGCATTCAATTGACTCTCGTCCATATGTTGATCCTCTAACTGGTTTTTCATCTGTTCATTGCTCATTCAACTCCTCCTGCATTGCTTTTCCGGTGTTTTTATGTGAGTATTCCGGGGTGGGGAGTCCTCTTCTGGTTCATACTTTTTAAAAATTCTGTCAAATATAATGCAAAAGATTAAAGCAATCACCGAAAAACCGCAGATACCGCTAACCATAATCACCAGTGCAAAAGTCGTTATCGATACTGTGTATAGGTAGAGAATCAGACCGCATACTGCAAGGAGAACGATAGTATAAGGAAGATGCCCTATTGCCATAAAAGCCGCATTCTTGAGCACCTGCTTCGTCGTGCACACAAAATGCGAGATGATAGGAAACACATACAAGAACATACTGAGAAGAACTGCACAGACCACCCACAGGCAGATCCGGATCACAGCGAAGAGCATGGTATCCTGAGAATTAATAATATAAAAATCCATTCCAATGAATGCGATAATCAAAAGGTACAATACCCACACAATGGTGCTCTGTTTGAAATTCTGCCGGAAAGCCTTCCAAAAGTTCTGCCAGATATAAGGATCTTCTCCCCTAAGTATCTTCAAAGAAACATAGTAAAGCGCACTCAAAGATGCGCCGACTGTAATCACGGGAATGCAGCTCAATACAAATATCAGATTCAGCATTACCAGATCAAAGATCTTGGAGATAAACTGCATAATTGGATTATCTATATTAAATAAACGATTCATAGACAATATCCCTTTCTTATTGATTTTATTATAAATACAACATAAATGATTCTACCGGTGCGCTGAAATTAATGAATTCCTTAATTTATGTACTTATTATCCTCTTTTATAATCTCCCGGATAATTGTTTCAATATCTCTTCCCGAGATAACAACATCCTTAATCTCACACTGTCCGGAAACTTGCCCTATCATAGTCAGGCTATCTGTAACTGACGTATCGTATTCTATCCTGATGCTATATGGTGTCATATCCAACACCTCTGCCCCTGCCATCCGTAACCGTTCCTGGCGATACCAGGGATTCTTGTCCACTTCAAATTGAATCTGCTTTTTTGTGTTAAACTTCTGCTTTACCATCTGCATATCATCATCCACTACAATCTTCCCATGATTAATCAACACAATCCTTCTGCACAGGGATTCAATATCCTGAAAATCATGGCTGGTAACGATGAAGGTTGTCCTCTCTTCTTCGTTCATCCTGCGGATGAATTCTCTGATACGCGCCTTCGACTCTGCATCCAGACCTATCGTTGGCTCATCCAGATAAACAATCTCCGGATTATGCAAAAATGCAGCCGCAATATTACACCGCATCTTCTGCCCCAGGGATAGTTGACGCTCTGGAATCGATAACAACGGGCCCAGATCCATAATCTCTGTAAACCGTTCCAGATTCTCCCTGTATCTCTGCTCCGGTATCTCATACATCCGCTGGAATAATCTGTAAGACTCAATCACCGGAACATCCCACCACAGAAGAGAACGGTTACCGAACACCACGCCAATCTTCCGGTTATTCTGAATCCTCTCTGTAAATGGATCACGTCCCACAACTGTGATGCTCCCCGCCGTAGGTTTCAGGATGCCACACAACATTTTAATTGTGGTTGATTTGCCGCTGCCGTTGGGTCCCACATATCCTACTGCCTCTCCCTTTTCAACGGTAAAGTTCACGTCATTCACTGCGCGAAGCACTTCGTAATCCGGCCGGAACATGGAGCAAAATGATGCTGCAATATTCTCTGTATTCCTTTTTCTCTTATACTCTTTTACTAGATGTCGTACTTCTATCTGGCTCATAGCATTTCTCCTAACTATACAGTTCCCCTCTCGGTCTGCATTTTCAATCCCTGTCAAATCAATGTTAATTCCCTGTACTTTCATATCCCCGGATTCCGGTTCTCCATATTACAGATCCAATCAATCCGATCGTGAGTGCACAGACCGGCATGGCAAATAATACCCAATTCCCAGATTTACCTGTCAGATATGCAGCAGGATAATATCCCACGAATCCAAAAGGAATGATGAACGTGAAAAAACACCCGATCATGGACGGGAACACGCTCAAAGGATATTTGGCGAATTCCCGGCAGGTCTGCACCAATACGGGAAGATCATTTCCCTGGAGCAGCCAGAAATTAAGACTGTTGAAGATCAGATATATTCCAGAATTCACCGCAGTCCCACAGATTAAGAATTCCAATAAAAAGAATAGAGTTCCTATGCCAAGCCCAATGCCCAGATGTACCATAGAATAGATCATGAGTCCGATATATGCCGTCATACTGATTATCGCCTGATAATGAAACCGTTCACCTAATAACTGGATAAAGACAGACGCTGGACGGATCATATATACATCTAACAGACCATCCTTGACATGATAATTAATTCCCCAGATATTATCGAAAAACGACTGCCCAATTGCCTCAATAATTGCACACATGGAGAACAGCAGACAAAGTTCATACAGATTCCATCTGCCGAATCCTCCTGCCACATTCGCAATCGTCACCACGCCAAGGAATGCTGACGCTTCCCTCAGCAGCATTGACAGAATCCATATCACCGTATCTGCCGGATACTGGGTTACCATTAACAGACTGATTCTCTGATATCCATTCCATAGCCGGATATAATATCGTAACCGCCTCATCTTTTACCCTCCCTGTACTACAACGCGCTTAATAACATGGCTATATACCATTCTGGCAGCCAGCCACAATACAATCACCCAGATAACCTGAAGTCCGACAAAACGTATCGCCTCTGAGAATTTATATTTTCCCAGATACAGGTTCACCGGAACCGATACCATCCCCGCAAAAGGCATGTAGTTAAGAATCCGGCGCAGGTTCTCCGAGAATAAAAAGAGAGGCACAACACCGCCTGATAAGATCGACAAAAGCGCGCTCTTCGTAAACATCAGCCCATGATAGCCATAAGTATAAAATGCACAGATTCCCACCATGAATTCGATAAAAAACATCATTCCTACCGATATGCAGATACTCAAGAAGAACAGAAGCAGGTTTCCGGCTCCCGCTGGAACTGTTCCTCCCATAACCGTCAAACCGACTAACGAGATCGGAATTCCTTTGAACAGCAGAAAGAACACGAATTCTCCCACTCTTTTTGCAAATAAGGCAAAAAACAAGGATACTGGTCTTAGGAGTTCTATACCGATATTCCCTTTGTAAATCCATTTGGACAATTCCACATTAATGCCGCCTGAGAACTGCGAAGACAGCATCCGGGACAATACCACGTATGTCGTCATCTGCGCCATCGTGAATCCCCGGAGCGTCTCCTGCTGCCGGAATACGTACTGCCATAGGAAGTAATAGATTACGATTGACGCGGCAGTTCCGGCTATATCAAACCAAAAGGCTTTCATATATGCAAATTTAGTTAAAAATGTCATCTTGACAAGATAATAGAATTTTCTCATTTTCGCTTTTATTATTAATATAGCCCTCTCTAATGGCTTCATATGCGTTTTTACTAATACATCGATATATTTGTGAATTTCTATTTAGTATAAAGAGAAACAGATGGCTGGCAAATAAGCAGGACCCCGAATTTAAACATTTTGCTATCTTTT
>OCAV01002062.1_pt1 | contig 11527 bp, 5 predicted proteins | sample 1538331 | NCBI WGS metagenome assembly OCAV01 (sample SAMEA2580297, study PRJEB22360) | human gut metagenome | biome: human gut; feature: human-associated habitat; material: faeces | place: Denmark | collected 2008/2010
TTGTGGCCGTAGATGCGCCCCAGCGGCTCGCCGACGGCCGTGCCGCCGAAGCGGTAGCCCGACTCGGACATCGTATAGCCGCCGATACGCCATGCGTCTTTGCCGTCGATATCCTTATAGTAATACTCGTCGGGCAGCGACAGCACCTTGTTGGCGTTGAACGAGTAGGTGAAGTCGGTCGTCCAGCTGAAGTTCTTGGTGCTGACGTTCACCGACGAAATTTCGAATTCGAGACCGTAGAAGCGGATCGAACCGACGTTCTGCATGGCCGAGCCGTATCCCGACGTATCGGGCAGCGAGACGTCGAAGAGCAGGTCTTCCGACTTCTTGCTGTAATAGTCGGCGGCCACGCGCAGGCGGTTGTTGAAGAACGCCATGTCGAGACCGATGTCGAACTGCTTGGTCTTCTCCCACGTCAGGCCGAGGTTGGGCAGCGTCGAAGCGAGCGTAGCGCCCGAACCGGCATAGATGCCCGTCACGCTGTAAGCGCCGAGCGTGTCGTAATAATCGACGTTGTTGTTACCCGTCAGACCGTAGCTCAGGCGGAGTTTCAGCTGGTTGAACTTCTCGACGTTCCAGAACTTCTCCTCGGAAACGACCCAGCCGGCCGAAACGGCGGGGAAATAGCCCCAGCGGTTATCCTTGGCGAAGAGCGACGAACCGTCGGCGCGCATGGTGAAGCCCAGCATGTATTTCTCCTTGTAGTTGTAGTTCAGACGTCCGAAATAGGAGATCTGGCACCACGGCGTCTGGGTGTCGGTCCATGCGGTAGGCGTGGTGCCCGCCCCCAGCGTCGGGGTCTTGTCGGACTCGGCGCCCTGCACGGTCATCGACATGCCGTTGATCTTGCGCTTGAGGAAGTCGTATCCGGCCATGGCGCTGAGATTGTGGTCGCCGAAGGATTTGTTGTAATCGACGTGCGCCTGAAAACTCAGGCGGTTGGTCTGCGACCACCCTTCGTAGGTCTGGCGGGTCTGGCTGATGGCGTTGCCGGCCAGATACTGGTAGCTGTTCTTGTAGGAGTTGTGGTTGGCGATCTGGGCGAAAGCCGACAGGCCGTCGACAATGTCCCACTTGAGGTTGAAGTTGGCCGTGGAGCGGCGGGTCACATAGTTGTTGGTATAGTAGCGGTCGAACCATGCCGCCGAGATGGTCGTACTGTTGGTACCCTGACCGGGCTGGCCGTCTTCGAGGTAGTCGCGGTGGGTGGCGGGCATGAACATGCCGCGGCCCAGAATCGTCCAGTAGTTGCCGATGCCGCTCGAAGGGATCTCGTTGCCGCTGGTCTCCGAGTAGTCGAAGGTCGTACCGGCCGTAAGGCTCTTGGTGATCTTGAAGGAGGTGTTGCCGTGGAACGTAAAACGGGAGAAATCGGTATTGATACCGATGCCGCCGTCTTTCATGTAGCTGGCCGAAGCGGCGTAGGTCACCTTGTCGCTGCCGCCGTTCACGCCGACGTAGTACTGCATCCAGTAGGAGTCGTCGAACCACTGGCTCTGCTGGTCGTTATCCTGAAAAACGATGATCTTCGACGGATCGACCGGATCGACCACCGAACTCCAGCCGCGGGGCACGCTTTCGCCCTCCTGCAGGTAGCGGGTCGTCCAGATCGACGAATCGCCGTTGCCGATACCGGCCGAGTTGGCACCCGTGAGCACCTGCTGTCCGTAGGTATATCCGGGGCAGTCGTTCAGCGCGCGGCGCATGGTGACGACATAGTCGCGGGCGTCCATCAGGTCGAATTTCGTCGCGGGCGAGGTCCATGCGGCCTGCGCCTCGAACGTAATCTGGGGACCTTTGGCGCGGTTGCCCTTCTTGGTGGTCACCAGAATCACGCCGTTCGACGCGCTGGCTCCGTAAATACCCGCCGAAGCGGCGTCCTTCAGGATTTCGATCGACTCGATGTCGTTCGTATTGAGTCCGGTCATCTCGCGGCGGACGCCGTCCACGATGATGATCGGCGCATTGGACTGGTTGATCGACGAACCGCCGCGGATCAGGAACACCGGATCGCTGCCCGGCTGGTTGTTGGCCGTCGAGACGCGTACGCCCGGAACCTTGCCTTTCAGGGCATCGCCGATCGAATTGACCGGAACGCCTTCCAGATCGGCGCCGCTCACCTTCGAGACGGCGCTGGTCAGCGTGCGGCGCGACTGGGTGCCGTAACCGACGACCACCACGTCGTCCAGCACGTTGTTGTCCTCGGCGAGCCGCACGTCGATCTGCGTCCGGTTGCCGACCGCGATCTCCTGAGGCTGATAACCCAGATAATTGAATACCAGCACCGAACCCGGACCGGGAACGACGATTTCGTAATTGCCCTCAACGTCGGACGAGACGCCCGTCTGGGTGCCTTTGACCATGACCGTCGCACCGACGACCGACTCGCCGGCGCCGGCGGTTATCCGGCCCCTGACGGTCAGCCTACGACCGGAATCCGATTGGGGGGGGGAGTTTTGCCGGGTCAGGATCACGACGCCGTCGACGACCTGCCACGCGATGCCTTTGTCGGCGAACAGCGGACCGAGAACGGCATCGACAGCGCCGCCGTCCACACGGATTTCCACATTGCCGAGCGGCATGACGCCGACCGACGATTCGTACGAAAATGCAATTCCGGTTTGCCGGGTCACCGCATCGACCGCTTCCTTGACGGTTGCATTTCGCAGGGACAGGGTGACATTGTAGTGTTGTGCATACAGCTCTTCAGCCGCCGACAACGTAAAGACGTTGCACAGCAACAGCAGCAACATACAGCATCCCGTCCGAAAAACAGATAAATTTTTCTTCATGATTAGGACTGTAAAGTTTTAAACTGATCGAGGAAAGCAGCAGCACCGGGCCCGGATGTGCCAACATGATTCGGATGAATGGAATCAGGGTTTAGTTCATAGGCAGTTGAAAATTTAGGTTTCTATTCAGCTATTCGGTTTAAGTCGTTTCTTGTTTCTATTCCGTGACGGCCGCCGGCGCGGGACGGCATTTCACGCCCGACATCTTCTCGATGATGTCCAGCACGTCATCGAGCGTATTGGACTTCAGGAAGTTGAAGTTATACAGCCGGTCGTCGTCGAGAGGCGCGACGGTCTCTATATCGACGCTGTAGATCTCCTCCACCTTGCGGATGATCTCGGCCACACGGACATCGGACATCGAGATCATGCCGTACTTGAGCAGCATCAGATACTCCACGTTGACCTCGGAGATGGAGATGTCGTGCGAAGCGGACGAATAGTAGATCTTCTGTCCCGGCTGCATGGTAATCATGTTGTCGTTGTCGCCGAACTGGAGTTTGACCACGCCGCGTTCGAGCACGACCTCCGTATCGTCCGTATCCTTATACATCTTGACGTTGAACGAAGTGCCGACGACCTTGACCACCACCGTATTGGTCTTCACGAAAAACGGATGGTCCCTGTCGGAAGCCACGTCGAAAAAGGCCTCTCCGTCGAGTTTCACCGTGCGGTCGTGCGGACTGAACGTCTTGCCGTAGCTCAGGGTCGATCCCTGCGCCAGCCAGACCTGCGTTCCGTCCAGCAGCCGGAGGGATTCGGGTTTGCGGCCGGTATTGGTGAATGTATAGTACGATTCCATGGCCGCCTTGTGCATGTCGTGGCCGACGAGGTAGCCGCCCACGACGAGTGCAACGCCCAGCATGGCGGCGGCGCTCCAACCCGCCCAGCGTATGATCCGCGCACGCTTGGAGCGGTGCGGCGACGCATCCGCGTCGATGCGGGCGTGCAGCGCCTTGAGCGATTTGAGGATCCGCTGCGGATCGTTCTCGACGGAATTCCGGTCGCGCACGCTCCACAAAGCCCGGATTTCGCAAAACTCGGCTTTGTTGGCTTCGGACTCGGAAATCCAGCTCAGAACGTCCTGTTCTTCGGCCGGAGTCGCGTTTCCCTCCAAATACTTATAAATAAGTTCGTTTTTCAAAATAATATTGGTTTAAGATTAGACTTCGGTTATACATGCGCTCCGGCCTTGGTCGCTCCGTATAACGGCAGTCAGCATCTTGCTCTCTACCAATAATACAAAGCTGGGCAACCCACCCCCTAATCCGAATGCGAAAAAATTTTGCAGAAAAAGACCCGATCCGGCTTACGCCCGACCGGAAGTCAGAGCAGTTTGTCGCGCAGATTCTTCAGCGCCAGATACATATGATTCTCGACCGTGCTGACCGTCAGCCCCAGCCGCTCGCCGATCTCCTTGTTCGACATGTTCTCGAAAAAGCGCATGCGGAAAATCTCCCGCCGCTTGTCGGGCAGCTCGTCCACCGCCTGCCGCAGCTGCTGCCGCATGTCGTTGTCATAGATTTTGGCAAGGATCGGATTCTTGTCCGGATCGTAATAATCGAACACCATCCGGTCGATCTGCGAACCGTACCACGAGCGGTACTCCGTGTCGCGCTTGTGCTTCCAGATGTAGTTGATCGCCCGGTTGTAGACAGCCTTCAGCAGGTACTTGTACAGCGGATCGTCCGTGGAAATCCGGTGGCGGTTTTTCCAGATATTGAAAAACACGTCCTGCACCACGTCTTCGGCCCACTGATCCCGGAGAAACATCCGGGCATACGACAGCATGGCCGGATAATACGCCAGATACAGCTCGTCGAAAGAGTCTGCATTCATCAATTGTTTGTCTAAATCGCTCATCGCCTGTTTTTGATTTTCGCGGAAAGATTCTTATCCCCTGAAATATTCATCGATTTTATTCGGATTTTCCGGATGCGAGACAGCGGTCGGGATATATTTCCACGATCGCAAAAATAGAAAATTATATTTAAAAGCAAGCCCTCTCCCGGCCGCGGAGAAACCGCCGCCGCAAAAAGCGCCCGCGAGACACAGCCGATAAAACACTCAGGACAAAGCATTTACCCAACTCCTCCTAATTCGTCCGCCGTACGGGTTTTTAGCGATTTATTCATGGAACCGCAACAGCCGGAAAGCTCCCCGCGCCGATCGTCGCCGCCTTTCCGCATCCGGATTGCACTCCGTACGCCATGAAAAAAGGGTCGCGCGGCGCAAGGCCGCACAACCCCGTATACCGGGCGTCACAGAAGCCGGAAACCGGCCGCCGGAATGCAGATTACCGCCCCGTCACGCGCATATACTTGGCAAGCGCCGTGCGGTAGGAGGCGCAGGCCGAAGTGAGGTCGTTGCGGCTCTGCGTGTAAAGCGTCTCGGCGTCGAGCAGGTCGGTGAGCGGCGCGGTTCCCGCCTTGTAAAAGTTCCGGTTCTGACGCAGGTTTTCGGCCGAGGACTCCACCGAACGCCGCATGAGCAGGATCTGCGCATAGGACTCCTGCACCTCGCTCCACGTCCGCTCGATCTCCACGGCGAGCATCTCCCGCACCTGCAGGCGGTCGTTTTCGGCCTGCTGTTCCCTGATGCGGGCCTTTTTCAGCGCATGGGCCCCGCCCCACCACTCCGAAACAGGCACCGAAACCTGCGCGAAGACCATTCCGTCGTCCACGCTCTTGTCCGTCACATTGTAGTAGAGATACCCCGCGCCTATGCCTACCGTCGGCAGACGTTTGCCGCGCTCCATGCGTTTCTCATACTTCCGGGCTTCGACGTTCTTCTCCGCAAGCAGGTATTCGGTCCTGCGGTCGAGCGCCTCCTCGACCGGAACATAGTAGGCGGCGGGAGCCTCCGGTTCGCCGAACGCGGCATTCGCCACGTCGAATCCGCGCCAATCGACGCCGATATGCTGGGCCAGCAGCATTTTCGACACCTTCAGTCCGTTTTCGACCTTCAGGCGGTTCGACGCGATCTCCTGCTGCCGCAGCTCCACGCGCAGCAGGTCGTTGTTGGTCACCAGCCCGGCCTTCACCGAGAGTTCGACCTGACGGCGTATCTCGGCCAGCTGCCGCTCCACGGCATCGAGGGTCGAAAGGTTGTCGCGGAGCGACACGACCTGCCAGAAACAGGCATCGGTCCGCTCGCGCACCTCGGCTTCGGTCTGCAGCAGCTGCAACCGTCCGACCTCCTCGCCCAGCCGGGCGAGCTTGTTGCCGGTGACGATCTTCAGTCCGGCGAACAGGGGCTGAACGGCCGTGACGGAGCCGACGATGCCGCGCTTGACCATCGAAACAGGCAGCGTCCCCATCTGCGGAACGGCGAAATCGGCCTGCACCAGTCCGTGCTGCGCCTGAAAGAGGCCGCCCGACGCGGAAATCTGCGGAAAGTAATTGGTGAACGCTTCGCGGTGCGTCTGCGACGCGGCGTCGAGGTCCAGCCTGCTGTTGCGGAGCGTGCGGTTGTGTTCGACGGCGGCGGCGCGGCACTCTTCGAGCGAAAGCGTCTGAGCCGCGGCAGGAGCCGCCGCAACGCACAAGAACAGAAATACTACGGCTTTTTTCATCACTTGTAGATTTTGGAATAGAGCACCGGAAGTATCGTAACGACGAGGATCAGCGAACCGATGCCTCCGGCAAAGATCGTAATGCCCACGGGCGCCCAGAAGGTGCTTCCGCCCAGCATCATCGGCACGACGCCCACGGCGGTGGTGGCGGTGGTGAGGAAGATCGGCACCATACGCCGCTTGCCGGCGTCGTAGGCCGCCAGACGCCCCGACCAGTGGCATACCTTGCGTTTGTCTTCGGCATGCTGGTACATCAGAATCACGTTGCGGACGATCATGCCCAGCAGGGTGATGAAGCCCAGCACCGAGGTCAGTCCGATGGTGAAATCGGCGATCCGCAGCCCCACCACTGCCCCGAACAGACAGAGCGACATCGAAGCCATGACCACCAGCGTAATGCCGAACTTGCGGAAATTGACCAGAATAAAGAAGAAGATGATAACCAGCGAAATGGTCAGTCCCGACGCGATCGGCGGAATCGTCTCCCAGTCGAATTCGTAGGCTCCGCCCAGCTCGGTCGCAATGCCGGCCGGAAGCGTCAGCTCCTTGTCGATCAGCTCGCTTATGCGCGAATTGACACGCATGGCGTTGGCGCCGCGTTTGAGGTCGGCGGTGACCGTCAGGCAGCGCATGCCGTTGCGGTGCACGATTTTGCTCTCGCTCCACGCCGGCCCGACGTCGGCGATCTGCCGCAGGGGTACGCTGACGCCGGGCACGGGCGAAGAGACATAGGTGTCCCCGACGTCGGAGAGCGAGCGTTCGCCCCGGCGCACATCGTTTTTGAGTACGACGGGCAGTTTGTAATCGCCCTCCCAGACGGCCCCTACGGGCACGTCTCCGGCGGCGAGGGCCAGATTGACGGCCGCCAGCGTCCGGGTGACGCCCAGCTGCGGCGCAGTGACGGGGTCGAGCCGCACATCGACGACCGCACGGGGATCCTCATAATCGGAGTGCACCCACATCAGTTCGGGCATCCGCCGCATGCGGTCCATCAGCCGGTCGCCCGCGGCGCGCAGCGAGTCGATGTCGCTGCCGTAGAAGCGGAATTCGAGCGACGGCACGTTCTGGTAGTCGAGCTGTTTGAATTTGACGTAGGCTTCGGGGAAACGGTCGGCCCATGCATCGGCATATCGGTCGAGGATATCCTCGGTATCGTCGATCGAGGTGGTATTGACGATGAACTGGGCATAGTTCTTACCCGCGATCTGCGGAGCGTAGCTCATCTGGAAACGCGGCGACGAACAGCCCACGAACGAAGTGACGGACTTCACCCGCCCGTCGGCCCGCAGCATCCGGTAAACCGAATCGGCGACGGCTCCGGTCCGTTCCAGCGGGGTGTCGGGCCGCAGGTAGATCTCCACGGCGAACTGGTCGCGGTCGGCGAAGGGCACCATGCGGAGTTTCAGCTGCGTGGCCAGCACCAGCGAAACGGCCACCGAGGCAAGGCCCAGCGAAATCGTCAGCCACCCGTGGCGGAAGGTCCACGCCAGCACCCGCCGGTAAACGTCGTGGACACGGTCGGTAACGCTCTTACGCCCCTCCTTGCGGGGCTGAACCGCCGGAATGATCACGATTTCGAGGAACGGAATCACCAGCACGGCCAACAGCAGCGAAACCATCAGGTTGATGGTGATCGTCCACGGGAAATAGGTCAGAAAGTCGCGCATCATGCCCGTCATGGTAAACAGAATCGGGTAGAAAATCATGCAGATGCAGATCGTCGCCAGCAGCAGCGACGGGAAAAACACCCTTGCGCTCTCGACGGCCGCATACCAGCGCGAGTGGCCGCGCCCGATGTAGTCGAGGTAGCCGTCGATCACCACGATCGAATTATCGACGATCATGCCCAGCACGACGACCAGCGCCGCAAGGGTCACCGTATTGAGCGGAATGCCGCACAAATACATGACGCCCACCGAGATGAAGGTGGAGAGCGGAATCGTGACGGCCGCCACGACGGCCGACCGCAGCGGGAAGAGCAGCATCATGACCAGAATGATGATGGCCATGGCCACGAACAGGTCGCGCAGGAACGAGTGCACGGAGTCGCCGACGACCTTGGCCTGATCGGCGATGCGCTGCACCGCGACGTCGGACGGAAGCTCCTCCATGAAAGCGTGCAGCACCTCGTCCACTTCGCGGCCGTACTCCACGATATTGTATCCCCCGCGCATCTCCATCGAGAGGAGCACGCAGCGGTGGCCGTTGTTGCGGATATAGCTGTCCGGATCGTCGTATTCGCGCACGACGCGCGCAACGTCCTTCACACGCAGGACGTGGCCTTCGGGGTCGCTCCAGACGATCTGCTCCGCGACCTCGCGCTCCCCGGCCAGCGACGGCGCGATATGGATCGGCGTTTCGGTCTCGCCGTTGCTCACCGAGCCGCCCGCCGGGGTCAGCCCCTGCGAAGCCAGCGCCGCGGAGAGCACCTTCTCGCCGATGCCGTAGGCCGCCAGCCGGTCGTGATCGGCATATACCGAGATCTGCTCCTGCTGAACGCCGTAAGGCCGCAGGTTCGAGACCGACTCGATGCGGCGCAGACGGTCGCTCAGGTCGTCCATGTACCCTTTCAGTTCGCGGTACGACCGCGTGTCCGATTCGAGGGTGATCAGCAGGGCCGAGGTGTCGCCGAAGTCGTCGTTCGTCACGAGCGCCGCGACGCCCGCGGGAAGCTGCATCTTGAACGCCGCAAGGCCGTGCTTGATCTTCGACCACACTTCGTCCTTGTCGTTCACGTCGTCGTTCAGCTCGACCATCACGTAACACATGCCGTTCTGCGAGGTGGAGGTGGTCTTCGAACGCTTCACCTCCTTGTAGGTCATCAGGAACTGTTCGAGCGGCTTGGCCAGCTGTTCTTCGACCTCTTCGCTCGTGGCGCCCGGATAGACGCCCACCACGACGCCCTGACGGATCGTATATTCGGGAAACTCCTGCTTGGGGATGTGAACCAGTCCGTAGATGCCGAAAACGAACAGGCAGCCCACGAGCAGGAAGGTGATGCGGAAGTTGCGCATCGACCACGATATGATATTGGCAGAGCGTCCCATCACCACACGACTTTACTGCCTTCACCGATCTTCTGCATGCCGTCCACCACGATCCGGTCGCCGCTCCGGACGCCGTCCTCCAGCACGACAGCGTTGTTCACCAGACGGCCCGTCGTCACGGCCGTACGCACGGCCGAGTCGCCGCGCACGGTCCATACGAAACGGCTTCCGTCGCCCGCCTGCTGTACGGCGCGCACCGGAAGCGCGATCTGCTCGGCAGCACCCGCAGGCGAAACCTCCACGCGGCAGACCATGCCCGGCAGCAGCTCGCCCCCGGCGTTGGCCAGCGCGGCCCGCACGTCGTAGGTGTGCGCCGCAGGATTGGCCACGGCGCCCTTTTCGATCTTCCCGGCCTGAAACGTACGGTCGCCGAGCGCAGGAACGGTTATCCGCATGCGGCTGTCGGCGCCGATCGCGGCGATCTCCTGTTCGGGAACCGAGAAACGGACCTTAACAGTCCCTATTTGCAGCAGGTTCATCACCGGAACGCCCGGCAGCACCGTCTCGCCGGCCGAAGCCCGCCGCTCGCCGACCACACCGTCGAACGGAGCGTACAGCGCGCAGTCGCTCAGGTTCTTCTTGGCGATTTCGAAAAGCGACTCGGCCTGACGGAGCCGGGTCTGCGCTTCGACCCATTTGATTTCGGGCAGACTTTGGGCCTCGTACAGCTGGCGGAGACGCCCGCAGGCGTCTTCGGCCTGCTCCAGCGACGCCCGCGCGGCGTCGAAGGTCTGCCGGGCCGAAGTAGAATCGAGTTCGGCCAGCAGCTGCCCTTTCCGCACGCGCTGTCCTTCGTCGGCCAGCGTGCGGGCGACGGTCCCGGCAACGGGAAAACTCAGGGATGCCGAAGCCTCCTCCTCGACCGAACCTACGTACACGGCCGCGCCGAAGCCGGCCGACGGCGCGGCGACGATCGTCGTCACCCGCAGCGGATCGGCCGTCCGGGTGTTTTTCGGAGAAGAACAGCCCGCCGCAATGAGCAGCAAGGCCCAGAAAATCGTTCGTTTCATTGGTTTACAGTTTTTCGATGCAAAGTTCCCCTTTTGCAAAGCGGCAGAAAAGGCCGCCGTGTCGGCTAAACTCGTCGATTCGTTCGATTTTGAACCTTTCGGCGAATATCAACCGGCAAATTGTTATATTTGTACGAAAAATCCACGACAAAATGAACGAAAAGGATATCCAGAGCTTTTCGCTCGCCACGCTGATCGACGTCTGCGGCCGCCGTCCCGGAGACATCTGCTACGACGGCTGTCTGATCGCGTCGCGCGTCAACGTGCAGGACGAAATCGACATCGACCTGTTCCGCTATCCGACGCGCATCGACGCCTTCGTCATCCTGTTCTGTTCCAAAGGTTCGGGAACCTTCACCTCGAACCTGACGCGGCATACGCTCACGGAGAATTCGATCTTCGTACACCTGCCGGGGTCGATCATCCAAGCCGAATCGACCGAGGAGATCGCGCTGCACGCCGTGATCTGCGAAGAGGAGTTCATCAGGCGCATCAACATAGACATCAGGCTGCTCTCGCAGCTGTTCCTGCACGTGGAGAAGCAGCCCTGTCTCAAACTCGACGAAAAGGAGTGGACGGGAATCACCCGGTCGTTCGAGGAACTCGGCGCCGAGGGTACGGAGATGCCGGCGGACGTCTATTCCGCCGAGGTCATACGTTCGATCATCCGGACGCTGGCCTACAAAGTATGCCGCGTCATCGGACGTCACATCGAAACGAGCGGAGAGCGGCAGGTCTCGGCGCGCAGCCGCAACGACGAGTATTTCAGCCAGTTCATGAATATTCTGGGCAAACACTACACGCAGGAGCGATCGGTGGGCTTCTATGCCGGACAGCTGAACCTGACGCCCAAATACCTGACGACGCTCATCCGCAAGACCAGCGGCCGGACGGCCGTCGAGTGGATCGACGACTACGTCGTGCTCGAAGCCAAGAACCTGCTGAAATACTCCACGATGAGCATTCAGGAGATCGCCTATTACCTGAATTTTTCCAACCAGTCGTTCTTCGGCAAATACTTCAAGAGCCATACGGGCATGACGCCTTCGGCCTACCGGATCGGCAGGGGGGCGCCCGGCGGGGGTGCCCCCCCCAGATATGCCT
>OCAV01002068.1_pt1 | contig 11509 bp, 9 predicted proteins | sample 1538331 | NCBI WGS metagenome assembly OCAV01 (sample SAMEA2580297, study PRJEB22360) | human gut metagenome | biome: human gut; feature: human-associated habitat; material: faeces | place: Denmark | collected 2008/2010
CGTTTTTTGCCCGGCGGCGCCGGGCCAAAAAGCCCCCGGCTGCCCCCGCCGCCCCGGCCATCCGTACGGCTGCACAGCCTGCTCAGCAGAATAGCAGCACGCAAGGCCAGAAGAGCCGTCGCAATGACCGCAGCGACCGTCCGGCCCGCCAGAACAGCCAGCCTGCCGCCCAGAGCCAGAGCGCAGAGCAGGGCCGCGGTGCAAACAACGGCCAGCGCGGCCGTCAGAATGCGTCCCGCAATGCACAGCCTGCACCGGCCCGTGCCCCCAGAGCGGAGAGCAGCCGCCGCGGCCGTGCCGCTGCTGCAAGGGACGAAGACCCGGGCCTTATGCTCATCAGCCGCCGTCCGCCGCAGCAGAAGTTCACGAACTTTGAGGAGTATATGAACGCCCACGGCGGTGCAACTGCACCCATTGAGGACCACAGCGACGAAGTATGAGCAAAAATGAACCGTTTGCCCCATGGCAGTGCCCGCTGTGCGGGGAGAAACTGACCGGCGACAGCACCCTGAAATGCACAAAAGGCCACTGCTTTGACCGCGCCAAGGAGGGCTACTGGCATCTGCTGCCGGTGCAGAGCATGCGCACCAAGGCCCCCGGCGACAGCAAGGAGATGGTGGCCGCCCGCCGTGCGTTCCTGAATGCCGGATACTACGGCATCTTTGGCAAAGCGGTGGGTGAGCTGTGCGCAGAGTACGGCCAGCCTGCCAGCCCGGAGGCGGCGCTGCATCTGCTGGATGCAGGCTGCGGCGAGGGCTGGTACGACCGCTGCATCGCGCAGGCGCTTGCCGAAAAAGGCCGCCGGGTGCAGCTGGCGGGTTTTGATATCGCAAAGTCTGCGGTGCGTCTTGCGGCCAAGGCCCTGCCCACGGCACAGTATGCGGTGGCATCCAGCTTCAGCCAGCCGGTGCGCACCGGCTGGGCCGACCTGCTGCTGAACTGCTTTTCGCCCTTTGCACAGGAGGAATTCCTGCGGGTGCTGCGCCCGGGCGGACGGATGATCTATGTGGTGCCCGGTGCCGAACATCTGTACCAGATGAAGGCCGTGCTCTACGAAAAGCCCTATAAAAACCCGGTGCAGCAGATCGCCTATGACGGTTTTGCCGCCATTGGAGAACGGGAAGTGACCGGCCGCGTCACAGTGCCCCACGAACAGCTGGAAGCGCTGTTCGCCATGACACCCTATTACTGGAAAACGCCGCGCGGCGGGGCGGAGCGCCTTGCTGCGCTGTCCCAGCTGGAAACCGATATCTCGTTCCGGTTCCTTGTATTTGAAAAGCTGTAATGATAGCAGTTTGCGTTTTTAATGCACAAGCAACATCCGCAAACTGCATATCGCAAATATGCCGTTTTAATAGGCACTATTTTTGAAAATTGCGATAAAAAGCAAAAAACGCTCGTCATGCAGAATTGTGTGACGAGCGCTTTTTTGTTTCGGTTTCTGTCAAAAGCCCCGTCCCCGAGGGGGCTGTCGAGCGAATGCGAGACTGGAGGAGTTCCGTGTGATAGGTCGTCCACGAAAAACACCACTGCCCCCACCGCCGGAGGATAGGAGGAGTCCGGCAGGTGAGGGCAGCAGTGCTGTATCAGGATAGAGAGATCGCTTAGTGTTTTTCGCCCTTGGGCAGCAGACCGGCACGCTCCAGGGCTGGACGCAGGGCGAGGTACAGGATGACCGCACACACGGTGGAGGCCACGCTGTTTACAAAGGTGACGCCGCCTGCAATTTTGGTCAGCGCCTGTGCCACGGTGTATTCCTGACCAAAGATGTACACATTGCGGAAGTAGCCAAGGAACGGGTCGGTCAGCACGTTCAGCAGCAGGCCGGAACCGGCAGAAACGATCACCTTGACGAGATAGCCGGAGCTGTGCTTGTCGAGGTCGCGCAGCTTGAATGCCTTGTGCGCCACGGCACCGCAGGTGATGCCGATGATGAACTTGAGCACAAAGGTGGTGACGGCGTAGCCCGGGTCACCGGCCAGAATATCGGCCAGCGCCAGACCAATGGCACCGGCCAGACCGCCGGACACACCGTCCAGCAGCAGGGCGGTCAGGGCGGTGAAGGTGTTGCCCAGATGGAACGAAGAACCGCCGTAGAACGGCACACGGAAGAACAGATAGGCCACAAGGCTTAAAGCGGCCATGACACCGGTCAGGGCCAGCTCCTTGGTGGTGAAGGTGCGCTTGTACAGCACACTTGCAAACAGAATGACGATGACAACGACTGCCAGAAGCAGCCACATTGCAGTAGTAGACATGATTTACTCTCCCTCCAAATTTCCGTTCCCGCGGCACCAAAGCCCCACTGGGGCTTTGATTGCTTCGCAACCACTTACCTACAATCCTACTTGACATTTGGGTGTCCAGCGGGTATGCTCCTATTATACGCAGAACTGACACCATGAAAATACCCAGAATAAAGTTTTTTAATGGGGTCAGTTTGATGCAATACCCAGACAGGAGGGATAATTTATGGTCCATCTGACCACGGCGCTGGATGCTTCTTCTGGCGTGCCGCTGTACGAACAGCTGTACCGCAGCCTTGCCGGAGAGATGCGAAGCGGCACCCTTGCGGCGGGCACCCGGATGCCCGGCAAGCGGCGGCTGGCGGCAGAGCTGTCCGTCTCGGTGAATACGGTGGATGCCGCCTATCAGATGCTGGCGGCGGAAGGGTATCTGGAATCGCGGGAGCGCAGCGGCTTTTATGTACAGGAATATCTGGCCCTGCCGTCCCGGCCTGCCGGCGGGCCGGAACAGCCCCCACCGCCCAAACCCGCCACCACGATGCTGCCGGTGCGGTACGACCTTTCCACCCGCGGGGTAGACCCGGAGCTGTTCCCGTTCCGCACATGGGCGCGGCTGCAAAAGGAGCTGCTCTATTCCTCGCCCCAGCTGCTCACCCACGGCGATGCGCAGGGCGACCCGGCCCTGCGGCAGGCGCTGGCGGAATATCTCTCTGAATACCGCGGTGTGCAGTGCGGGCCGCATCAGATCGTGGTGGGCGCGGGATTGGAATATCTGCTGGGCCTGCTGGCACCGCTGCTGCCCGGCCCTGCAGCGGTGGAAACGCCGGGCTACCCCCGTGCTTTGCAGGTGCTGCAGAACAACGGTGTGCACTGCTGCTGCCTACCGGTGGACGAGGACGGCCTTTCGGTGGAAGCACTGAACCGGTCGGATGCAGCGGTGTGCTACGTCACGCCCAGCCACCAGTTCCCCACAGGCGTTACCATGCCTGCGGGCCGCAGGGCCGAGCTTCTGCACTGGGCAGCCCGCAGGCCGGGCGGGCGGTATATTATAGAAGATGATTACGATTCGGAGTTCCGTTTTGATACCCGGCCTCTGCCCAGCCTGCAGGGCATGGCGGGTGCAGACGGCCCGGTGGTGTACCTCTCCACCTGCTCCCGCAGTCTGGCTCCCAGCATCCGTATCGCCTATATGGTGCTGCCGGAGCATCTTCTGCCTGCATGGCGGAAAAAATACCGCCTGTACTCCGGCACGGTGAGCCGGTTTGAGCAGCAGACGCTGGCCCGCTTTATCACCGAGGGCTACTTCACCCGGCATCTGGCCCGGGAACGTGTGGCCTACAAGGCCCGGCGGGACGCGCTGGCGGCAGCATTGAACACTGCCTTTGCTCCCGGCGAGCTGACCCTTGCGGGCCTGCACACCGGACTGAACCTGCTGGCAAAGCTCAAAGACCCGCCGCCGGATGCTGCGCTGCGCTGCGCGGCGGAAGCCGAAGGCGTGCAGCTGAGCCTGCTGAGCGATTACGACCTGACCGGAGAAGCACCCTCAGCGGCGGGCACGCTGGTGCTGGGTTATGGCTCGCTGAAGGACGAGGCCTGCGCCTCGGTGGGCGAAACATTGAAAAAGGTCTGCATGGCAGCGCGGGATGCATCCGTGACCGTGTAAGTGCCGCTGGCGGCATTCCACTGGCCGGGCAGGGGGGGCCCGGCCCCGCCACAGCGGCGCTGTTGTTGGCAAGAAATTCCAGTGTGCGTTCCAAAGCGTCATAGTCCAGCGCGGTCAGGTCGGTGAGCAGGGCCGAACTGCTGGCACGCAAGGCATCCGGCAGGGTGGCGGGCAGCAGGTCCAGATCCTGCCGGAGAAACGCATCCCACACGGCAGCGCGGGCCGCTGCGGTGCGTACTGGTGAAAAGGCTTCGTCGGCCTGCAGCTGGCACAGGAATTCGTGCGCGTCCCCGGCGGAAATGCCCTGCACGGCCCGGCTGCGGCCATAGCGGGCAAGCTCTTCCTCGGTCAGTGCACCGGTAAAGCCTACCCGCACCGGCCCGTACCGGCTGGCAATGCGCCCCAGCACATCGGGAGAAAAGGCCAGATACCTTGTGCCCTCCGGCAGGGCCAGCACCTGTGCCAGCGCTTCGCGGCAGCGGGCCGGGCCAGCGGCGGCATAGCAGCGGGCAAGGGATGTTTCTTCTTCTGCAAAAGGCACGGTGAGCACGGCAGGCACGCTGAGCAGATGCACGCAGTTCTGGCTGGCGTTCAGGTAGGCCAGCACAAAGCCGGGCTGTTCGCCGGAGACGCACAGCAGCACAGTGAGCTGGTCGGTGGTCTTGGGCAGCTGGATGAGCACACCGCTCTCGCTGCGGGCAGCCTGCCGCAGCTGGGTGCGCAGCTGCTGACGGGACAGCAGCACCGTGCCGCCCACCAGCGGCACCAGCACCAGCAGCGAAGCAAACAGTGCTGCCCAAAAGGGCTTCCAACCTCCACTGCGCATGGGATACACCGCCTTTCCTTTGCATAAAGCTTTGGCCTGCAGGCAAGACTTTATGCAGAAAAGGAGGCGTTTGCAGATGAAAAACAAAAAAGAGACAGCACCGACCACAGAGAAAGAACGGGAGAACTTCTGGCTGGAGATCGGCCCCGCCAGCGCCTATTACGGCACAGATTCTTATGAGACCGCGAAAGAAAACGGCGATGCCAGCCCGGATGGCAAAGCCCGGGGGTTTGAAGGCGCGGAGCCGAAAGAAAAGTAAAATAAATTTATGGCAGCGCTATGATGAGGGAGAATAAAAGTAATACCAAAACAAAATTCATCTGTCGGCATAACAGATGAAAAAGCAGCGTATGATATACAAAATGTCTTGCGCACAAGGACAGAATATGGTATAGTCTTTCTATCGCGTACAACTGTGCGCCGGAAGAACTGAAAAAGACGTGCACGGCGGGGAAAGACCGTGCACTCTGGAGAAGCCCGCTTGTAAAGTGGGTGCCGAAGGTGTAAGGCCGCAGGGAAAGCGGCTGTATCTCTCAGGCAAAAGGACAGAGCCATCGTCTTTGCGCAATGGGGCGCAGCCGGGAATGCGGCGCACCCCGGCTGCGGAAAATGAGAGCGCTCCGAATTTTGCGGGCAGAGCCTTTGGTGGGTTCTGTCCGCTTTTGTTTTGTGTATAGGGGGAAAGAGAGAATGGTCGAGATGATCACGCAGGTGAACAATGCCATCAATGGCGTGGTGTGGGGGCCGTTTGGTCTGGCACTGCTGTTCTGCACCGGCTTCTGGATGAGCGCCCGCACGGGCTTTTTCCAGTTCCGCAAAATGGGCTACTGGCTCCGGCACACCATCGGCGCGATCTTCACCAACAAGGACATCACCGCGCACACCAGCAAGGAGGATATGGCCATCAGCCAGTTCCAGAGCATGTGCACGGCGCTGGCGGGCACCATCGGCACCGGCAACATTGTGGGTGTGGCAACGGCCATCGTTTCCGGTGGGCCGGGTGCCATCTTCTGGATGTGGGTCATGGCATTGCTTGGCATGATGACCAGCTTTTCGGAGAATGTGCTGGGCGTGTACTACCGCCGCAAAAACGAAAAAGGCGAGTGGTCGGGCGGTGCCATGTACTACCTCACCGATGGTCTTGGCGCAAAGAAGGGATGCAAACAGCTGGGCAAGGTGCTGGCAGTGCTGTTTGCCTGTTTCTGCATTCTGGCTTCCTTCGGCATTGGCAACATGAGCCAGATCAATTCCATCGCGGGCAACATGAACGCTGCTTTTGGCGTGCCGACCCTCGTCACCGGCCTGTGCCTGATGGTGGTTACGGCCCTTATCGTCATTGGCGGTTTGAAGCGCGTTGCCGCTGTTACCGAAAAGCTGGTGCCGCTCATGGCCCTGTTCTACATTGCAGGCGCGCTCATCATCGTAGTGCTGCACGCTGGCAACATCCCAGCGGCATTTGCGGCTATTTTCAAGGGTGCGTTCAACCTGAACGCGGCAGGCGGCGGTGCGCTGGGCTACGGCATCAGCCAGACCATCACCTGGGGCTTCAAGCGCGGTGCCTTCTCCAACGAAGCCGGTCTCGGCTCTGCCGTCATGGTCAACTCCGCTTCCAACGTCAAGGAGCCGGTGCATCAGGGTATGTGGGGCGTGTTTGAGGTGTTTGCCGATACCATCGTGGTCTGCACGCTCACTGCTCTGGTCATCCTGACCACCGGCGTGGTGGACCTGCAGAGCGGCGCTGTACTGGCCGGTGTGCAGGACAACGCATTGGTGGGTCAGGCCTTCACCGCCGCATTTGGCAGCTTTGGCCCCAAGTTCATTGCTGTTTCCATTCTGTTGTTTGCCTACTCCACTACGCTGGGCTGGAGCCACTACGGCACCAAGGCCGTGGAGTATCTCTTCGGCACCACCGGCAGCCGCATCTACAAGGTGGTCTTTGTGTGCATGACCGTGGTGGGTGCCACCATGAAGCTGGGCCTTGCGTGGGATCTTTCCGACACTTTCAACGGTCTGATGATGATCCCGAACCTGATCGGCGTGCTGGTGCTGTCCGGCACTGTGGTGGACATCACCCGCAACTACTTCGACCGCCGGGTGAAGGGCAAGGACATCGAACCCATGTGGTCGGCTTTCCTGGAGTACCAGAAGCAGGAGGAGGCCGAAGCCGCCGCAGAGGAAGCGGAGCTGGAAAAGGCCGCAAACGAATAAAATACCCAAAAGCAAGGGCTGTCTGTGAATGAGGACAGCCCTTGCTTTTGTCTGCTGCCCTGCCTTATAATAAATTAAAAAACAGGGGAGGGAACAACCATGAGCGAATTTTCCCATCTGAAAAACAAACTTCTGGCCGAGCAGGTGGAGGATGAAATCTACCATTATATTCTGGACACGCCGCTGGAACCGGGCACCAAGCTGCCCAATGAATTTGAGCTGGGCGAAAAATTCGGTGTGGGCCGCAGCACGGTGCGCGAAGCGGTGAAGCTGCTTTCCAGCAAGGGCATCGTGGAAGTGCGGCGGGGCTCCGGCACCTATGTGGTCACGACTGCCAAGGGCCTTTCGGACCCACTGAACCTGCGCAGCGTGCAGGACAAGAACGCGCTGGCACTGGATCTTGTCAATGTGCGCCTGCTGCTGGAACCGGGCATGGCCGAGATGGCCGCTTTAAACGCTTCCGACGAGGACATTGAGCGCATCCAGCGCCTGTGCGACCGGGTGGAGAGCAAGATCCACAGCGGTGATCTGTACATCGAGGACGACATCGCGTTCCACACCTGCATCGCAGAGAGCAGCAAGAACATGGTGGTGGAGCAGCTGATCCCCATTATCGATACGGCGGTCATGATGTTCGTGAATGTTACCCACAAAAAGCTGACGGAGGAGACCATCCTGACCCACCGCATGATCACTGAAGCCATTGCCCGGCATGACCCCATTGGCGCCCGGTCTGCCATGGTGATGCACCTGAACTTCAACCGCAACTGCATCCGAAAGCTTTACGACGGCGAATGGGAAACCTGACGCCGCTGTATTTTACGTCCCCGCACAGTGCAAGGTCTGTGCGGGGACTTTTTATGCCTGAAGTTGTCTGATGACTTTTTAAGACGAATGACACAGAAAAGTCGGAAAACTGGTTAGATTATATGATGTATCCAAGATTTCAGAGCAATATGCACGAAAAAATGGGCTGGTTATTGTTATAAAGTGGGTTCTGACTGCGACAACTTGCAAACGAGGCGGGATTCGATTAAAATGAACATGTAAGATGTCCGACAGTCAAAAGGATGATTTGCAAAGCAGAAAAAGAGCATTTTGGAGGTATGATCATGGAACTGCGTTCTCAGGCAGTGCGTAAACTGGCACCGGAAAACGATCCGCTGAAGATCGGCATGGGCTGGAAGGTGGATGACCTTGCAAAGCCCCAGATCATGGTGGAGAGCACCTTTGGCGACAGCCACCCCGGCAGCGCCCATCTGGATCAGTTCGTGAAGGAGGCTGTACAGGCAGTCAACACCCACGGCGGCAAGGCTGCACGCTATTTTGCAACCGATATGTGCGACGGCATCGCACAGGGCCACGACGGCATCAACTACTCGCTGCCCCACCGTGACGCCATCGTGAATCTGGTGGAAGCTCAGGCCAACGCCACCGTGTACGACGGCGGCGTGTTCATCGCCAGCTGCGACAAGTCCATGCCGGCCATGCTGATGAGCATTGGCCGCCTGAAGGATATGAGCGCCATCGTAGTCACCGGCGGCGTGATGGAAGCCCACACCCTGCCCAAGAAGTACGTGGTCAATGACCCCGCCTGCGCCATCAACGACCTGCTGACGCTGGAACAGATCGGCAAGTTCGACGCATGGGAAAAGACCGGCGTGATCCCCAACGAGCAGCTGGACTACTACAAGCACAATGCCTGCCCCAGCTGCGGTGCCTGCTCCTTTATGGGCACCGCTTCTACCATGCAGATCATGGCCGAGGCTCTGGGCCTGATGCTGCCCGGCACCGCCCTGATGCCGGCCACCGCCCCGGAGCTGAAGCAGGCTGCCTATGATGCCGGCGTTCAGGTGATGAAGCTGGTGGCCGAGGGCATCAAGGCCAAGGACATCGTTACCATGAAGAGCTTTGAAAACGCCATCATGGTGCACGCCGCCATCTCCGGCTCCACCAATGCCACCATGCATCTGCCCGCCATTGCACACGAGTTCGGCTTTGAGATCGATGCCGACACCTTTGACCGGATGCACCGCGGCGCACACTATCTGCTGAACATCCGTCCCTCCGGCGACTGGCCCGCACAGTACTTCTACTATGCAGGCGGCGTGCCCCGCGTGATGGAAGAGATCAAGTCCATGCTGCATCTGGACGTGATGACTGTCACCGGCAAGACGCTGGGCGAAAACCTGGAAGACCTGAAGAAGAACGGCTTCTACGAGCACTGCGACGAGATCCTGCAGGAAAAGACCAAGGGTCTGGGCATCAAAGTCACCCGCGAGGACATCATCCACAGCTTTGACAACGCCAAGGGCACCGACGGCAGCATCGCTATCCTGAAGGGCAATCTGGCCCCGGAGGGCAGTGTCATCAAGCACACCGCCTGCCCCAAGAACATGTTCCACGCCACCCTGCGCGCAAAGCCCTTTGACAGCGAGGAAGAGTGCATCAGCGCCGTTCTGAACAAGCAGGTCCAGCCCGGAGATGCCATCTTCATCCGTTACGAAGGCCCCCGCGGCAGCGGCATGCCCGAGATGTTCTACACCGGCGAGGCCATCTGCGCCGACCCGAAGCTGGCTTCCAGCGTGGCGCTCATCACCGACGGCCGCTTCTCCGGCGCAAGCCGCGGCCCGGTCATCGGCCATGTCAGCCCGGAGGCCGCTGTGGGCGGCCCCATCGCTCTGGTGGAAGAGGGCGATCTCATCCGCATCGATGTGCCGAACCGCCAGCTTGCCATCGTGGGCGTGAACGGTGAGGAAAAGACCCCCGAAGAGATGGAGGCCATCCTTGCCCAGCGCCGTGCCAACTGGAAGCCCAAGGCTCCCAAGTACACCAAGGGCCTGCTGAAGCTCTACTCTCAGCACGCCGTCAGCCCCATGAAGGGTGCATATATGGAGTAAAAACGCTTCGTTTACGATAAAAACCAAAAACAAAAATCAACTGTTCAGCGTTGTTTTGCTGAACGGTCTGGATAAAGTTACGCCAAAAACAAAAAAGCGGATATTGCTTCGTCTATAAAAACCATCGAAATCCGGTGTCCGTCTGCGGGGACGGCGCTGAAATAAGACCCAAAGCACACAAAACATCAAAAAATGGAGGAAACGTTTATGACAGCTGTTGCAACCCCGGACGCCGCACGGCTCGTGTTCGCCGCGGTGGCGGGCCTGATCCTTTTGCTCATCCTTATCATCAAGTTCAAAGTCCACGCCATGATCTCCATCCTGATCGGTGCGGTGGGCATCGGCCTGATGGCCGGTATGCCCCTGTCTGACATCATCGGCTCGGTCAACGAAGGTATCGGCAACACCTTAAAGGGCATCGCTCTTCTGGTGGGCCTTGGCTCCATGTTCGGTGCCATTCTGGAAGAATCCGGCGGCGCACAGACGCTGGCCGTGACCATGGTGCGCAGGTTCGGCGACGAAAAAGCCGCATGGGCGCTGGGTATCACAGGTCTGGTGGTGGCCATGCCGGTGTTCTTTGATGCCGGTCTGATCATCCTGATCCCGCTGGCCTTCTCTCTGGCAAAGCGCACCAAGCGCTCGGTCCTGTACTATGTCATCCCTCTGCTGGCCGGTCTGGCTGTCGGCCACGCCTTCATCCCTCCCACGCCGGGCCCCGTTCTGGTGGCCAGCATGCTGGGCGTTGATCTGGGCTGGGTCATCCTCATCGGCATCTTCTGCGGCATCTTCGCCATGATCGCTGCCGGTCCCATCTGGGGCTCCATCTGCGGCAAGAAGTATATGATCGAGGTGCCCGAGCACGTTGCACAGCAGGCAGACATCGACGAGAGCAAGCTGCCCAAGTTCGGCACCATTGTGGGCATCATCCTGATCCCGCTGGTCCTCATTATTGCAAACTCTGTGGCAAAAGTGGTGCCCGCTCTGGCTGGCATCCAGCCCGTTCTGGCCTTCCTCGGTGAGCCCTTCATGGCTCTGCTGCTGGCTACCATCGCTGCTATGTATCTGCTGGGCACCCGTCACGGCTATAACAATGCCCAGCTGGAAAAGATCATGACCAAGTCCCTTGAGCCCACCGGCATGATCCTGCTGGTCACTGCCTGCGGCGGCGTGCTGCGCTACATGCTGCAGAACTCCGGTCTGGGCGACGTCATCGGCAACGCCGTGGCAAACGCCAGCCTGCCGCTGGTTCTGGTGGCCTTCATCGTGGCTGCTCTGGTGCGCATCTCCGTTGGTTCCTCTACCGTGGCTATGACCATGGCAGCAGGCATCATCTCCGCCATGCCCGGCATCAGCGAACTCAGCCCGCTGTATCTGGCCTGCGTCACCGCTGCCATCGCCGGCGGCTCCACCGTGTGCTCCCACTTCAACGACTCCGGCTTCTGGCTGGTGAAGAGCCTTGTGGGCATGGACGAAAAGACCACCCTCAAGACCTGGACCATCATGGAAACTCTGGTTGGCGGTGTGGGCTTCCTGGTAGCACTCATCATCTCCTTCTTTGCCTGATCATCCTCATCTGCGGGGCTGTGCCTGCACACAGTCTGCGCAATGCTTTGCAAATTCCTGAAAACTCCTCAGCACAGCAGACCCCCGGGCGGTTTACCGCCCG
>OCAV01002071.1_pt1 | contig 11473 bp, 9 predicted proteins | sample 1538331 | NCBI WGS metagenome assembly OCAV01 (sample SAMEA2580297, study PRJEB22360) | human gut metagenome | biome: human gut; feature: human-associated habitat; material: faeces | place: Denmark | collected 2008/2010
ACCTCTTTGATAAAACTAAATTTCAAAATGACAAAGAACGATTCGGACCAAATGGACCAAGTTTATTTAATTTTTAATTCGTCCCAATTTTAATGGGACACTAATGAAATGAAAAGATAGCATACAAGCAATTTAAAAAGGTCTCGACATATCTAAAAGACTGACAATCAAATAAAATGCGCCTGCTGCTTTTTAGGGCAACAGGCGAAAAAATGAATTTTAACAAAGAGGTTTATCGGGACGCTATAAGTCGTTGCCCCAATGTGCTGGATGGATTGTTCGGGGCAATTAGGGTAATCTGCTGGGTCTGAATTGTGTTTTTAATGATTGTATTCACTCGATTGCTGAAAATGCAGTCGATTACAAGCCTGTTGGCTTGATCGACGACATCCCAATCCTCGGTAATGTATATGTGAGCCAGTTTTGATGCGCTGCGCGGAGAGTGCCCGAGCGCGAAATCTATAATATCATCCCGGATACCGCAGTAGTTCCATGCAAAGGATGCCCATGTTCGACGGAAAGTGTAGGTTTCTAAATCCTTAAATCCGATGATCTTTCCGATCCGTTTAAGCCCTATGTTCGCTGATCGGTTAAAGTTATTTACACTCTTGTATAGCCTATGAAAGTTGAAAAGGCGAACCCCGGTCGGATCACGGTATTTTTCGATCAGCGGCATTACCTCTGGCTCAATACGGATATTGACCCGTGCGTTGTCTGTTCGGCGATTTTTGGTCTTTTTCCTATTGTATATAAGGCGTCCGTTTTGTATTCCCTTTGCTTCGTATAAGTCTACGGTATTTATTCCGATGAGCAGGAACGTTAGGATGCCTACATCCCGGCCTAAATCCTGTAAATTGCAATCTCCTTTGCGTACAAATGACGTATCATCTGGGATGGTAAGTAGTTTTCTGAATTGTGCTAAACTCAAAGGCTGTTTGTCTGTTGTCGGGATGGGTGGCTTTTTCACCTTTGAGAACGGCGAGAGTTGAATGCGGATAATCCCCAAATCTTCATCGTTATATTCCCTTTTAGCTGCATTATGCAGGGCTTGTAACGTCGAAAAATATAGAGAGGGTGCCCGACGGCCTTTCTTATGGCCGGGGCGCGGTGGTTCTTGAATAAGAAAATCTATAAATCTGCCGACGAATTTAGACGTGATTTCCCGAATGTCTAAATTATCCCGGCCAATGAAGCGCCGGAGCGCACTTAACGCCGTTCCGTACATAGTGGCGTTTTGTATGCGCCCCGTTGCCTTGAGCCGCTCTATGTGTAATTGGCCATAAGCAAAGAAATCCAATTTGAAATTTTCCTCGTCTTTGAAATTCTGGATTAATTCGACGATTTGCCCGACATCCATCGTGTCGATCTTATCGGCGTATTTGTTGCAGACCTTTCTATACTTATCAATTATAGGACGGGTATCATCAACATACGAGGTTCCCCGTTTGAAATCGAATTTGTCGTTTACTTCTGCTGCGCTGGCGTAGTAGGGGGTCGGCAGATACCGCGATTGTTTATTGTGAGTGATTCGAATTTTCACTCTGAACGTCCCGTCTGCTCTTTTGTACGGGGGATGAATAACGGTTTTAAAAGTCGGCATAAGGCAAGAAATTTTTATAAAACTATTAGAAAACTTCTTACAGCAAATGTACCTTTCAACTGCTGATTATGCAACAAAAAAACAGCGTCCGAACATAATTCGAACGCTGTTAATTAGTTAAAAATCAGTGCAAATGAATGATTTGCGTATTTTTTGCCGTTTGGCCTCTTTTTGCGATTAGCAAACTGGTGGTTTCAGCCACTCACCCAACTCTCCGGGCAGCTAAAACTAAATATTGCTATCGTTAAGCGGGACAAAAGTAAATCAAAAAAGGGGAATTACCAAATAAAAACCGGAGAAAAGTTTTCGCCCTGCATTCTGCCGGGGGAGGCCCCGCGGCATGGAGCCCCCGTGGCCGAAGGCTGCGTCCCGCCGATACGGCCTGTCGGCGGCGGCATCCGTTGCACGGGCGTCGAAAATTCACATCTCTTTTTTGCCGTTTTGCCTGCTCTGGTGTCGGATTTGCTTTGCCGTATTATGAAATTGCATTTAGATTTTGTACCTTTGTGTGATATTTCGCTCATAATGGCAGAGAAAGATAAAGACATACTGGAGAATATAGGAGAGCAGGAATACAAGTACGGCTTCACCACGGACATCGAGACCGAAACCATCGGTAAGGGTCTGAACGAGGAGGTGGTACGTCTGATCTCCGCCAAGAAAGGCGAGCCCGCGTGGATGACCGAGCGGCGCGTGGCGGCTTACCGCCACTGGCTGGCGTTGGGAACCCCCGACGTGGGCGCACCTGACGATTCCCGAAATAGATTTTCAGGACATCATCTATTACGCCGCCCCCAAGCCGCAGAAAAAACTCAATTCGATGGACGAGGTCGACCCTGAGCTCAAACGCACGTTCGACAAACTGGGCATCCCCCTCGAAGAGCAGATGGCGCTGGCGGGCGTGGCGGTCGACGCCGTGATGGACTCGGTGTCGGTCAAGACGACGTTCAAGGAGGTGCTGGCCGAAAAGGGCATCGTCTTCTGTTCGATCTCCGAGGCGCTGCGCGACTTCCCCGACCTGGTGAAGAAATACCTGGGCAGCGTCGTCCCCTATACCGACAATTTCTATGCGGCGCTCAATGCCGCGGTCTTCTCCGACGGTTCGTTCTGCTACATCCCCAGGGGTGTCCGCTGTCCGATGGAACTGTCGACCTATTTCCGTATCAATGCGGCTGGGACGGGACAGTTCGAACGTACGCTGATCGTGGCCGACGAAGGGGCTTACGTGAGCTACCTCGAAGGCTGTACGGCCCCGCGCCGCGACGAGAACCAGCTGCATGCCGCCGTGGTCGAGATCATCGTCGAGAAGGACGCCGAGGTCAAATACTCCACGGTGCAGAACTGGTATCCCGGCGACAAGCAGGGGCGGGGCGGCATCTATAATTTCGTGACCAAGCGCGGCATCTGCCGCGAAAACGCCCGCCTGTCGTGGACGCAGGTGGAGACCGGCTCGGCCATCACCTGGAAATACCCGAGCTGCATCCTCGCGGGCGACAATTCGGTCGGCGAGTTTTACTCGGTGGCCATGACCAACAACTTCCAGCAGGCCGATACGGGTACGAAGATGATCCACATCGGCCGCAACACCCGCAGCCGCATCGTCTCGAAAGGTATCTCGGCGGGGCGGAGCGAGAACTCCTACCGCGGGCTGGTGCGCATGGCTAAGGGGGCGGAGAACGCCCGCAACTATTCGCAGTGCGACTCGCTGCTGATCGGCGACAAGTGCGGCGCGCACACCTTCCCGGTGATCGACAGCCGCAACCGCACGGCCGTGGTCGAACACGAAGCCACCACGTCGAAAATTTCCGACGACCAGCTTTTCTACTGCAATCAGCGCGGGCTTTCGACCGAGGATGCCGTGGGACTGATCGTCAACGGCTACGCCCGCGAGGTGCTGGCCAAACTGCCGATGGAATTTGCCGTCGAGGCGCAGAAGCTGCTTTCGATAAGCCTCGAGGGTTCGGTCGGATAACCGGATATAAATAAAAAAGGAAAGATATGTTAAGCGTAAAAAATCTGCATGCGTCCGTCGACGGCAAGGAGATCCTGCGGGGCATCGACCTCGAGGTCGGAGCCGGCGAGGTGCATGCCATCATGGGCCCCAACGGTTCGGGCAAGTCGACGCTCGCGGCGGTGCTCGCGGGCAATGAAAAGTTCACCGTCACCGAAGGTTCGGCGACGTTCCTGGGGCAGGATCTGCTGGACATGCCGATCGAAGACCGGGCGCGCCTCGGCCTGTTCCTCGGCTTCCAGTACCCGGTCGAGATACCGGGCGTCACGATGGCCAATTTCATGAAGCTGGCCGTGAACGAACAGCGCAAGTTCCGCGGCGAGGAGCCGCTGACGGCCGCCGAGTTCCTGCGCCTGATGCGCGAGAAGAGCGCTGTCGTGGAGCTCGATGCGAAGCTCACTTCGCGTGCCGTGAACGAAGGCTTCTCGGGCGGTGAGAAGAAGAAGAACGAGATTTTCCAGATGGCGATGCTCGACCCGAAACTGGCGATCCTCGACGAGACCGACTCGGGACTCGACATCGACGCCCTTCGCATCGTCGCCACGGGCGTTACGAAACTCCATACGCCCCAGAATGCCACGGTGGTCATCACGCACTACCAACGCCTGCTGGACTACATCGTGCCCGACGTGGTGCATGTGCTCTACAAGGGGCGCATTATCCATACGGGCGACAAGACGCTGGCCCTCAAGCTCGAAAAGGAGGGCTACGACTGGCTGATTAACGATTACAGGGAATGACGGCGCTTTACGATATTATCCGCGGGTTCCGCACGGCCGAGGGCGAAGTGTTTCGGGTTGCCGGGACGGAAAGCGAGCCTTTCGCTGCGGTCGATCCCCGGCGTATGCGTGTCGAGGTTGCGGCGGGGGCTTCGCTGCGGCTGGCCGTGCTCCATACTTCGCCCGAGGTGTCGGCCCTGGAGATCGTGCTGGAGAAGGGCGCACGCTTCGTATTGACCGAGTTATTCGTTTCCGAAGCCTTTGCGGAGGTGACCGTGAAACAGGCTGCCCGCAGTCTTTGCCATATCACGGCGGTGCAGCTTTCGAGCGCCAATGCCTCCTATACGGTCGATCTCGACGGGCCGGGTGCCGAAAGCCTGTTGGGCGGAGCGTTCCTCGCCGCCGGGCAGGAGCATTGCGTCGTCAGGCTGCGGACGAACCACAACGTGCCCGACTGCCGCAGCAACTCTTATATAAAAGGTGTCGCGGGCGGTACGGCCGTAGGGGAGTTCTGCGGGCTGGTCTATGTGGCGCCCGACGCCCAGCGCACCGATGCGCAGCAGCAGAACCGCAACATCCTGCTGAGCGAGACGGCGCGTATCACGACCCAGCCCCAGCTGGAGATCTATGCCGATGACGTGAAATGCTCGCACGGCGCGACGGTGGGACAAATGGATTCCGAGGCGATCCTCTATATGCGGCAGCGCGGCCTGAGCGAAGCCCAGGCGCGGAGGGTGCAGATCGAGGGCTTCGTGGGCGATGTCGTACGCCGCTGCGGCATCGAACCGCTGTGCGAGGCGGCGATGGAGGCGGTGGTTGCCAAACTGGAAAAATCATAACGATGTTCGACGTTGAAAAAATACGCGGGGAGTTCCCGATCCTGGGGCGCGAGGTCTACGGCAAGCCGCTGGTTTACCTCGACAGCGGCGCCACGTCGCAGAAACCGCTGGCCGTGATCGAGATGGTCGATTACCTGCAGCGCGGACTCAACGCCAATATACATCGCGGGGTGCACTACCTTTCGGAGGAGGCCACGACGCTTTACGAGGCGGCACGCGAGCGTATCGGCGCTTTTATCGGCGCGGCCGAAAAGGAAGAGGTCGTCTTTACGGCCGGCGCTACGGCTTCGCTCAATACGGTGGCCTATGCCTGGGGTGAAAAGTTCGTCCGTGCGGGCGACAATATCCTTGTCAGCGAGATGGAGCACCACTCCAATATCGTGCCCTGGCAGATGCTCGCCGAACGCAAGGGGGCGGAAATCCGCGTCCTGCCCTTCGATGACGAGGGGCGCCTGTGCACCGAACTGCTGCCGTCGCTGCTGGATGACAAGACCCGCATCGTCGCCGTTACGCAGGCTTCGAATACGCTCGGAACGCGTCCCGACCTGCGGCCCGTCATCGACGCTGCACATGCCGTGGGGGCGATCGCCGTGGTGGACGGATGCCAGGGTGTCGTGCACGGCGGTGTCGACGTGCAGGCTTTGGATTGCGACTTCTATGCCTTCTCGGGGCATAAGCTCTTCGGCCCGACGGGCATCGGCGTGCTGTATGGCAAACGTGCGCTGCTCGAAGCCATGCCGCCGTTTCTCGGCGGGGGCGATATGGTCGATACCGTGACCTTCGCCAAGACCACCTATGCCCCCGTGCCGCTCAAGTTCGAAGCCGGTACGGCCAATTTCACCGGGGCCATCGCCCTGGGCGAAGCCGTGAAATTCGTCGGGCGTTTCGACCCGGCCGAGGTCGAAGCGCACGAGGCGGCACTGCTGCACCGTGCGACCGAACGGCTTACGGCCGTTGACGGGCTGCGGATTTACGGTACGACGCCCGGCAAATGTGCCATCGTGTCGTTCAACGTCGAAGGTGTGCATCCCTACGACATGGGCATGATCCTCGACAAGCTGGGCATCGCCGTCCGTACCGGGCAGCACTGTGCCGAACCCACCATGACGCATTTCTCCACGACGGGGATGTGCCGCGCTTCGTTCGCGCTTTACAATACGCTGGCCGAGGCCGATGCGCTGGCCGGCGGCGTGGAACGCGCGGTGCGGATGCTGCGCGGATAGCGGGCCGTGGCAACTTATTGAAGGATAAAAACTTAAATAATTCGGAATTAACCTATGTTCATAGTACTCGAAGGTTTGGACGGGGCCGGTAAATCGACCCAAATCCGCATGTTGCGCCGGTTTTTTGCCGACAGGGGCGTCGAGAGCGAGTATGTGCACTTCCCGCGTTTCGATTCGCCCGTCTACGGCGAGCTGATAGCCCGTTTCCTGCGCGGCGAGTTCGGCGGTGTGGGTGAGGTCGACCCCTACCTCGTGGCGCTGCTCTTCGCGGGCGACCGTGCCGATGCCGCCTCCCGGATCAGGGAGTGGCTCGCGCAGGGCAAGGCGGTCATTCTCGACCGCTATGTCTATTCGAACGTGGGTTTCCAGTGCGCCAAGCTGCCCGCCGGAGAAGAACGCAACCGATTGGCCGACTGGATCCTATACCTCGAATTCTGTCATAACGGCCTGCCGCGTCCCGACGTGTCCTTGTTCCTCGACGTGCCGTTCACCTTTACCGAGCGCAAACTCTCCGAACTGCGCGAGGGCGACGACCGCGAGTACCTGCAGGGCGGACAGGACATCCACGAGGCGTCGCTCGCCTTGCAACAGGCCGTGCGCAGCGTATACCTCGAAGCCGCGGCCAAAGACCCCGCGCTGCGGGTCGTCGATTGCAGCGATCCTGCGGGGGCGATGGATTCCCCGGAGGGTATTTTTGCTAAAATATGTGCCCAGCTGGCACCAATACTCGAAGCCGATGCGGAAGTCCAGGGCCTTTAAACTGCTGGCCAATGTCTGCCGGCTGATCCTTGCCTGCACGTTCATCGTGTCGGGCTTCACGAAGGTCATCGATCCGTGGGGCACCGCCATGAAGGTCAACGAGTATCTTTCCATCTACGGGATGGAATCCCTCCAGGGGGCGAGCATGGCCTTTTCGATCTGGTTGTGCGGTGCCGAGATGATGATGGGCTGTATGCTCCTCTTCAAGGTACGTATCCGCCTGATCTCGATCTTCGCCGTGCTTTCCATGCTCTTTTTCACCGCCCTCACCCTGCTCAGCGCTACGGTGATCCCCGTCGAGGACTGCGGTTGTTTCGGCGAGGCGCTGAAGCTGACGCCGTGGGAGACTTTCTACAAGAACCTGGCGCTGCTGCCGATGGCTCTGGTGGTCTGGTGGCGTTACCGCCCCGACAAGATCTTCGCCTTCAACCCCCTGGAAATCGTGCTTACCGTCACCTTTTTCTTCCTCACGATGTATCTGGGATACTATTGCTACCGCCACCTGCCGCTGATCGACTTCCTGCCCTATAAGGTCGGGGTCAATATCTGGGAGGGGATGCACGCCCCGGTCGTCGAGCCCGGCGAAACGGAGACCGTACTTGTCTACCGCAACATCAAGACGGGCAAGCTGCGCGAGTTTTCGCTCGACGACACGGCCTGGCAGGATGCCGAAAAATGGGAGTGGGTCGATACCCGGACTACGGACGAGATGCCCGCCATCCGCCCGCTCATGAGCGAATTCTCCCTGCGCGATGCCGAAGGGGATGCGACCGAGGAGATCGTGACTGCTCCTGGGCGCGTGTACCTGCTCTGCGTTACGTCGTTCGACCGCCTGCCGCGCGGTTGCGCCAAGCGGTTCGCCAAGGTCGTGCGGCGGGCCGCGGAGGAGGGTGCCCGCGTCGTCTGCCTTACCCCGCAGCCGTTGTACGGGGTCACTTACCACGATTTCGGTTCGGGGGATGTACGGTGCTATAACATAGACGCTTCGACCATGAAGACCATGCTGCGCGCCAACAACGGCATGGTGGTGCTGGAGGACGGCGTGATCCGTGCTAAAAAGAATTGTCGCGATATTCGTCCGTAGGGACATTTTGCGGCATGTGGTATGAAAGTTGACCCCGGGAACGGAGTCAACTTTCTTATTATGCGAACTTTCCATGTTTTAATCGTAGTCTTTCTCCTGGGCGCTTGCGCCCGGCGCCAGCCTGTGCCCGAGACCGTGCGTCCCGTCAAAGTCACCACGGCAGCCGGTGCGGCGGTCATCGACAAGGACTTCGCAGGGCTGGCGACGCCCGATGACGCCGTGAACCTCGCCTTCAAGCTTCCGGGGCAGGTGCTCGATGTCCCCGTCGCGCAGGGCGAAAGCGTCAAAAAGGGGGCGCTGCTGGCCGAACTCGATCCCCGGGATATCGAATTACAGGTTTCGGCCGACCGGTCGGCTTTCGAGGAGGCCCGTTCGCAGATGCAGCGTATGCAGCGGTTGTTGGAGCACGAAGCCGTATCCCGCCAGGAGTTCGAAAGCGCCCAGACCCGTTACGCACAAGTCAAGTCCGCCTATGAGAACTCCCTCGGCCTGCTCAAGGAGACCAAGCTCCGTGCGCCTTTCGCCAGCGTCGTGGAACGCAAGTTCGTCGACAATTACGAACGCGTGCAGGCCGGGCAGTCCATCGTCCGCGTCGTGAACCCGGTGACGACCAAGGTGCAGTTCACCATGCCCGAAAGCGGCCTGTCGCTCCTGTCGTTGCCTTCGACCCGCTTCGAAGTCGAGTTCGACAACTACCGGGGCGTCAGGTTCCCCGCCGTGCTGAAGGACTATGCCAAGACATCGTCCGATGCTTCGGGGTTCCCCGTGTCGCTGCGCCTTACGGATGTCGACACCGGGCGTTATTCGATTTCGCCCGGCATGTCGTGCATGGTCACGATGCAGAGCGCCGATCCCGTCACGGATGCGGTATCCCTGCCCGTCTCGGCCGTTTATGCCCCGGCCGAAGGCGGCACTTACGTCTGGGTGGTGATCGGCGGCGACCGTGTCGAGCGCCGGGCCGTGACCCTGGGCGAGTTGTACGGCCGTGACCGGGTCGTGGTCGACAGCGGGGTGGAACCGGGTGAGCGGGTCGTCACGGCCGGGGTTTACCAGTTGCGGCAGGGCGAACGGGTGAGAATCTTAAACTGATGCGACGATGAGCCTGCCCGAATATTCATTGAAGAACAGAAAAGTCGTTTGGTTTTTCCTTTTCATCCTGCTGGCGGGCGGAGCCTTGGGCTTCGTTACGCTGGGAAAAAAGGAGGACTCGGTATTCGTCATCAAGAGTGCGTCGCTGGTCTGCTCCTACCCGGGCGCCACGCCGCTCGAAGTCGAACAGCTTGTGACCGAACCGATCGAGCGCGAGGTGCAGTCGATGCGCCTCGTGCATAAAATCACGTCCGAATCCTATTACGGACTGTCGAAGATCCTGGTCGAATTAGACCCTGCGACCCGTGCTTCCGAGATACCCCAGTTGTGGGATGAACTGCGGCGCAAGGTACTCAACATCCAGCCCCGGCTGCCTGCCGGGGCTTCGCCCGTGACCGTGGCCGACGATTTCGGCGACGTCTACGGTATCTATTACGGCCTGTCGGTCGACGGGGGTTTCACCTGGGCGGAGTTGCGCGACTGGGCACAGCGGATCAAGACGGCGCTCGTGACGGTCGACGGCGTGCAGAAGGTGAGCCTTTTCGGCGAGCAGACGCCCGTCGTGAACGTCTATGTCAACCTTGCAGCGCTTGCCAACTTCGCTATCCGCCCCGAGACGATCGTGGCGACCATCGGCCAGCAGAACACCATCGTCAACAGCGGCGAGAAACAGGCCGGGGCGCTCCAGATACAGATTCTCGAGGCCGGAACCTACAAGGGCCTCGACGATATCTCGAACCAGATGCTGACCGCTGCCTCGGGCAAACAATACCGCCTGGGCGACATCGCCCGCGTCGAACGGGGCTATGCCGACCCGCCGCAGACGCTCATGCGAGTCGACGGCCGCCGTGCCGTGGGCATCGGCATTTCGACCGAGGCGCAGGTCGACGTGGTGAAAACCGGGGAGAAGATCATCCGCGTGCTTGACGGCCTCATGCGCCAGATGCCCGTCGGCATGGATCTTACGGTGCTTTATCCCGAGAACCGCATCGCGCAGCAGGCCAATGCGACCTTCGTGCTGAACCTCGCCGAGTCGGTCGCGATCGTCATCCTGATCATCATGCTCGTCATGGGTTTCCGCGCCGGGGTGCTGATCGGCAGCTCGCTGCTGTTCTCCATCGGGGGTACGCTGCTGCTGATGCAGTTCCTGGGCGAGGGGCTCAACCGTACGTCGCTCGCCGGGTTCATCATCGCCATGGGTATGCTCGTGGACAATGCCATCGTGGTGACCGATAACGCGCAGCAGGCCATGCTGCGGGGTGTCGCGCGGCGCCGTGCGGTCGTCGACGGGGCGAATGCCCCGCGCTGGAGCCTGCTCGGCGCGACGCTGATCGCCATTTTCTCGTTCCTGCCGCTCTACCTGGCGCCGTCGTCCGTGGCCGAGATCGTCAAGCCGCTGTTCGTCGTGCTGGCCTTGTCGCTGTTGCTGAGCTGGGTGCTGGCCCTGACGCAGACGCCGCTTTTCGGCGACTTCATGCTCCGCGTGAACCCTGCCGCGCACGATCCCTACGATACGAAATTTTACCGCGCTTTCGACCGCCTGCTGGCTGCCCTGCTGCGATGGCGGTGGGGCGTCGTGGCAGGCGTCGTGGCGCTTTTTGCAGCGGCATTGGCGGTAATGGGTCTTATGCCCCAGAATTTCTTCCCGTCGCTCGACAAGCCCTATTTCCGTGCCGACGTGCTGCTGCCCGAGGGGTACAATATCCGGGACACGGAACGCAACCTGCGCACGATGGAGGAGTGGCTTCATGCGCAGCCCGAGGTGAAGACCGTCTCGGTGACGATGGGTTCCACGCCGCCGCGCTACTACCTGGCCAGCAGCAGCGTTTCGCTGCGCCCCAATTTCGGGAACATCCTCGTCGAACTGCACGACAAAGGGCAGACCGAAGCTGTCGAGGCGCGTTTCAACGCCTATGTCCGGGCGATGTGCCCCGACGTGTGGCTGCGCTCGTCGCTTTTCAAACTCTCGCCCGTGCCCGATGCGGCGATCGAATTCGGGTTTATCGGCGACGATATCGACACGCTCCGCCGCCTGACGCAGGCCGCCGAAGAGATCATGTGGCGGACGGCAGGCACGGTCAACATCCGCAACAGCTGGGGCAACCGCGTCCCGACATGGCTGCCGCTCTACTCGCAGATGAAGGGGCAG
>OCAV01002075.1_pt1 | contig 11440 bp, 9 predicted proteins | sample 1538331 | NCBI WGS metagenome assembly OCAV01 (sample SAMEA2580297, study PRJEB22360) | human gut metagenome | biome: human gut; feature: human-associated habitat; material: faeces | place: Denmark | collected 2008/2010
AACACGAGCGGCAAGGCTGGCCAGCTTCTTCGGCGGGCTTGTGTTGTGCTATGCGCTGGTTTCCATCGGCGCGTTCGCGTCCAATCATGTGGCGGCCAGCTTGAATCTGACCGATTATCGGGCTGATGACTGAGCCGAGCTGCGCAGCGAATCGTTCTCAATAACAACTGTGCGTACTTTCGTATACGCAAATCGAACGTAGAAACGCTGAAATCACCGCAAATATGCGGATGAGCAAATGTTCGTTTGTGCGATATCTGTGCATTTGCGCGCACGGATACTATTGAGAACGCTTCTCTGCGCACCCATCACGACAGCAGCGCCGCGATGATCGCGATAAACACCGGGCTGGTCATGGTGCTCATCAGAATGCCGTCGCGCGCGAAGGTGAGACCCACGTTGTAGCGGGCCGCGTAGTTGTATACGTTCTGGCCGGTGGGCAGAGCGGCGAGTACCACGCAGGCGTACAGCTCGGAGCCGCGGAAGCCCATCACGAAGTAGGCGAGCAGGAACGCGATAATTGGCATGATGATGTTCTTGAGGACCGCGACCGTGAAGATGGCCGGGCGATCGCCCTTCTGCTGTAGCGGCTTGGTGCCGTGCAGGGACATGCCGAACGCCATCAGGATCATTGGCACAGCCGAATCGCCGATCATGTCGATCGGGTCGAAAATGAATTTCGGCACTGGGAACCAGCCGCTTTTAGCGGAAATCGCAGAGACCACAATGCCCAGCAGCGAGCCGATAAGCAGCGGCTGATGCAGTGGCTGCTTGGCGATTTCCTTGATGGAGACCTTGCCCTTGGTGGTCACGTCCAGCACTGTCAGGCCCACCGGTGTGAAGATGGCCTGCTGCATGACCAGAATCGGTGCCACAAGAGCCGGATTGCCCAGAATGTAGGTGGCGATTGGCAGGCCGATGTTATTGGAATTGAGGTACAGCGAATTCAGGGCACCGATGGTGGCGTCCGGGGCATTCAGGTGGAAGAACATACGGTTGAGCACCAAAAACACCACGCCTACCAGCACGGCGGAGAAGAACGCCACGATAATCGAGGGGTGGAAGATGTCGAAAATCGGCTCCTTGGAGAGAATCGCGAACATCAGGCACGGGCTCGATACGAAGAAGGAGAACCGGTTGAGCACCATCTGAGCGGACGGCCCGCCGATTCGCATTCGTGCGGCAACATATCCCACCGCGATTACGATGCCGATAACGCAGAAGCCTTGCATGGCGCTGATTAGACCTGGCATAATCCTCCCTTTCGCCACCCCAGTGTGGCACATAAAAATGTATTCGGCCGCAAAATCTCATGTAGTGAGTGTGCTGGGCCCGCCGTCCACGCGGTACGCTGTTCACATGACGCTTGAATTGAACCGCACCGCATCCACTGCCGAGCAGCTGAACAGCCTGCTCACCCAGATCATGGAGAACTTCTCCGTGTCCGACCACGAGGGCCCCCTCACCGACGAGGTCGAGGCCTTCCTTAACGAGCAAGAGCATCTGACCGTCCGCCGTCACGGCGACACAGTGGTGGCCAGCACCGACTTCGGCAAGCCGAGCCGTGTGATCTTGGCCGGGCACCTCGATACTGTGCCGGTCATCGACAATTTCCCACCAAAGTGGCTGGAGCCCGGCGATTCGCTGATTCGCGAAGAAATCGCCCACGCTCATCCCGAAGACCGCGTGCTGTGGGGCCGCGGTGCCACCGATATGAAGGCCTCCGACGCGGTGATGCTCTACCTCGCCGCCACGCTCGACGGCCGCACGCCGGAAACCACCCCGAAAGTCGACCTCACCTACGTCTTCTACGACCATGAGGAAGTCGTCGCCGAAAAGAATGGCCTACGCAAAGTCGTCGAGGCCCATCCCGATTGGATCACCGGCGATTTCGCCATCATCGGCGAGCCCACCAACAGCGGCATCGAGGGCGGTTGCAACGGTACGATTCGCTTCGACGTCGTAACCCACGGCGTGGCCGCGCACTCCGCCCGTGCATGGATGGGGGAGAACGCCATCCACAAGGCGGCCGACATTCTGAACCGACTCAACGCCTACGAGCCGGCCACCGTGAACGTGGACGGGCTCGATTATCGCGAGGGCCTCAACGCCACGCTGATCTCCGGCGGCAAAGGCACGAACGTCATTCCGGATGAATGCCGCGTACACGTCAACTACCGCTTCGCCCCGGACAAGTCGTTGGCCGAGGCCAAGGCTCTGATGATGGGCGCGGACGCCGGTGCCGAACTCGGCAATGGCGAGCATGTGGCTACCGGCGGCGTGTTCGAGGGCTACGGCATCGAAATGAAGGACGAAAGCCCCTCCGCGCGCCCGGGCCTGAACGCCCCGCTCGCCCAGGATCTGGTCCGACTGGTTAAGGAGCGCACTGGCCGCGACCCGCTGGCCAAGCTCGGCTGGACCGACGTGGCACGCTTCTCTCAGCTCGGTATCCCGGCCGTCAACCTCGGTGCCGGCGATCCGCTGCTGGCTCACAAGCACGACGAGCAGGTGCCTGAATCCGACCTGACCGCCATGGCCGCAATCCTTACCGACTGGCTGGTCTGACACCTCTCTAGCTCCCCTCCCTGAGGGGAGCTGTCACCGCGGGGGAGGGGAGCCGAGAGAACGTCAGCCTCGCCGGGCCACGCCCGCACAAAATATGTGGCATACTAAAGGATGGTGGTTCTGCATAACCATCAGCGTGCGAGATGGCGTCGATCCCCTTGCGGCTCTTGAGAATGAGACAACGCAAGCGCCGGTGTCCGCCACCCGCAGGACAGACTTGAGACGAAGTTGCCTTTACGCGGCGCGTTTTCGTGCGGCCACGGTGAGAGCGTGGTGTGAGACAAGCGTATAGGCCTGGAAATAGGCGTCGTGATGCAGCGCGCCGCGAGGAGCATTGTGCCCACTGACAACCGTGAAGGTTTCGTCAACGACGGAACCGATAATTCAACCGTATCCAATGCCGTGAACGCTGCGCCTGCCGCCGCCTCCCAGCCCGCCGAACCTGTTCGCCGTCGTCGTGGCGGCCGCCGCGTGGTCCGCGGCACCGGTGCTGCCGGCGCTTCTCTGGAACTGCAAGTGCAGGAACGCGCCCCGCTGTTCGAAGCCCCCGCGCTTCCCGATGCCGGCACTGCGGCCGATTCCAAGTCAGCCGATTCCAGCGATTCCGATGAATCCAGCGATTCCCAGGATTCCGCCGAACGTCCAACCCGCCGCCGTTCGCGCCGCGCCGCTTCCGCAGTGGCCGACTCGGATAGCGAGGATGATCGTCCTCGTCGTTCGCGCCGCACTGTCAGTGCCGATGATTTCGATGACGATGACGCCCCACGTTCCCGCCGCCGTTCGGTTGTGGACGATGACGATTACGACGAGGACCGCCCGGTTCGCCGCCGCTCTCGCTCCCGCCAGTCCGACGATGATGACTACGAGGATCGGCCGGTTCGCTCCCGCTCTCGCCGTGCGTCTATGGATATGGATGATGATGACGAGGACCGTCCGGTTCGCCGTCGTTCTCGCCGTGCAGTTGCGGATACGCACGAGGACACCCCGGATGAGCGCCTGTTCGACGCGGTCGAATCCCTGCCCTCTGGCCACGAGGCCGTGCGTCGCGGCAAGCCGATGACGTCCCTGCTCTTCCAGGAACCGGTACTGCCCGCCGCTGTGGATGCGCACGATACCGCTGACACTCGTGATGACGATGTTGACGACGACGAACGTCCGTCGCGTCGCTCCCGCCGCTCGCGCAGCCACGATGATGACGACGCGCAGCCGCGCAGCCGCCGCCGTGACGACCGTGACGATCGTGGCCGCAATGCCGCCGACCGTGATGCGTCTCGTGACGCTTCCCGCAACGCTGCCGCCGGTGACGCCAATGCCAGCGCCAACACGGACCATGATGATTTCGATTCCGATGACGCTTCCGACTCTCGCCGTTCCCGTCGCTCCCGCCGCCTGAACGCCCAGGAGCGCCGTGCAGCCGCCGAAGTCGAGCAGATTGAGGAAGACCTCGAGCTGGACGATATCGCCTACTCGCCGATTGCCGAAGAGGAGGGCGACGAAGAATCCGACGCCACCCGCACCCGTTCGCGCCGTCGCCGCCGTCGCGGCTCACGCGGCGAAACCGGTGCCAACGGCGAGCACGATACCGCCGAGAACGATGCCGAAGATACGCGTTCCCGCCGTCGTGACGATCGCGATGAGGACGATGAGGAGCAGACCGTTACTCGCCGTCGCCGTCGCCGTCGTGGCGGCAAGAACGGCGAGGGCACCGACGACCAGAGTCAGAACAGCGAACAGCCGCTGGTCCGACGCTCCCGCAAGCAGCAGTACATCGACGAGATCACTGATGTGGAGGGCTCCACTCGTCTCGAGGCCAAGAAGCAGCGCCGCCGTGACAACCGCCGTGAGCGCAGCCGCCAGAGCCAGCTCATGGAACAGGACTTCCTCGCACGCCGCGAGAACGTGGACCGCCTGATGGTGGTGCGTGAGAAGGAACATCACACCCAGATTTCCGTGGTGGAAGACAATGTTCTGGTCGAGCATTACGTCTCCGACATTCAGGAAGTACAGACCGTCGGCAACATCTACCTTGGCCGCGTGCAGAACGTGCTGCCCAGCATGGAGGCCGCATTTGTGGACATCGGCCAGGCCCGCAACGGCGTGCTCTACGCCGGCGAGGTCAACTGGGATGCCGCTCGTCTCGAAGGCCAGCCGCGCCGCATCGAGCTGGCGTTCAAGTCCGGCGACCCGGTGCTCGTGCAGGTCACTAAGGACCCGATCGGCCACAAGGGTGCCCGCCTGACCTCTCAGGTCACGCTCGCCGGCCGCTTCCTGGTGCTCGTGCCATCCGGCGGCATGACCGGCGTGAGCCGCAAGCTTTCGGAGCGCGAACGCAGCCGTCTGAAGAACATCGTCTCCAAGATCGCCCCGAAAGACATGGGCGTGATCATCCGTACCGCAGCCGAGGGCGCATCCGAAGACGCCATCGTCAAGGATCTCGAATCACTGGTCCGCCAGTGGGAGCGCATCAACGCCAAGCGCGAGGAATTCTGGCACGGCAAGCGCCCGAAGCTCCTGCAGGGCGAGCCCGACGTGGCCATCCGCGTGGTGCGCGACATCTTCAACGACGACTTCAGCAAGCTCATCGTGGAAGGTGACAAGGTCTACGACCGTATCGAGGAATACCTTGACACCATGGCCCCCGACTTGAAGGACAAGCTGGAGAAGTGGGACCCGGCCGAGCATGAAGGCAAGGACGTGTTCGACAAGTGGTCCATCGACTCCCAGCTGCGTAAGGGCATGGAGCGTCAGGTCTACCTGCCGTCCGGCGGCTCGATTGTCATCGATCGCACCGAAGCCATGACCACCATTGACGTGAACACCGGCCGCTTTATCGGCAAGGGCAAGTCCTTGGAAGAAACGGTGACGCGTTGCAACCTGGAGGCGTCTGAAGAGATCGCCCGCCAGCTGCGCCTGCGCGATATCGGTGGCATGGTGATGATCGACTATGTGGATATGGTCATGCCCGCCAACCGCGATCTGGTGCTGCGCCGCTTGGTCGAATGCTTGGCACGCGACCGCACCAAGCATCAGGTGGCCGAAGTCACCTCGCTCGGTTTGGTGCAGATGACCCGCAAGCGCATCGGCCAGGGTCTGGTCGAGGCGTTCTCCGAGGAATGCCCGACCTGCAAGGGCCGTGGTTTCATCCTGCATGATCAGCCGACCGTTTCGGCCGACTACGACGATCCCTACGCGCTTCGCGGTGGCGACCCGTTCGTCAAAACCAACAAGCACGGTCGCGGCACCGCTCCCGCTCCCGAACCGGCTGGTTCCAGCGCCGACGTCAAAGCCAAACTGGCTCAGATTGCCGCCGCTGCCGTCGCTGCCAACAACACGGCGGAAGAGTAAGCGGAAGAGTAACAGGTGTGTCGTGCTTGACACGCGGGCAAAAATCATTTGATTTAGTCCGCATGGTGGTGTAGATTCGAAACTCGGTGTCTGACCGCAAGCTCGGTGCGTGTTAGGCAAGGTAGCTTTCCAAAACATAAAAGGAACGATAATGTACGCGATTGTGAAGGCCGGTGGCCATCAGGAAAAGGTCGAGGTTGGCGACGTCATCCTCGTGAACCGTCTCGACGCTAAGAAGGGCGATACCGTGGAATTCCCGGTCTCCCTCGTTGTCGATGGTGACAAGGTCACCCTTGCCGCCGCCGATCTGGCCAAGGTGTCCGTCAAGGCTGAGGTTGTGAACGACGAAGCCAAGGGCCCGAAGATTAGCATCCAGAAGTACAAGAACAAGACTGGTGTTGCTCGCCGTAAGGGTCATCGCCAGAAGCTGACTATCGTCAAGATCACGGCGATTGCCTGAGTTATAGAAAGGACCATGAATCATGGCACATAAGAAGGGTGCGTCCAGCTCTCGCAACGGTCGCGATTCTAACCCGCAATACCTCGGCGTGAAGAAGTTCGGCGGCGAAGCCGTCGTGGCCGGCAACATCATCGTTCGCCAGCGTGGCACCAACTTCCACCCGGGCCACAACGTCGGCATGGGCAAGGATCACACGCTGTTCGCCCTCACCGATGGCTCCGTGAAGTTCGGTGTGCGTCGCGACCGCAAGGTTGTCGACGTCATCGCCTGAGCGATATAGCGTCAAGCTTTTTTCAAGCCGCGCCCGTAAGGACGCGGCTTTTTTGTAAGGTAATCAATATGAGTGATTTTGTGGATCGAGTAACCGTCCATGTCAAGGGCGGCGATGGGGGCAACGGTTCGGCCGGCATCCGTCGTGAGAAATACAAGCCGTTGGCCGGCCCGAACGGTGGCAATGGCGGCGACGGTGGTTCCGTGGTGTTCGTGGCCGACCGTAACGCCACCAGCCTGCTCGACTATCGTTTCATGCCGCATCGTGTCGCCGGCAGCGGCACCATGGGTTTGGGCGACAATAAGGACGGCTCCAAGGGCGAGGACCTGATTCTGCCCGTGCCCTGCGGCACCGTCGTCTTTGAGGCGCGCGGCGAACAGGGCAAAGCCAAGCATCCCGGCGCGCAGCTCGCCGACCTGCGCCACGAGGGCGACCGCTGCGTCGTCGCCCAAGGCGGTGCCGGCGGCCTCGGCCACATCGCCCCGGCTAACAAGACCCGCCGCGCCCCAGGCCCGGCCCTGCTCGGCGAACTCGGTGAAGAGCGCGACGTGATTTTGGAATTGAAGTCCATCGCCGACGTGGCGTTGGTCGGTTTCCCCTCGGCCGGAAAGTCGTCCCTGATTGCGGCGATGAGTTCCGCCAAGCCGAAGATCGCCGACTACCCGTTCACCACGCTGGTGCCGAATCTCGGCGTCGTTATCGCCGGCGACTCTCGATACACCATCGCCGACGTGCCGGGCCTGATTCCGGGCGCCTCCGAAGGCAAGGGCCTGGGACTGGAGTTCCTGCGCCACATCGAACGTACCGAAATCATCGCCCATGTGATCGATTGCGCCACGCTTGAACCGGACCGCGACCCGATGTCCGACTACCACGCGCTGGAAAACGAGTTGGCGCTCTACGCCGACAAGCTCGAGCTGCCGTTGGGTGCCATCCCGATTCCCGAACGCCCGCGCATCGTGATTCTGAACAAGATCGATGTGCCCGAGGCCAAGGAATTGGCTGAGTTCGTGCGTCCGGAGTTCGAGAAACTCGGGCTGAAGGTCTTTGAGATCTCCACTGCCTCGCACGAGGGTCTAAAGGAGCTCAACTTCGCGTTGTCTGCGCTGGTGCACGAGATGCGTGAGGAAGTGGCCAACCGCGAGCAGGCCGAAGAGGAGGCTCGCGTGGTCATCAAGCCATTGGAGACCAAGGGCCGCCGTCCGCGTCGTGCTGACGAGGGCGGCAGTGCGCTTGAGTTCACGGTCGAGCGCCGCGAACTCGGCAATGGCGAAGTGTTCTTCGAGGTGCGTGGCGTCAAGCCGGAGCGCTGGGTCATGCAGACCAACTTCGACAACGACGAGGCCGTGGGCTACCTGGCTGACCGCTTGGCCAAGCTGGGCGTGGAGGACGAGCTGCGCCGCAAGGGTGCTCACCCCGGCGACGAAGTGCGCATCGGTCGTGGTGCCCGTATGGTCGAATTCGATTGGGATCCGACCATCTCCGCTGGTGCCGAAATGCTCGACGGCTCCAACCTCGGTGCCCGAGGCAAGGATCTGCGTCTCGAAGAGCTGGACCCGCGCACGCACCGCCGCTCCAACGCCGAACGTCGTGCCCAATACCACGAGATGATGGACGCCCGTGCCGCCGTGCGCGACGCGATGATGGCCGAACGCAAGGCCGGCCACTGGGCCGACCCGACCGTTGACGACGATCGCCATGACGAAACCAGCCTGTTCGGCCACGGTGAGTCCAGCGAAGATGGTGAAACCGAGGAATAAATGAGCACTCCGAGTCAGGCCGAGGTGCGGCGCATGATCGCCGCAGCCGGAACCATTGTCGTGAAAGTCGGCTCCAGCTCGCTGACCCAGCCGAGCGGTCACCTCGACCCGGACAAGCTCGACGCGTTGGCCGCGGCCTTGGCTCAGGTCCGATTGATGGGCGGACGTGTGGTGCTGGTCTCGTCCGGTGCTATCGCCGCCGGTTTCGGGCCTCTGGGCTTTGACTCGCGGCCGGTGGACGTGGCCACTCAGCAGGCCACCGCAGCCGTCGGCCAAGGGCTACTGATGGCCCGCTACGAGACTGCGTTCGGTCGATTCGGTATTCGCGTCGGCCAGATTCTGATCACTGCCGAAGATACGATTCGTGCCACCCAGTACCGCAATGTGGAACGCACGCTGGACCGTCTGCTTGACCTCGGCGTGGTGCCGATCATCAACGAAAACGATTCGTTGGCCTCGAACGAGATTCGCTTCGGCGACAACGATCGACTCTCCGCGTTGGTGGCCAACCTGGTGCGGGCCGAAGCCTTGGTGCTACTGACCGACGTGGACGCGCTGTACACTGCGCCGCCCTCGCAGCCCGGCTCCCGCCGTGTGGAATATGTGCCCAACGTGATTGATGCGCTGGGCGACATCCAAGTCTCCGGCTCCGGCTCCAAGGTCGGCACCGGCGGCATGGTCACCAAACTCGAGGCCGCGCGCGTGGCGGCCGTCTCGGGCATCCCCACGGTACTCACCTGCGCCTCGAACGCGGGCCCTGCGATGATGGGCGATCCGGTGGGCACCGTGTTCGCACCGGTTAAGGCCCGCGGCTCCTCACGCCGTCTGTGGATCGGCTTCGCCGCCGACCCGCGCGGCACGATTGTGGTCGATGCGGGTGCCGGCCAGGCGATTCGTGGCGGGCGTGCCTCGCTGCTGGCGGCCGGCGCGCTCGAAGTACATGGCGATTTTTCCGCCGGCGATCCGGTCTGGATCGATGCCGAAAGCGGTGAACACCTGGCCCGAGGCCTCGCCGGCTTCGATTCCGAAGAAATTCCGCAGATGCTCGGGCGTAACACCGCCCAACTCAAGCGTTTCCTCGGCCCCCAGTACGCCCACCCACTGGTTCATCGCGACAATCTCGTGCTCGTGTGACTGATGGAATCTGTCACACGACAGATTCCATCACCATAGTGCGGCTCTGGCGATTTTTCGTGCTGTAGGTTTAGCATGGGAGCCATGACTATGGCGCAATGGCAGACTCTTTCCGACCGTATCAACACTGTGGCACCGAGCGCTACGCTCGCCGTCGATTCCAAGGCCAAGGCCATGAAGGCCGCCGGACTTGACGTTGTCGGCTTCGGCGCAGGTGAACCGAATTTCCCGACCCCCGCAAACGTGGTCAAGGCTGCGGCAGATGCCTGCCTTGACCCGAAGAATTACAAGTACACGCCTACGCCGGGCCTGCCCGAGCTGCGCGAAGCGATTGCGGCTAAGATGCTGCGCGATTCCGGCTATGAGGTCAATGCCGATCAGGTCGTGGTGACCAACGGCGGCAAGCAGGCCGTGTATGAATCCTTCCAGATCTTGCTCAACGATGGCGATGAGGTCATCATTCCCGCTCCGTACTGGACCAGCTACCCCGAGGCTGTGAAGCTTGCCGGTGGTGTGCCGGTCGAAGTATTCGCCGGTGCCGACGTGAACTTCGAGCCCTCGCTTGAGGCGCTGGAAGCGGCCCGTACCGAGCATACGAAGGCAATCATCGTCAACTCCCCGAACAACCCGACCGGAGCCGTCTGGAAGCCGGAAACCGTGGAAGCGATCGGTCGTTGGGCCGTCGAGCACCACATTTGGGTTATCTCCGACGAGATCTACGAGCACCTGAACTATGACGATGCGCACACCACCTACATCGGTGCCGCCGTGCCGGAATGCCGCGGGCAGTTGCTGGTGCTGAACGGCGTGGCCAAGACCTATGCGATGCCGGGCTGGCGTGTCGGCTGGATGGTCGCTCCGCTTGAGGTGGCCAAGGCCGCCGCCAAGCTGCAGGGTCATATGACCTCCAATGTGGCCAACATCTCCCAGCGTGCTGCTTTGGCTGCTGTGGCCGGCCCGCTGGATGAGGTGCACGAGATGCGTAAGGCCTTCGACGCGCGCCGCCGTGCGATTGTGACCGCCTTGAACGATATCGAGGGCGTCAACTGCCCGACTCCGACCGGCGCGTTCTACGTTTTTGCGGACATCACCGCTTTGCTTGGCAAGCCGCTGGGTCCCAAGGGCACAGTGTCCGATACGTCCGCTGACTTTGCCGCTGCACTGTTGGATGAGGCCCACGTGGCCGCCGTCCCCGGCGAGGCCTTTGGTGCTCCCGGTTACCTGCGTTTCTCCTACGCACTGGCCGACGAAGACCTAGCCGAAGGCATGCGTCGATTCAAGGAATGGGCTAACTGAGAAGAGTCGCGTGCTACGCGCGCGACACGCGATTTGCGATAATCCACCGGAGCCGTTACTATAACGACTTGGCGGTTTCGCCGTGGCGAAGCGTTCTCTACGGAACGCACGCCGAGGTGGATTTTCACCTAGGGAAGTGGCGCAATTGGTAGCGCAACGGTCTCCAAAACCGTAGGTTGTGGGTTCGAGTCCCGCCTTCCCTGCCAAGTTTCTAATAATCAAGCAGCTGACGCGAGGTACGGAATGGCTAAGACGAGCAAGAGTGAAAAGGCAGTCAAGCCGAATGTCTTCATGCGTATCGGTCTGTTCATCAAGCAGATCATCGACGAGCTTCGCAAGGTCGTGACCCCTACCGCCAAGGAACTGTTCTTCTGGTCTCTGGCCGTATTCATCTTCGTGCTGCTGCTGATGGCCCTCGTGACTGGCATGGACTTCGGTCTAGGCAAGGCCACGCTGTGGGTGTTCGGCTGATCCGCACAACCTAAGGTGAATAACAACGCATGAGTGATGAACTGAATCTCGAGAACCTCGACGCCGTCCCGGCTGAGGAGCCTGTTGTCGAGGCTTCCGAAGCCGCTGCCCCTGAGGGCGGGGGCCCCTTGCCATCAA
>OCAV01002090.1_pt1 | contig 11324 bp, 9 predicted proteins | sample 1538331 | NCBI WGS metagenome assembly OCAV01 (sample SAMEA2580297, study PRJEB22360) | human gut metagenome | biome: human gut; feature: human-associated habitat; material: faeces | place: Denmark | collected 2008/2010
CCATCCTCACGGCCCGCCGCTACGGCATCGCCACGCCCGACCTGCTGCTGGGCGTCGGCGCCGCGCTGCATTACGACAACCCCGAGGACGTGCAGAGCGTGGAAATGCGCCGTCTGGTCGAAAAAGAGGGTGTCAAGGCCGCCCTGGCCCGCATCGCCTCCCTTCCCGACACCGACCCGCTGCTGCCGCTCGCCGCACAGGCCTACGACGAAGTGGAACGTATCATCGCCAAAATCCCCGAAGCACAATGAAAAGACCGAGCCCCCTTCTCCTGCTCCTGGCCGTATGCTGCGCCGCCGTGCTGCCCGCGTGCGCCCAGGCCCCGATACCGCACGCCGTGCGGATCGGGTCGATCGAAGAACTGCAAGCCTATTTCACCTATGACCCCGGCCGTGACATCATCGTCAGCGGACACCGCGGGGGCATGATGCCCGGCTATCCCGAAAACTGCATCGAATCGTGCGAAAAGACGCTGTCGATGATGCCGACCTTCTTCGAGGTCGACTTCAGCTTCACCCGCGACAGCGTCATGGTACTGATGCACGACCTGACGATCGACCGCACGACCACCGGCAAGGGGCGCGTGGCCGACTATACCTACGAAGAGCTGCAACAGTTCTGCCTCGTAGACCGCGACCGCAACGTCACCCCCTACAAGATCCCGCGCCTGAAAGACCTGCTGGAATGGGGCAAGGACAAGGTCGTCTTCAATTTCGACAACAAGTACATCAACACCCGAGGCGTGAGCGACGAGGTGCGCCGCGCCAGCCTCGACTACTATATCAAGCAGTTGCAGCCGGGCGGCGACTGGTCGATGTACCACAACATCATGCTGAGCGTCCGCTCCGTCGAAGAGGCGCTCTACTACTGGGAGCACGGCATCCGCAACGTCATGTTCTGCGTCGAGATCAGCTCGATGGAACATTTCAGGGCTTACGACGCATCGCCCATCCCCTGGAAATACATCATGGCCTATATCCGCCTGGCCGTAAATCCCGACCTGCAACCGGTCTACGACCTGCTGCACGCCGAGGGCGTCATGACGATGACCTCGATCACCGGCTCGTCCGACAAGGTGAAAAACCCCTACGACCGCCGTGTGGCCTACCTGCGCGAGCTGGTCGCCGAACCCGACATCATCGAGACCGACTACCCGTCGGAATTCATCGGCCTGCCGTGGTCGCGCGATGCGATCCACGCCCTGCAGGAAGCTGCGATGCGCAGCCACCGCACCAACCTGAAGTAAAACCCGAACCAACCTGAATAAATGTCTGCAAAACAACTCAATCCGGCATATGCCGGCATGACCGACCAACAGGTCAAACGTTTCAAATACTGGGAATTCCGCACCATGGCGATGTGCATCTTCGGTTACGCGCTCTTCTATTTCGTGCGCAAGAACCTGAGTATCGCCATGCCGTATCTCAACGAGGAGATGGGCATTTCGAAATCCGACCTCGGCCTCTTCCTCACGCTCCACGGACTGATCTACGGACTCTCGAAGTTCGTCAACGGCATCTGGGGCGACCGCAGCAACGCACGCTACTTTCTGGTCACGGGACTCGTTTTCTGCGGCATCTGCAACCTGCTCTTCGGATTCAGCTCCTCGGTGCTGGCGCTGGGCATCTTCTGGATTCTCAACGGCTGGTTCCAAGGCATGGGCGTCCCGCCCTGCACGCGGCTGATGACCCACTGGATCGTCCCCGAACGGCTGGCGACCAAGATGTCGGTCTGGAACACCTCGCACTCGATCGGCGCCGGACTGGCCATCATCTTCTGCGGCTATGTCGTCAGCCTGAACTGGGGCGCATGGTTCGACGCCTCGTCGATCCTCTCGCAGCACTGGCGCTGGTGTTTCCTGCTCCCGGCGACGATCGCCATCCTGGGCGCCGCCGTCGTCTGGGCTTTCGTGCGCGACACCCCCTCGTCGGTAGGGCTGCCCGAACTGAAGACCGGCAAGGCGGCCCCGGCCGACGCCAAACCGCATACCAAGGCCGAGGAAAAAGCCGAACACAAGGCGTTCCTGCGCCGCAAGGTCTTCCTGAACCCGACGATCTGGATCATTGCCGTGGGCAATTTCTTCGTCTACATCGTGCGCTTCGCCGTGCTGGACTGGGGACCCACGATGCTCAAGGAGCACCTTCACATGGACATCAGCCACGCCGGATGGACGGTCGCGGCATTCGAAATCGCCGGCATCGCGGGTATGCTCGCCGCAGGCTGGGCCACCGACCGTTTCTTCGGCGGCCGCGCGCCCCGCACCTGCGTGATCTGCATGCTGATGACCGCGCTCTGCCTCGTGGGGCTCTATACCCTCAATGAACATACGCCTCTGGCCGTTGCCATCGCCATCCTGATGTCGGCCGGATTCTTCATCTACGGCCCGCAGGCCCTCGTCGGCATCGCCGCGGCGAACATCGCCACCAAGCGCGCCGCCGCCACGGCAGGCGGTTTCTGCGGCCTGTTCGGCTACGGCAGTACGATCGTCTCGGGCTGGGGGATGGGTATGCTGGTGCAGTACACCGACTGGAGCGTAGCGCTCTACACGCTGGTCGGCATGGCGCTTGTCGGCACGGCGGTCTTCGCCGCCGCATGGAAGGCCAAGCCGAACGGCTACGACGACTGACGCAGTTTTAGGTTAATGATAATTGTGTGTAGAGAAACCCCCGCAGACTTCCTTGACTGCGGGGGTTTCCGTTGGTTGGATCTCTCGGGCGGGTCGGTTCGCACAGCCGTCCAGACAGCTCTTTTCCGGCAGGCCGCGCCGGGAGGTTATTCCACCGTCACCGACTTGGCCAGGTTGCGCGGCTGGTCGACGTTGCGGCCCTTGTTGACGGCGATGTAATATGCCAGCAGCTGCAACGGCACCGACACGACGATCGGCATCAGGCAGTCGGTGACCACCGGCACCTCGATCGTATAGTCGGCACTGCGGCGCACATGCGTGTCGTCGCGGGCGATCACGGCGATGATCTTGCCGCCCCGGGCGCGGATCTCCTCGATGTTGCTGGCCGTTTTCTCGTAGGTGTTGTCCGGCGTTGCGATCGCCACGGTCGGCATCTCGTTGTCGATAAGCGCGATGGCGCCGTGTTTCATCTCGGCGGCGGGGTAGCCCTCGGCGTGGATATAGGAGATCTCCTTCAATTTGAGCGCCCCCTCGAGCGCCGTGGGGTAGTTGTAGCCGCGCCCCAGGTAGATAAAGTTGTGCGCATAGGTAAATATCTTCGAGAGGTCGGCGATCCGGTCGCCCAGCCCGAGCACGTCCTCCAGCACGGCGGGCAGCTCCAGCAGTCCCTTCGCCACTTCGCGGTAATATTCTTCCGTCACGGTGCCCTTTTCGCGGCCTACGGCCAGCGCCAGCATCGCCATGACGGTCACCTGCCCCGTGAAGGCCTTGGTCGAAGCCACGCCGATCTCGGGCCCTACATGGATGTATGCCCCCGAGTCGGTCGCCCGGGCGATGGACGATCCCACGACGTTGCAGATGCCGAAGACGAATGCTCCGGCCTTGCGGGCCAGCTCCACGGCGGCCAGCGTGTCGGCCGTCTCGCCCGACTGCGACACGGCGATCACGATGTCGTCGGCATTGATGATCGGGTTGCGGTAGCGGAATTCCGAAGCATACTCTACCTCCACGGGGATCCGGCATATATTTTCGATCAGGTGCTCGCCGATCAGCGCCGCATGCCACGATGTCCCGCACGCCACGAATACGATGCGGCGGGCCGCGAGGAATTTCCCGCGGTTGTCGATCACGCCCGACAGCTTCACCTCGTACGTGTCGGGGCTTATGCGCCCGCGGATACAGTCTACGATGGTCTTGGGCTGCTCGTATATCTCCTTGAGCATGAAATGCGGATAGCCGCCCTTTTCCAGCTGCGAGATGCTCATCTGCAGCTTCTTGATATCGACTCGGCCCTCGTGGTTGTCGAGCGTGACGATCTTGAGGGGCTTGTGGCGGTTGATGACGGCAATCTCGCCGTCGTTCACATAGACGAAATCCTGCGTGTATTCGATGACCGAAGCGGCGTCCGAGCTGAGGAAAAATTCCCCCTCGCCGATGCCGATGGCCATCGGGCTGCTCTGGCGTGCGGCGATGATCTCGTCACGGTTGCCCTTCTCGATCACGGCGATGGCATAGGCGCCCACGACCTGCCGCAGGGCCTGCTGCACGGCTTCGAGCAGCGTGCAGCCGCCCGTGGTGCGGATGTACTCGATCAGGTTCACGAGCACCTCGGAATCGGTGCTGCTGCGGAACGTGTAGCCGTTCTCCTCGAGCGCGTCCTTGAGCACCCGGTAATTCTCGATGATGCCGTTGTGTATCAGTGCGATGTTCTCCGATTCGGAGTAGTGCGGATGGGCATTCACGTCGTTCGGCACGCCGTGCGTCGCCCAGCGCGTATGCGCGATGCCGATGCTACCGCCCAGCTCCTTGCCCTCGAGGAAATGCTCCAGGTCGGAGACCTTGCCCTTACACTTGTATACGTTGAGCGCACCGTCCTTGCCGACCATGGCGACCCCCGCGCTGTCGTATCCGCGGTATTCGAGCCGGTGCAACCCCTTCAACAGAACCGGGCAGGCCTCGCGCCCCCCGACATATCCTACAATCCCACACATTCGTTCTCAAAATTTTTATCCTGCCAAAAATAAGAAAAAATTTTAAAAACATATTCCCTGCGGGAATAAAAAAGGACATTCAGGCATAACTTTGCGTCATTTGCCGCAAACGGGCAACTGACTCCGGAGCGCAAAAAACGGGATGCGGATCGAATGTCCGCACCCCGTAATACCGGTTGCCTGCCGTCGCAGCGCCGTGCTGCCCGGCCTATCGGATATATTTGAGCATCTCCCCGACGAGCACCTCGTTGCCCGCGGCCTGCGAGACACCGCGGTTGCGCCTGAAATCGCAGACGACGCCCCCGGCTTCCCGCACGATCAGATTCGCGGCACAGACATCCCACTCGTGCAAATCCAGCTCCCAATAGCCGTCCAGCAGCCCCGCCGCGATGCAGCTCAGGTCATAGGCCGCCGATCCCAGCCGCCGTATGTCGCGCACATAGGATACGATCCGCGCAACGTTGTCGCTGTTGTTGTCCGGATTGACATCCTTGTCGTAAGGGAAGCCCGTGGCGAGCACCGACGTGGCGAGGGTCTGCTTGGCGGAGACTTGCAGCCGCTTCACCTCGCCTGAGCGGCTCTTCATGTAAGCCCCGCCGCCTTTCGACGCCCAGAACAGCTCCCCCAGGTAGGGTGCATAGACCACCCCGACGACGGTTTCCCCCTGGTGCTGGAGTGCGATCGACACCGAGAAGATCGGCAGCCCCTGGCTGTAATTGGTCGTGCCGTCGAGCGGGTCTATCACCCAGCGGTAATCGCTCCCCTCCGTGCCCATTACGCCGCCTTCTTCGCCCAGTATCCCGTGACCGGGATAGCGCCCGAGGATCGCCTGCACGATGTAGGCTTCGCTCTCCTTGTCGGCCCGCGTCACCACGTCATACGCGTTCGATTTGGTCTCTATCCCCAGGTCGTCGCCCCGGAAATAGGCGAGTTGTATCTCCCCGGCCCCCTTTGCGAGCGGGAAGATGAAATTCAGGAATTCGTCGTACATGGCGCTATTTCTCCGCTGCGAAATACTTGTAAAACAGCGGGATGGTCTCCACGCCCCGGTCGAACTGCTCCAGCCCGTAGCTCTCGTTGGGCGAGTGGATCGCATCCTCCGCGAGCCCGAAGCCGATGAGCAGCGACTTGATGCCCAGGATCGACTCGAACCCGCTGATGATCGGGATCGAACCGCCCGAATAGAAGGGCAGGGGTTTCTTGCCGAAGGTCTCGGCGATGGCCTTCTGGGCAGCCTTGTAGGCCGGCATGTCGGTCGGTGCCACGTAGGGCATGCCGCCGTGCAGCGATTTCACTTTGACCTTCACGCTCTTGGGCGCTATCGACCTGAAATATTTTTCGAACAGCCTGCTGATCTTGCGATAGTCCTGGTTCGGCACCAGGCGCATCGAAATCTTGGCCGAGGCCTTCGACGGGATCACCGTCTTGGTTCCCTCCTCGGTGTAGCCGCCCCAGATGCCGTTGACGTCGAGCGACGGGCGTACGCCGGTGCGTTCCAGCGTCGTATAGCCCGCTTCACCCTCCACGTCGCCGATCGACAACGATTTCTTATAGCCCGCGAGGCTGAACGGGGCCTTGTTGAACGCCTTGCGCTCGGCAGGCGTCAGTTCGCGCACGTCGTCGTAGAACCCGGGGATCGTCACGCGGCCGTCCTTGTCCACGAGCTGTGCCACGAGGCGCGTCAATACGTTGGCCGGGTTGGCCACGGCGCCGCCGAACAGCCCCGAGTGGAGGTCTTTGTCGGGGCCCGTCACCTCGACCTCCATATAGGCCAGCCCGCGCAGGCCGCAGGTGATCGACGGGGTCTGCATCGAGATCATCGAGGTGTCCGACACCAATATTATATCCGCCTTGAGCATTTTTTTGTTCTGTTCGCAGAACTTGTAGAGGCTCCGCGAGCCGATATCCTCCTCGCCTTCGAGCATGAATTTCACGTTGCAGGGCAGGCTCTCCGTGGCGCACATCGCCTCGAATGCCTTGGCGTGCATCCACAGCTGCCCCTTGTCGTCGTCGGCACCGCGCCCCCAGATACGGCCGTCCTTGATGACCGGCTCGAAAGGCTCCGTGCGCCACTCCCCGCGCGGGTCTACGGGCATCACGTCGTAGTGACCGTAAACCAATACGGTCTTGGCCTTGGGATCGACAATCTTCTCGGCGTAAACGACCGGGTTGCCCTCCGTCGGGAAGACCTCGGTGCGGTCGGCGCCCGCCTTTGCGAGCGCCGCGGCCAGCCATTCGGCGCACCGTGTCATGTCGGGCTTATGCTCGCTCTGGGCGCTGATCGAAGGAATGCGGAGCAAGTCGAACAACTCGCTGATAAACCGTTCTTTATTGGCTTCTATATAACTTTTTACTTTATCCATCCGGCAAGGGTTTTATTCGGTTTTCTTCAATACGTAATTTTCGGCCAGCGCCCCCGTGACGGGTTGTTTGTCGGCATCGAGCTTGCGCACCTGATTCTCCTCCACCTTGTAGTACTCCGGCTGCCCGTCCATCGGGGTCAGCGTCAGCAGGTTCCCCTTGACCTTGTAGGCGCCCTTCTCGTCGAATTCCGAGTCGCGATCCAGGTATTTCATGTGCAGGCTGTACGTGCCGTCCTTCTTCAGCGTGAGGCGCATGTCGATCCCCGGGCAGTCCGCCGCCGGGAAAACCCCGGTGTATGTCCCCTGGTAGTCGAGCGAGCTCTCCGCATCGTGCATGTCGACCTTCACGGCATCCGCTTTGACCTTTTCAGATACCGCCTTTTTCTGTTGGTTGCCCCCGCAGGCGACAAGCGTTATCGCAGCCGCGAGGATCATGACTTTATTCTTCATAGTCGTTTCGTTTAAACTGTTTATATTTTACAGATTTCCTTAATTTCCCCGATGAACCGCTGCGCCAGCGCCTCGGCCGCAGCCATCGACTTCGCCTCGGTATAGACCCGGATAATGGGTTCGGTATTCGACTTGCGCAGGTGCACCCAGTTCTCCGGGAAGTCGATTTTCACCCCGTCCGTATCGTTCACGTTCTCATCGGCATAACGTTCCTTTATCTCACGTAGTACTTTATCCACGTCGATCGCCGGTGTCAGCTCGATTTTATTCTTCGACGCATAGTATGCCGGATAGGTCGCACGCAACTGCGTCATGGTCATCCCCGTCTGTGCGAGCCATGTCAAAAAGAGTGCCGTTCCCACCAGCGCATCGCGCCCGTAGTGCAGCCCCGGGTAGATCACGCCCCCGTTGCCTTCTCCGCCGATCACGGCGCCTACCTCCTTCATCCTGGCCACGACGTTCACCTCGCCGACGGCCGAAGCATAATATTTGCCGCCGTGCCGCTCCGTCACGTCGCGCAGCGCCCGCGACGAGCTCAGGTTGGAAACGGTGTTCCCGCCCGGGTGCTTCGTGAGGATGTAGTCGGCCACAGCCACCAGCGTGTACTCCTCGACGAACATCGAGCCGTCCTCGCTGACCAGTGCCAGCCGGTCGACGTCGGGATCCACGACGATCCCCAGGTCGGCCTTCTCGCGGCGGATCACCCCGGCTATTTCGGTCAGGTTCTCCGGCAGCGGCTCGGGGTTGTGGGCGAATTCGCCCGTGGGGTCGCAGTTCAGCTCCACGACCTCGCACCCCAGTCGTCGCAGCAATTCGGGCATCACGATGCCGCCCACCGAATTCACGGCGTCCACGACGACCTTGTAGCGGCGCGCACGGATGGCCTGGGCATCGACCAGCGGGAGCGCCAGCACCTGCGCGATGTGCCGTTCGTTGAACGGCTCGCGAGAAAGGACGCGCCCGATGCCGTCGACGGTGGGGTATTCGTAATCCTCCTCTTCCGCCATCGCCAGCACCTGTTTCCCCTCGGCGTCGCTGAGGAATTCCCCGTCGGCGTTGAGCAGCTTCAGGGCGTTCCACTGGCGGGGGTTGTGCGAGGCGGTGATGATGATGCCGCCGTCGGCCTTGTGCGTGATGACGGCCATCTCGACCCCCGGCGTGGTGCACAGGCCGACGTTTATCACATCCGCACCGCACGCCAGCAGGGTGCCTTCGACCAGGTCGGCGACCATCTCGCCCGAAATCCGGGCGTCGCGGCCGACGACTATGGTAAGTTTTTTGCCCGGGTTACGGCGGGCGGCCAGACGGGCGTAGGCCGTGGTGAACTTCACCACGTCGGGCGGCGTCAGGTTCCCGGCCTGGGCCCCTCCCACGGTGCCCCGGATGCCGGAAATGGATTTAATCAATGTCATATTTCAAGGCTTTGATGCGGAGTTTCCGCTATACATATATTTATGAAAAATTCCCTTCGAAGTTTTGATATTCGAGGTAAATATATTACTTTTATGCCAATTATGAAAATTAAAAACGACTATTATGAGAACGATTCCTGCTTCTGAATTGATTATCAACAACGACGGTTCGATTTTCCACCTGCACCTGCTGCCGGAGCAGCTCGCCGACACGGTGATTCTCGTCGGAGACCCCGGCCGCGTGGCCTTGGTTGCGGAATTTTTCGACACCAGAGAATGCGAAGTCGCCAACCGCGAATTCAAGACCGTGACGGGCACCTACAAGGGAAAACGCATGACGGTCCTTTCGACGGGCATCGGCATCGGCAACATCGACATCTCGGTCACGGAGTTGGACGCGCTGGCCAACGTCGATTTCGCCACCCGGCAGGAGAAGGCGCAGAAACGGCAGCTGACGCTGGTGCGTCTGGGCACTTCGGGCGCCATCCAGCCCGACATCAAGGTAGGGGAGTTCGTCTTCTCGCGCACGTCGGTGGGCTTCGACGGCCTGCTGAACTACTACAAGGGCCGCAACGACGTCTGCGACCTCGCCATCGAAAAGGCTTTCATGGAGCACGTCGGCTGGAACGAACTGCTTCCCAAGCCCTACTTCATCGACGCCGACAAGACGCTGTTCGAGCATTTCCGCGACGTGACGCGCGAGGGCATCACCATCGCCGCTCCGGGCTTCTATGCGCCGCAGGGCCGCTGGGTGCGCCTCGAACCGCAGGACGCGCGGCTCAACGAGAAGATCGAATCGTTCGACTACCACGGACGCCGCATCACCAACTTCGAAATGGAGGGTTCGGCGCTGGCCGGTCTGGCGGCCCTGATGGGCCACCGCGCCGCCACGATCTGCACGATCATCGCCCAGCGCATCGCCCAGAACGTCGATACGGACTACAAACCCTTCGTGCGCAAGATGATCTCCACGGCGCTCGACAAACTCGCAGTTTTAGAATAACAGAAACCATAACAGAAAATAAAGAAAGGAAACAAACGTATGAAATTTTCAGTATCAAGCTCGGCCCTGCTCTCGCTTCTGGCTACCACCGGCAAGGTTATCAGCAATAAGAACACGCTTCCCATCTTGGATTACTTCCTGATGGAGCTGAGCGGCAACGAACTGAAGGTCACGACATCGGACCTCGAAACGACGCTCATCGGCTCCATTACGGTAGACAGCGTGGAGAGCGAGGGAACCATCGCCGCACCCGCCAAACTGATGCTCGACTCCCTGAAGGAGTTCTCCGAACTGCCGCTGACCATCGACGTAAACGATAAGAACTGGGAAATCACGATCAACTGGAAGAGCGGTTCGCTCTCGATTCCCGGCGCGAGCGCCGTGAGCTATCCCGCCGTACCGCAGCTGAGCGCCGAGAAGAAGGAGCTGAGCATGGACGTGGATACGCTGGTCAACGGCATCAACAAGACGATCTTCGCCACGGCCGACGACGAACTGCGTCCCGTGATGAACGGCATCTACATCAATCTGGCGCCCGGCGCGCTGACGTTCGTGGGCACCGACGCGCACAAGCTCGTGAAGTACGAGTCCGAGACCGCGAACGAAGTCACGGCTTCGTTCATCCTGCCCAAGAAACCGGCCAACCTGCTCAAATCGGTGCTGCTGAAGGAGGACGACGCCATCGAGATGAGCTTCGACTCGAAAAACGCGCTCTTCAAGCTCAAGAGCCACACGCTCGTCTGCCGTCTGATCGAGGGCAACTACCCGAACTACAACGCCGTGATTCCGGCCAACAACCCCAACAAGGTGCTGGTGGACCGCGTCGAGCTGGTGAACGGCATCAAGCGCGTGGCGGTCTGCTCGAATCCGACCACCAACCTGATCCGCATGGACATCGGCGACAACCGGATCAACCTCACGGCGCAGGACATCGACTTCTCGGTTTCGGCCAACGAGACCATCACGTGCAGCTACGACGGCGAGCCGATCTCGATCGGTTTCAAATCGACGTTCCTGGTCGAGATACTCTCGAACATGGACACCCCGACCGTGGTGGTCGAACTGGCCGACTCGACCCGCGCGGGCGTATTCAAACCCGTCTACGACGACAAGCAGACCAGCGCGACGCTCATGCTGCTCATGCCGATGATGATCAACGCATAACGCCCGGCAGATGAAGTTAAACCTCAAGCGCCCGATCGTCTTCTTCGACCTCGAAACCACCGGCGTGGACACGGCCAAAGACCGCATCGTCGAGATCTCGATGGTCAAAGTGATGCCCGACGGCGAGCAGATCGTCAAGACCCGCAAGCTCAACCCCGGGATACATATCCCGGCGGAAGCCACGGCCATCCACGGCATCACGGACGAAGACGTCAGGGATTGCCCGACCTTCGCGCAGGTCGCCAAATCGCTCGAACAGTTCATCCGCGGCTGCGACTTCGGCGGCTTCAACTCACAACGCCTCGCGATGTCGTT
>OCAV01002097.1_pt1 | contig 11282 bp, 10 predicted proteins | sample 1538331 | NCBI WGS metagenome assembly OCAV01 (sample SAMEA2580297, study PRJEB22360) | human gut metagenome | biome: human gut; feature: human-associated habitat; material: faeces | place: Denmark | collected 2008/2010
CAGGGCCTTGACCCCCCCGCCGTCGTGGGCGGAGCCACGGCCGTAGAGGCGGCCGTCAATTTCGGTGGCCACGAACGGGTCGGTGTTCCACTCGGCCGGGTCCGGAACAGGCTGCACGTCGTGATGGGCGTAGAGCAGCACGGTGGGGGCGTCCGGAGAAACGATATGCGAGCCGATGACCTCCCATGCGCCCGGAGTGCCGTCGGCATTGGAAGCCTGGACCACCTTGGCATCCACACCCACGAGGCGCAGTTCGTCTGCCACGAATTCAGCGGAGCGCTTCATATGTTCGGCGGTGATGCCCTTGGCGGAAATCGACTGCAGCGCAACCTTTTCGGCCAGCACCTTGACGATGCGGTTCCAATCGGTTTCGACGCGCGAACGAATCTCGTCAGCGGTGAGCGTTGCCATGATGGTCCTCCTTTATATGTGTGTAAGCGGCGTCATTGCAATGGCTGCGCCAGTATACAAGTGTCTGAACGTCACCGTAACCTCAAAGCATGACATGGAATCCGTTTAGGAAAAAAGAAGAGGCCCAAGTTCCCGTTGAGCAGGCCCCGAAGAAGACCGCCGATCCTTCTGAGAAAAAAGGCCGTCCTACCCCGAAGATGAAGCAGGCTCAGGCCGCCGGTATCCGTCCGCTGGTTCCGGTGGACCGCAAGGCCAGCGCCAAGGCCGCCAAAGCCCGTCTGCGTGAGAAGGAGAACGCCGAGTACGAGGCGATGCAGAAGGGCGATATCAACCACATGCCCAAGGCGGAACGCCTGCCTTGGCGTATCTACATCCGTGATTATGTGGATGCCCGTTTCAACCTTGGCGAATGGTTCATCCCGGTGGCCTTCGCGATTCTGATCGTCTCCATGTTCGTCACTTCTTTGATGCAGAACCAGTGGGCTTCCATCATCATGATGGCGCTTATGTACGGTTACCTGATTGCCGTGATCATCGACGTATGGCTGATGTGGCGCAAGCTCAAGGCCAAGCTCATCGCCAAGTACGGCGAACAGTCCGTGTCCAAGGGCTCCCGCTCCTTCTCCTACGCTTGGAGCCGTTCGATTCAGATGCGTCGTTGGAGGCTTCCCAAGCCGCGTTACCCGAAGCGCGGTCACTGGCCGGCGGACTGATTGTCCATATATACTCTGGCTCCCCTCGTTGAGGGGCTGAGCCGTAAAGAAAACAGTCCAGTGGACTGTTTTTAGGCGAAGTGGCGGCGATAGCCGCATATGGCTCCCTAGCGTGGGAGCCATACTTATATGTATCAAGGAGGCAATCATGAGCGAACAGTTTGATCTGGTCATCATCGGGGCCGGCCCCGGCGGCTATTCCACGGCCTTGCGCGCCGCCGAACTCGGCATGAAAGTGGCACTCGTCGAGCGTGACGCCACCGTAGGCGGCACATGTCTCAACCGTGGCTGCATCCCCTCCAAGGCGCTCATCACCGCCACCCACACCATCGACACCGTGCACCGTGCGGCCGAGCTCGGCGTCAACGCCTCGGTGAATGGCATCGACTTCGGCACGCTGCGCGACTATCGCCTGCGCGTGGTCAAGACGATGGTGGGAGGACTGGCCGGACTGCTTGCCCATCGCGGCATCACCGTGTTCCGAGCCAATGCCGCGTTCCATGCGGATGAGACCGCTCCAGCAACTTCCAACCACATCGTCCACCTCGTCCCTTCCCCCGACCAAAGCGACATCCTCACCTATCACAAGGCCGATGTCCCCGAGCCCAGCGGCCCCACGATGGACCTCACGGCCACGAACATCGTCATCGCCACCGGTGCCAAGCCACGCCCATTGCCCGGCAACCCGTTCGCCGGCGCCCTCATCGACTCCACACAGGCGCTGGAAGTCAACGAATTTCCCTCGTCGGCGGTGATTATCGGCGCCGGGGCCATCGCCCTTGAATTCGCCTCGATGTGGAACGCCGCCGGTTCGAAGGTGACCTTGCTGATTCGCAAGGACCGTGTGCTCTCAGCCTGGGACCGGAGAGCCGGCACCACGCTGACCCGTGAGCTCAAACGTCATGGCGTGAACATCATCACCCGCGCCAGCGTCACCCATGTGGACACCGGCGCGAACCTTGGTGCCACCGTGCACTACACGCGCGAAGGCCAGGACGGCGAACAAAGCGTCTGGGGCGAAATCGCCCTTGTCGCCATCGGGCGTGACCCGATCACCGACCCAGCATGGGGCGTGACGATTGACGACCACGGACATGTCGCCACGGATGCGTACGGCCGCACCGACAAACCGGGCGTATGGGCGGTGGGCGATGTGACGGCCGGTCACGCGCTGGCGCATCGTGCTTTTGAGCAAGGCATCGTCATCGCGGAGACCATCGCCGGACTCAATCCCAAGCCGGTGGACGAAGCCACCGTGCCGCAAATCGTGTTCTCCTTCCCCGAAGCGGCGTCGGTCGGGCTCACCGTCGAACAGGCGCAGGCGAGAGAGGATCTCATTGAAATCAAGGAGACCAACTATCCGATGCTGGCGAACGCGCGCATGCTGATGAGCGGCACGGCCGGTTCACTGACCATCGTCTCCGGCTGCGACGCGGCCAACCCGGACACCCCGCGCGTGCTCGGCGTGCACATGATCTCCCAGATGGCCTCCGACATCATCGCCGAAGCCGAACAGCTGGTCGGCAACCATGTGCCGCTCGCCGACGCAGCCCGCCTCGTTCACCCGCATCCCACGTTCAGTGAAACGCTCGGCGAGGCGCTGCTCAAGGCCGACGGACGGCCGTTACACACACGCTGAGACCAACCAGCACAAACAAGTTCGGACCAGCGCACCTGATAAGATGTTGTCTAGTGTGTTTCGTCCCAACAAAGGAAGAAGTGATGGCGGAAAAGGACGCGAAGCCGAAGAAGCAGAGCACAATCAAGCAGATCATCCAGATCTACAAGTACACGGCTAAGGAAGACAAGGCCCTGCCGTGGCTTGAGGCCGGTGCTTTCCTGCTGCCTGTAGTCGTGATGATCATCATCGGTCTGATTGCCAAGTGGACCTGGCTGACCTGGATCTTCACCATGATCACCGCCATCATGCTCGGCATGCTACTGGCCACCATGATGCTCACCCGCCGCGCGGATGCAGTCGGCTACAAGCAGATTGACGGCAAGCCTGGTGCCGCCATCGGCGTGCTGAGCAACATGCAGAAAGCCGGCTTTGACTTCCCGCAGGAACCGGTGTGGATCGACCCGAAGACCAAGGATGCCATCTGGCGCGGCACTTCGATGAACGGCATCTACCTGATCGGCGAAGGCGAATACGGTCGCGTCATGAAGGCGATGGATCGTCAGGAACGCGATATCAAGGGCGTCACCGCCGGCTCCTCCATTCCGGTGTACCGCATCGCCGTGGGCCACGGCCCCAAGCAGGTGCCGCTGACCAAGCTGCGTAGCACGGTGATCAAGTCCAAGAGCTATGAGCCCACGCACCACAAGAACGCACTGATCGCCAAGATTCATCCGCGTCGTCGCTTCCTGCTGACCAAGGCCGAGATGGAAACGCTGAACGATCGTCTGCGCACGCTGCAGGCCAAGAAGGGTTATGCCATCCCCAAGGGCATGGACCCGAACCACCCGCAGAAGATCTCCCGCCGCGCGATGCGCGGTCGCTGATCGGCAGCACACCACCAAATCGCACAGAAGCCCCGGAATCCGTTCAATCGGTTCCGGGGCTTCGTCATATGTCTCATAATCGCGTCCACATACATCCACCTACGTCACCTGTCAATATCCACTGTCCACGTTGCGGACACCTCTACCCACTCCCCCGATAGCCTCCGTTTCCATTCTGTAATGATGTTTCGTTGAAATAACGCGCCTGCGCGATTGTCGGCCACAGTCACGAAACATTCTCGTAACCCAAGTTTCGAGCCGGCGAAACGCGCGATTTTACGATAGATACCGTTATATTTCATACGAAAGGAGCGGTCCCGTGACCGAACTCAAGTCCAAGGAAGACGCCGAGGCCCTTATCAACAAGGAAGGCATCGAGTATGTCTCCGTCCGTTTCACCGATCTTATCGGCGTTCAGCAGCACTTCACCGTGCCGGCTAGCGAATTCCTGAAGGACGCTTTCACCGACGGCATGCCGTTCGATGGTTCCTCCGTTCAGGGCTTCCAGGCCATCAACGAGTCCGACATGAAGCTGGTCCCGGACGTTGAGACCGCTTTCGTTGACCCGTTCCGCAAGCACAAGACCCTTGACGTGGCCTTCTCCATCGTCGACCCGCTGACCGACGAGCCGTACTCCCGTGACCCGCGTCAGGTTGCCGGCAAGGCCGAGGCTTACCTGAAGTCCACCGGTATCGCCGACACCGCCTCCTTCGCTCCTGAGGCCGAGTTCTTCATCTTCGACAAGGTGCGTTTCGAGAACGGCATGAACCGCTCCTTCTACGAGGTCGACTCCATCGAAGCTCCGTGGAACTCCGGTGTTGACGTTGAGGAAGACGGCACCCCGAACATCGGTTTCAAGAACCGCGTCAAGAAGGGCTACTTCCCGGTTCCGCCGATTGACCACACTCAGGATCTGCGCGACGATATGGTCGCCAACCTGCAGAAGGTCGGCCTGATTCTCGAGCGTTCCCACCACGAGGTGGCCGGCGCTGGTCAGCAGGAGATCAACTACCGCTTCAACACCCTGCAGCACGCAGGCGATGACCTGATGAAGTACAAGTACGTCGTCCACGAGACCGCCGCTCTGGCCGGCAAGGCTGCGACCTTCATGCCGAAGCCGATCGCCGGCGACAACGGCACTGGTATGCACTGCCACCAGTCCCTGTGGAAGGACGGCAAGCCGCTGTTCTACGACGAGAAGGGCTACGCTGGCCTGTCCGATCTGGCTCGCTGGTACATCGGCGGTCTGATCAAGCACTCCTCCTCCGTGCTGGCCTTCACCAACCCGTCCCTGAACTCCTACCACCGTCTGGTTCCGGGCTTCGAGGCTCCGGTCAACCTGGTGTACTCCGCTCGTAACCGTTCTGCCGCCATCCGTATTCCGCTGGCCGGCACCTCCCCGGCTGCCAAGCGCATCGAGTTCCGCGCTCCGGATCCGTCCTGCAACCCGTTCTTGGCCTTCTCCGCTCAGCTGATGGCTGGCCTGGACGGCATCCTGAACCACATCGAGCCTCCGGAGCCGGTCGACAAGGACCTCTACGAGCTGCCGCCGGAAGAGCACGCTGGCATCAAGCAGGTGCCGAGCTCCCTGGCTGAGGCTATGGACGCCCTGGAAGAGGACCACGACTTCCTCACCGCCGGCGACGTGTTCACCGACGACCTGATCGAGACCTGGATTGGCCTCAAGCGCGACGAGATCGACCAGGCTCGCCTGTCTCCGACCCCGCTCGAGTACGAGCTCTACTTCCACATCTGAGTTTGAGAGCTTAGCAACGTTGGAGTTCCGCCATTGCTCTTCTCTTGTGGGAGTCTAATGGGAGTCATTCAGCGTAACTAGAAAGAACCTCGTGAAATTCGTTTCACGAGGTTCTTTTTTTGTGTGTTGTGTTGTGTGTTATGCGATGTGTGTTGCTTCTGGAATATTCCAGCTGCGGGCCGCTACTTAGTCTCCCAACGCTCCTTGAGTACATAGGCGGCGGCTTTGGGCTGACGGTCGCGAGTGAAGACGTCCTTCTTGTTGCCGTCGACGCGCATGATACCTTCACCGGTTTGGAAGTCGCAGAGGTTCCATACCTGCTCGCCCACCACTGCCTCGAACATGTCGAACACTTCGTGCTGCATGGTGAGGTACTCGCATTGGTACTCTTCACTCCATTGCATGCTCGGCAGCTTGTGCACACCGGCATCGGTGTCCGCACCGTATTCGGTGAACAGAAACGGCTTGTTGGGTTCGGTGTTCATCCATTGGTTCATCTCGTTGATGAAGGCCTTCTTGGCTCCGATGAGCTGATACCCATCTTGCACATACCAGCCGTAATACCGGTTCAGGCAGATGACATCCGCGAACTGATGGCACTTGTCTTTGCCTCCGGCGGCCATCAGCAGATTGGTGTAGGTCAGCGGGCGATGCTGCGGATCGAGCGTGCGCGCGTAATCGAATATCTCCTTGAAATACGGCACGGCCGCCTCGGATTGGAGTCGTTGGCGGCGTCGATGAAATTCCAAGCGCCGGAGGCCCCGGCATTCTTTTCGTCGAAGGGGACAATTCAGAACACAACTGCCGACACAATCGTCAGGGAGGCCAGCGAGAACAGCGTGCTTACGAGCACGAAGCCGACCGCATACTCGGGCATGTTGTTCTTGCGACCGGTGAACATGGCGATGGTGGTCATGGTCGGCAGTCCGGCGATGACCGTGATCATCAGCACCATGTCATGGGTGATCGGCAGTTGCGGCAATGCGCCGGTCAGCGCGGTCAGTAGCGCGTAGAAGGCGAGCGGGAATGCGATCATCTTGGCGACTAGGCCAGCATAGAGTTCGTAGCGTTTGAGGACGCCCCACCACTTGGTCAGTGCGAACAGGCCGCCCAAGTAGATTAGCGACATCGGCGTGGCCATATTGCCGATGGTGTGCAGCGGCTTCAGGATGATGTCCGGCACCTTGACGCCGAGCAGAATCAGAATCAGGGCGAGCATCACACCGATGAAGGCGGGATTGACGAATCGTTTAAGCAGGCCGAGGACGCGGGTGTCTAGCGAGGGGCGGGCGGCCACCGGAGAACCACCGTTTGCGGCATTGCTCGCCGAACCAGCATTGCCCACCGAACCGGCGCCGTTCACCGAACCGTTCGCGACCGCACCTCGCGCGCCAATCGCGTTGCCGCCAGTCGTGTCGGCGACCGGCTCGCACAGCCATACGCCGTACGTCCAGAGCAGCGTTTGGTCGATGATCGACATCAGCGCCACGTAAATCGCGCCGTTCTGCGGCCAAAGTGCCATAATCAACGGAATGCCGATGAATCCGGCGTTGCCGAAAATAAGCGCCGCCTGGAACACGTGGCTGCGTGAGCCCTTGAGCCGCAACAGTTTGGCGACCAGCCAGAACACCAGGATGAGCAGCGCGTACATCACGGCGGTCAGCAGCATCACGCCCCAGTTGGCGGCGAGCTGCGCGCGGTCCGCGCCGTCGACGGCGTTCGAGAACACGAGCACGGGGATGAGCACGTTGAGCAGCAACGAGCACATGCCGTCCAACGCCGTCTGACCGTAGAATCGAAGCCTCACACATCCATACCCGACCATCAGCATGATCAGGAATCCGACTAACTGGCCAATCATGACGCCGAACTGCCCCATGCACGCTCCTCTCGCTCGCGTTCCCGTGCTTTTCTGTCACTGGTTCATATAGGCAGCCATCTGGACAGGCTCGGCGGCACACGCATCAGTATGTTCGATACCATCACATGCCAATCCACTTCTCGTTCAACCGTTCCCCGTGCTAATGCGCCGCCGGCCACCCCGTGTTGCCGGTGCTGCGCGAGCACCATTACACGTATTGCATTCCGGTGATCAGCGGGCGCAACGTGTGGGTCGGCGCGAACGTGTCGATTCTGCCGGGAGTGACCATCGGCGACAATTGCGTGATTGGCGCCGGTTCGGTCGTGACACATTCCATCCCCGCCAGCTCGGTCGCCTACGGCGCGCCCTGCGAGGTCGTGCGTGAAATCGGCGACAAGGACCGCGAGTATTTCTACAAAAATCGCAAGCTCGACGTGTGGGAGTAAGCTTGCGTTACTGCTCCTTGATCTTGAAGCGGTCGCTGAATTGGCGGTCGCGCCAGTAGTAGACGTCGTCGTGTTCGTTGATTTCGCGAATTACCTTGCACGGGCTGCCGTAGGCGACCGTGTTGGCGGGGATGTCCTTGGTGACCAGCGAGTTGGCGCCGATGACCGCGTTGTCTCCGATGGTGACTCCGGGCAGCACGGTCACGTTCGCGCCGATCCAGACGTTTTCGCCAATGTGGATCGGCAGCGAATACTGGGCGCCCCGGTAGCGCAGGTCCGGGCGCACGGGATGGCCGGTGGCCACGAGCGTGACGTTGGGGCCGATCATGGTGTGGGATCCGATGAAGATTTCATCATCATCGACCAGGGTCAGGTTGAAGTTGGCGTAGCAGCGTTCGCCCCAATAAGTATTGCAGCCCCAGTTCGCATACACCGGGCATTCGAGGTACAGACCCTCCCCCGCCGCGCCGAAGAACGCCTGCATGAGTTCGGTACGGCGCTTCGGGTTGGTCAGCGGCGTGGCGTTGAGTTCGAGCTGGAGGTCACGCTGGGCGGCCTGCAGATCGAAAAAGCCGTCCACATCGTCCGGCAGATAGACTTCGCCGGAGAACATGAGCGCCATTTTCTCGCGGGTTGCATCATCGATAATCGGCTTGGCGATCGGCTTGTCTTCGGTCATCATTGGCTCCTGTTCGGCGTTTTGGCGATTGTGTCGGTCGAACTATTCTGTCACAGACTCGTTTTCGACACCCAGCATCGAGCGCAGCCAGTCAAGTTCGGCGGCAATCTCGGCGTCATGCACGGCGATGATGCCACGGCGATAGGGGTCGTCGATCTGCTCGGTGGAGAGCGGATTGCCGGCGTCACAGGCATCACCGTCAAGGCTGGCGCCACCGTGCAGGTCATCGACCGCAACCCGGACAAGGCCGCAGCAGCAGCGGCTGAAGGCGTCACCAATCAGACCCCATGGACCAGCGGTTTTAAGGTTGTCAAGTAAGCGGCATATCGCAGCGAATCATTCTCAATAAGAAAAGTGTGAGGCAAACGCACAATATCACTCAATCGCGCATTCGCGGGAATAGCATCAAACAGCCATTTCTTGGATTCAGATGTGCGATTGGCACCGTGCGGGCCTCACACTTTTCTTATTGAGAACGATTCGCCGTGCAGTCAAGCCCTCCATCCACCCAAAAAGGACTCGCTTTTGGCCGCGTCGTCGCGGTAGGCCTTGCCGAACTCGTCAATAAGCCCATGGAATTCCTGCAAATCCTTGACGCTGAGGCTCGCATCCAGCACCACGGGCGAATAGGCCTTGTGGAATGCCAGATAGCCGGCTGGCACATCAAATCCGAGGAAGGCGAATAGTCGGCGAGCATAAGTATCGGCCACGAATGTGCGGCGCGAAAACACATATAGCATCAGGTCGTCGGCCGTTTCGCCCCCGATACCGAATAATCCGAGCAATTCGGTCCGCAATTCGGCGTCGGGAATATCTGCCGCGCCCTCAGGCGAGGCTCCGCAACGCTCCACATACCATCGGCTCAGTGACTGTACCGTCTTGGATTTGTTGACATAAAAGCCGGACGGGCGAATAAGTTCCTGCAGATGCGCTGGCCCCATAATCGCCAGCTTATGGGGTTCGAGCACACCCTCCGCGTTCAACGCCGCAAGCGAACGATTCACATTGCCCCACGCCGTATTCTGCGTCAGCACCGCGCCCACCATAATCTCGAATGTGGTTTCAGCCGGCCACCATCCGGTCGGGCCAAGGGCGGCAGCCATGGTGCGGTACAGCGATTCGATATACGCGGGAGAAGGAACGCCCGGCACCCGCTTTGCACTTCGATTATTCATAGTTGCCATCTACCATTCACCGCAATTCATGCAGGATTCGCCGCATGAACGGGATAGTGACTAGGAATGTCAGCACGTCGGACACCGATTGCGCCATTTCCACGCCGAGCACGCCGAACATCATCGGCAGAATCAGTACGATCGGTGCCAAAAACAGACCTTGTCGGCACAGGGCCAGGAATGAGGCGATGCCGGTGCGGCCCATGGTCTGGGTCATCATATTGCCCATCATGTTGAAGCCGTTGAGAATCACCGTGCAGCATTGGATGTGCAGCGCGGCCACGCCCACCGCCACCACGGCCGGGTCGGAGCGGAAGATCTCGACCAGTTGCGGTGCGAACACCCACAGCAACACCGCCAACACCACGAGCACGCAGGTGGCGAGCCGCACGCAGAACCAGTACCCTTCTTTGACGCGCGCGAACAGGCCGGCACCGTAGTTGTAGCCGCACACCGGTTGGAAACCTTGGCCGAGGCCGACGATCACCGAGTTGGCGCCCAACATAATGCGCATCACAATGGCCATGCCGGCGATGGCCGCATCGCCGAACGGATTGGCGGCAATGTTCACGCAGGTCACGGAAATCGAACCGGCGCCTTGGCGGATCAGCGAGGGCAGGCCACCGCCGGCCACTTCGCGCATGAGCAGCACATCCGGCCTGCAATTGCGCAGGGACAGTTTCATCACGCCGAATTTGCGGCTCATTGTGGTCAGAATCGTGAAGCTCACCGTCTGGCAGATGGCGGTGGCCAGGCCGGCACCAAAAATTCCGAGGTGCAGCACGAAGATAAACAACGGCGCGAGCAGGAAATTCAGCAATGCGCCCGAAACCAGCCCGATCATGCCGAACGTCGATTGCCCTTGGTATCGCAGCAGTCCGTTGAGTGCGAACGAACCGCATACACAGGGTGCGGCGACCAACAACGGCGTCAGGTATTGCACGGCGTATGGGGCGATTGTCGAGGTCGATCCCAGCATGACGACCAGCGGCCGCAGGGTCAGCAATCCGATTGTGGCAATCACCAAACCAGAGAGCACCGCACCCGCGAAGCCCACGGCCAGTAGTCGGGAGGCGCGCTCATTGTTCTGTTTGCCGAGTTCGCGGCTCATCGAGTTGCCCGCGCCGTTGCCAAAGAAGAAGCCGAGCGCCTGCATCACGGTCATGATGGAGAACGCGATGCCGATGGCACCGGACTGCGCGGTGCCGAGCTGACCAATAAAGAACGTGTCCGTGAGATTGTAGGCGGTGGTCACCAAGTTGGAGATGACGGCCGGCAAACACAGTTTGAGAATCAGCGGCTTGACCGGCTGCCCGGTCATCTGCCGATATTTCGCGTCCGCGCTTGCGCGTCTAATGCCATGAATCTGCACCATGGACGGCTATCCTACTCGCGCAGGGTCCTATGCAAAGGCGCGTTACCGCCATACGAGTCAGCGCAGATACCGCCCGGTGATGCTGTTCGGATTGGCCGCGATTTGTTCCGGCGTTCCGGTGGCGACGATGCGTCCGCCGCTTTCGCCACCGCCCGGACCCATGTCGATGATCCAGTCCGCATTGGCGATCACGTCAAGGTCATGTTCGATGACCACGACTGTTGCGCCGCTCGCCACGAGCCGGTCGAACACGCCCAGCAGCACGCGCACGTCGAACGGGTGCAGACCGATGGTCGGCTCATCGAACACGAATACCGCGTCCGATTGGGCCTTGCCCATTTCACTGGCGAGTTTCAGCCGC
>OCAV01002100.1_pt1 | contig 11271 bp, 10 predicted proteins | sample 1538331 | NCBI WGS metagenome assembly OCAV01 (sample SAMEA2580297, study PRJEB22360) | human gut metagenome | biome: human gut; feature: human-associated habitat; material: faeces | place: Denmark | collected 2008/2010
TAAGCATCCGCTTCCCTGCAGGCTTTCTTGTTTGATGGATTCATTCAGTTCCTCCACATTGCGGTAAAAACGATTGCCAGAAGGCAGCAGCAAAACCAGATGCTTTTGATCCCAAGCATACCTGACATCACCGTGCCCAGCATTGCGCCCAGGATAAAAAGCGCGATAATCCCAAAGTAATGGGCGGCTTCAAGTCCTGTCCCTTGCTCTTTATTGATCAGGCATCGAAAAAGTTTCTCAGTCCCTGAACGCAAGTTTCCGGTACACATGGTGGTCGCATAAGGAAGGTTTTTGATCTTTCTGAAACTGTTGACTTGAAGGGAACATACGAAAGAGATCGTAACATTTACCACGCCATCAGGCATAGACGGCGGAATAAATCCTATGATCAAAAGCAGCAGCACCTCGATTGCTATGATCCAGTGCTCGTACATCGCGAATTCCCGGCTGGAGAAGTATTTTTTAAGGACCTCTGTGATAAACACTCCTATGGAAAACGCTATGATCGGAACCACATAGTACAACGCCTGCCTGTAGTCCCCGTCTGCCATATGGACGCCCAAAAGGACGATGTTTCCAGTCTGGGCATTGGCAAATACGCCTCCCCTCAGAATATAGGTGTATGCGTCCAGAAACCCTCCTACCACTGCAAGCAGGGCAGCGACCCGAAAGGTCTCATGAATCGGAATTGCTGTAATCTCTTGTTCTCGCTCCATCTTATCCGTATAGATTCTCCTTTACACACTTCAATGCTTCTGCAATCACCTGGTGCATATCATAGTACCGGTACATTCCAAGCCTCCCGCCGAAAATGACATGCTCTTCCTTTTCTGCCAGTTCCCTGTATCTTTCATACAGCGCATTGTTTTTCTCGTCATTCATTGGGTAATATGGCTGGGCGCCCTTCTCCCAGGCGGCCGGATATTCTCTGGTGATCACGGTCTTTTGGATGGCCGGCGTCCCTGTGTTCCCATATCCTCCCTGGCATCCATATTCAAAATGCTTATGCTCGATGATCCTGGTATAAGGAATCTCGTACTCCGTATAATTTACTACGGCATTGCCCTGGTAATTTTCCATATCCAGTGTTTCCGTCTCAAACCGGAGGCTGCGGTATTCCAGTTCCCCATAGCAATAATCGTAGAAGGCGTCAATCATGCCAGTGAATATAATATGATCCGCCTCGCTTTCCAATATCTCCCTATCTTCAAAGAAGTCCACGCCCAGGCGCACCTCCACGCCTTCCAGCATCTTTTCTATAATCTGCGTATAGCCGCCGATGGGAATTCCCTGATATTGATCGTTAAAATAGTTATTGTCATACACAAACCTCACCGGAAGGCGGCGGATAATGAAACTTGGCAGTTCGCTTGCCCGCTTTCCCCACTGCTTCTCCGTATATCCCTTAATCAGTTTCTCATAGATATCCCGCCCCACCAGGGATATGGCCTGTTCTTCCAGGTTTGCGGGCTCCTTGATGCCTGCCTCTTTGATCTGGCGGTCTATGATCTCCTTTGCCTCTTCCGGGGTCTTGATTCCCCACATTTTGCTGAATGTGTTCATGTTAAAAGGCAGATTATACATTTCATCCTTGTATCTGGCAACCGGACAGTTCGTATACCGGTTGAATTCCGCAAATTGCTGTATATAATCCCATACTTCTTTGTCCGAAGTATGGAAGATATGCGCTCCATACTTATGAACTTGGATCCCTTCCACTTCTTCCGTGTAAATGTTGCCTCCTACATGAGGCCTGCGATCAATCACCAGGACTTTCTTGCCAGCCTTATTCGCTTCATAGGCAAATATTGCGCCAAACAGTCCCGCCCCTACTACCAAATAGTCGTACTTCATCTTTGCATCTGCACCTTCCCTGATTATTTCTGGTGATTATTATACCCCTTCTGCTTTTATATTTCAACGGATAACCCCATCAGACCATTTGGCCTGGCTTCCCTTCTCCGTCTTTGTCACCTGAAGCTTGCAGTCAATCTGCTCCTTCAGTTCATTCACATGGGAAATGATGCCTACCAGCCTCTTGTCGCCGGCCAGATCATGAAGAACCCGGATGGCCTGTTCCCTGGCTGTATCGTCCAGAGACCCGAAGCCCTCGTCCACGAACATGGTATCCAGGCGGATGGCGCCGGCTGTATTCTGCACGATGTCCGCAAGCCCCAGGGCCATTGCCAGGGACGCCATAAAAGACTCACCGCCAGATAAGGTTTTTACATCCCTTACGGACGCGCTGGCCATATGGTACACATCCAGGTCAAGTCCGGCCTGGCCCTGGCTGCTTAAATTGCCTACTTCCCGGCATTGCAGGATAAATTCATTGGATGTCATACGCACCAGCCTCTGATTGGCCGCATGGATGATCTGCCGGAAGTACTGCCTCTGGACATAGGTTTCAAAATCCATCTTTACCGTCCCGCTCAGACTGCCGTTGGCCGTCCTGCTTAAGTTTTCCAGCATTTCATACTGGCTCCTTAGGATTCCTTTCTTATCCAGATACTGCTTCAGATGCTCCTTTACGCCCTGGTTCTTCCGATTCATGCTGTAGAGGCGCATGGATTCATTCTGTACCGCCTGCGCATCCGTCTCGGCCTTCTGGATCTCTTCTAGTATCTTGTCTGTATCCGCCGGCTCCATCCCTTCCAGCTGCGCTTCTATCGTCTTAATCATGCCCGCGGTCTCATTTACCTTGACGCGGTATTCCTGAATCTTCTGTTCCAAGAGCGCCGTTTCTTCTTCCGGCATTCTTGCGGCCTGGTATGCGGCCTCGTCCGCAAAGCCTTGCACCTTTAGCGCCTGGTTCCATGCCTCGCTTCTTATTCCTGCCTCTCTGTCAAGTTCTTCCACTGCTTCCTGACTACTTTTTTTCTGGCCTTCCAGCCTCCGCACGGTCACCATAGATTCTTTTTCCTCGGCCTTTGCCCGTTCATAGGCCTGCTTCAAAAGTTGAAGTTCATCTTCTAGCTCTGTCAGGCGCTCTTTGGCCTGCTCTTGGGATAGAAACGGCAATCCCTGGCACTTTGCCGCAAGATCCGCCTGGATCTGCTGATACTGCTTTTTAAGTTCTCCTTGTTCTGCCTCCAGTTTGGAGTGCTGTTCTTTCAGCACGGCCAGCTGATCCTCTATCTGCCGTTCCAGAGTTTTTGCCTCTTCATGCAGCTTAGCCTCTTTGTCTGCCTTCTCATATGCCCAAGAGACCTTATGATACGCTTCTTGGCATTGCCTTTCTGCCTCCAGAATCCTATGACAGATTGCCTCCGAAGGCAGCATTCCTTCATCCGGCTCATCCTCCGTCAGTTCCCGGTATCCCCTTAAAAAGGCGTTCTTTCCAGAACCATAACGGATGGCCGCCTCCTGGAAGGCAGCAGCAGAGGCATCCCTTCTCCTCTCTGCCAGATTCCTGCTTTCCCTGGCTTCTTCCACCTCCTGCTGGGCAGGCGCTCCTTCCTTTAACGGCTGGAGGGCGGGATGGCTTGTGGCGCCGCATACAGGACAAGGATCCCCTGCTTCAAGCCCCTGGGCAAGGATGCCCGCCTGTTCATCCAGAAAGGCCTGGTACTTTGCCTCATAGAGCGCTGCCGCGCTCAGATAGGATTTCCGATCCTCTTCTGACCTGCAGCGCTTCCTGTGACATTCTTCCTCCAGCGACAAAAGCGTGTCAAAGGAACCTTTCAGTTCTTTCAACTGTAAAAGCCGGTGGGAGCATTGCTCCTTTTTCATCCCCAGGGCTTCCACATTCATCTTGCTTTCTTCGTATAATTCCTGTGCCCTTCGCGCTTCCTCTCTGGAGTGCTTCAAGCCGTCCTCCTTCGTTTCTGCTTCTTGAAGGACCCCCTGCTTTTTCTCCAGTGCTTTTCCAAGCGCTTCTTGCTGCTCTTTCAAGGCTTCTATCTGTTCGTACCGGGGCAGGGCATCTTGGATTCTGATAATCCCCGCTTCGCATTCTGCCTTCCAATCCAGAAATTCCTGCTCCTTCTTACTCTTTACGGCTTTTAATGCTTCCGCCAGGATTTGTGCTTCCTCCAGTTTTTCTTCCGTTATACGCAGGGTCTTCCTTCCCCTGTCAAGATTCATCCTTGCCTGTGCAAGCGCCTCCTCCGCAGAAGATGCCTTATCCGCCCGTCTCGCCTGCGCAAGTCTTCTTTCTGATTCCTGGTATCTCTCCTTCTCCTTTCCAAGTTCCTGCCAGGATTCTTTCATATTCTCATAGGTTTGGAAGAGTTCATTGCGTGCCTCTGCTTCCAGCTTCTTGCTCTTTAACTGATCCAGCCTTTTTGCCAGCCTGTCAGATATTTTCTGTTTCTCCTTTTCCAAAGCCCGTCCTTCTTGCAGGATTTCTTCCAGCGTCGCTTTTACCTCTTCATAAGGCAGGACGGCAAGGCTTTTTATCTCTTCCCACCGTTCTTTTGAAGGAAGGGCCTTCTCCACTTCCACCCGCTCTATTTCCTGCCTGATCTCGCGCAGATTATCTTCCAGTTGATAGTAGAGCCTGCCCGCGTTTTTCTTTAATTCCTCCTGCACCCTGTAATAGAGCCTGGTCTGGAATATTTTCGTAAATATTTTCTTGCGCTCTTTAGATTCGGCATGCAGAAGTTTCAGGAAATCTCCCTGGGCGATCATGGCAATCTGGGTAAATTGAACCGAATCCAGGCCGATGATCTCCTCGATCTTCTGATCCGTCTCCCGCTTTTTGCCTTGAAAGACGCTCCCATCCGGCAGGATCAGTTCAACCTTGGAAGGTTCCTTCACATATCTGGGAGAGCCGTCCGCATAGCGCCGTTTTCCCAGCCGGATATATTCCGGATTCCTGCGGATCGTATATTCCTTTCCCTGATAGGAGAATGTGTATTCCACATAAGTACCCATATCTTCCGAAGCATACTGGCTGCGCATCATATTCCCGTCCCGCGCTCCGCCGCTGGTCTGGTCATACAGCGCATAAGTAATGGCATCAAATATGGTCGTCTTCCCGGATCCCGTATCCCCGGTTATCAGGAACAGCCCTTGCTGCACTCCCTGAAAATCTATCGTCGTCACTTCTGCATAGGAGCCGAAGGCTGACATCACTAATCTGATCGGCTTCATCACTCTTCTCCCTCCGCCTCGTCAAACATCTTCTTCATAATTTCCAATTCTTCCTGTGCAAGCTGTCTGCCCTGCATCTCCTGATAGAAATCACAGAATGTCTCCAGGGGGTCTTTAAGCACCAGTTCCTCGTCCATCTCCCACAGCTTATTTCTGGTTCTGGTATTGTCTGCCTTTACCTCCAGGATCCGGTCAAATACTTCTTCCAACTGTTCTTTGGGCTTATAGGGATCCACCTCGTCAGTCAGCGTAATGCTGACATAATCATCCCGCTCCTTTTCATTCGCTCCCTCAAGAATCTCCGCTAGATTCCCCCTCTTCTTTTTGACATCCCGGAGAGGATGAAGCGCAAGCCGCTCTGCTTTGGGAGGCGCGCCCTTCTGGGAAAGGGTTACCAGCGTAAGCGCCTTTTCCTGGCCAGACTCGCTGACCGAATATTTCAGCAGCGTGCCGCAGTAGCAGATATGAGGCATGCCCACGCACTGGGCGCCGTGCAGATGCCCCAGAGCCACATAGTCAAACGCCTTTACCGCCCCAATATCCACATTATCGATTCCTCCTACAGAAAATGTCTCCGAATCGCAAGTCTTCGGCAGTTCATTTCCCGTATAGAATTGATGGGAGATCAGCACGTTGCGCCTGCCGCAGTAGTCAATCTCTTCCCGCCTGATCAGTTCTGCGACAGCATCCCCATAAGTCTGAGGCGGTTCTTCCGGAAATAGGTTTCTTACATAGGAAGGCTTCAAAAACGGCAGCAGATAAAAATCCACCTCGCCATATTCATCGTTTAGCGTCACCTTGCGTATGTGCTCTCCCTCTGTCCTTGGAGCCGTCCCCGCAAGATAGATCTGGTGGTTTTTCAGAATGTCGGAAGCATAATCAAGCCTCTGGGCCGAATCATGGTTTCCACTGATGATGAGTAACGGAATAGCCGGGGTAATCTCAGAAAGAGAGGTCAGAAATTCGTCGAAGACGGCGACCGCTTCCGCTGAAGGCACAGATTTGTCATAGATGTCTCCTGCAATGATGATGGCATCCGGACGGAGGTCTTTCGCATACGCTACCACTTCCTCCAGTATGGCCTCCTGATCCTCTCTTAAATTATAACGGTGCAGCTGCTTGCCGATATGCAAGTCTGAAAGATGAAAAAATCTCATGGTCACCAGTCCTTCCTATATTTCGCATCGGAGACGATTGCAGATATGATCGGCACGAATGCCTATTCTATAATCCGCCTTGGCCTACATCAGGAACCGGAACCAATTGAACATGCCGACAAGGCGGATTCGCTGTTCCCGCTTTTTAGTCAGTTCCTGCCTCTCGACTCCTTCCGGGATCTCATAATGCTCTTCGTCCAGGACTTTTACAGAATCTGCCTCATATGCATCCATATAGCCCTTCAGCTGACTAGTTACTTCCTTACTGTCAACCACCAGCATCAGTTCCGTATCCAGATATGCACTTCTCATGTCCATATTAAACGAGCCTACAATCGCAAGTTCATCTCCTATGGTAATACTCTTTCCATGGTAAGACACCCCGCCTTCATACTCCTGGATTTTAAGGCCTGTCTCCAGAAGCCTTCCTTTATTTTTCTGATAATCTGACGCTCCAAAAGGATTCCCATTATTGGCAACCGAATTGGTCATCATGGTTACATTGGGATTTTCCTCGCAGATTTCCGCAAATGACTGGTACATCCAGTCATTGCAGATGACATAGGGCGTATGGATCGCCACTTCCTCATCCGTCTCTTCCATCAGCCGCTTCAGGGAATAGAACAGCGTCGGTTCCTTGGAGTATACATGGGTGGGGTTGTAAAGAAGTGTAATGCGGTTCACTTCAAAAGTACGCTCTGCATAGTCACGCGCTTTCCCCATGTCCGGAAACTCCTTGTTCATCTTCTGGTACCGCTTCTTTAATTCCTCCCTGGCCTGGGCCACTTTCTCTTTGGATGCATTCTTCGAATCGTTATAAAAAGGCTTGCAGACATCAAGATTCCATACAGACTCAAAGTACTCTTCCAGCTGGTGGATGGAACTTTCCTGATTTTCAGGTTCTGGCGTATAGACCAGCACATCCCTGTCATAATTCTTATATCCATGATCTCCCAGGAAATAATCATAGGTGTTCCTGCCTCCCAGCAGATAGAGATCGTCGTCTATGATCACATATTTGTCATGAAGCCGTCCCATGCTCTTCCAGGGCATCAGCAGATTAATCCGGTTATAGATCCTGATCTCCACCTTGTCCATGGTGGACAGCGCCTGAAAATATGCATTGCCATCCATCTGCTGCAGCGCCGAGAATCCGTCCACCAGAATCTTTACATCCACGCCCCGGTCTGCCGCCTCGATCAATGCGGCGATCACGTCCTTTCCGCTCTTATCTGCATGAAAGTCAAAGGTGGACAGAATAATCCGGTCCTTCGCCTGTGCAAACATATTCAATCGTTCTTTCAACGCCTCTTCATTATCTTCGATCACGCAGGCCCTGTCGCAGGAAGCCTGATCCGAATAGTATTCCTTGGGGTCGAAGCCCTCCTGATATTCTTTGCTCACCTGGGGATGCCTGATATAGGACAGTATGATTCCCAATAGCACATATAGAATGAATGCCACAATGATAAATACCAAATACCTCAATTTAAACCTCAGTCTCTTCTTCAATGTGATTCCTCTTCTCCTGCTTCTTTTCGCATGCGCCCGTAAAACAGCACATAACTTGCCAATGTAAACAGCATAATCAGGCAGCAGAGGCCTATCATGGCCTTAGTCGCCATAGCCGGCAGCCCTGGTATCAGAAGAAGAAGGAATATCATTACATAGGTGTATGCGGTGCATACCTTTCCATACCACTGGGCACCGTCCATATGCCGTCCTTTTTTCATCATCAGGCCTCCCATAATGAGCATATAGCCTTCTTTGACGATATACAGCAGTACTACCGCACGCATCAATGGATAGCGAAAAGTCAGGCTTAAGATGACTGCCCCAAGGGTCAGTTTGTCCGCTATGGGGTCCAGGATCTTTCCCCATTCTGTAATCAGATCGAACCGCCTTGCAATCTTTCCGTCAAAGCAGTCCGTAAGCCCTGAGATTCCGATCACCGCGGCAGCCTTCACATAATCCGCCGTCCCGCTTGCGTTAAAATAAAGCCATAAGTATACAGGTATCAGTATGATCCTGAAGTATCCCATCAGATTCGGGACTGAAAAATATTCCCGCTTCCAGTCTTGTCTCACCGTACATTCATCCCTTCCAGCATTTGTCTTGCTTCCTGCACATAGTAGAGGCGTCCGCCCTTTTCTGTCTCATCCATATGTAAGCCTCCTGTTTTTAAGTAATTGTATTGCTTGAATTTATTTTTTTCCTTTACTATACTTCTATTTTCATATTTTTGCAAGCTATACGTCTGCAAGAGACCTGCTAACCTGGATCTTCGCTATGACTGCATAGTTCGGATCCCCCAGCACACTGCCATCAGTTGCTGTTCTGCCTCTTTTGGAATATTCAAGCATTAACCAGCCAGCCCGAGTGCGGTTCTTCGCCTCGGACTGGCTTTGCTTTCCTTACAATTGATACTTTCAGGATCCTTTTCTACCGCATATCGCTCTTTAGTCTTGTCCACGACCGGCTCGGCCTGTCTTTCAGAAATTCTCTCAGATACTCGAACTGCGGATGCTTCTTCAGAAATTCCTCCGCATAAAAAGGCATCCCGCAGGGACTCCCCCATCTGGCCCATAAACTCAGTTCCTTCGCGTCCTCGCTGTCGGCGGTCACCGCATCCACCGCTCCCCTTGGCTGGAAGGGAACCGGCCTCCCCGGCTGGCTCATGTACGCCCTGTCATCCAGTTCATAATGGGCGCATACCGTTCGGGAGCATGGATTCTCCCTATTCAGGTATACATCGAAATGATCCGCCAGAATCTCCTGCGCAGCCAGATTATCTATCCTCCCCTTATATTCTTCCAGGAGCCAGGGAAGGCGAACCTGTCTTGCTCCCTGGTGCCGCCGGATATCCGCGAAACCGCTGTTCTCGCATTCCAAGTTGCGGATTCTAGGATCCAAAGGTGCATTAAAGCCTGCATAATATCCATCAGAGGTCCTGTCTATATGATAAAACTTAAGACCTGCCTCAAACCGCATGATCTCTCCAGTCTCAATGTCCCCTGCCAGCCAGGTATTGGCATACCCGCCGTTATTGTCTTCCCAGAAAAGTTCTACGAATTCATCCAGGCATTCCGCATACTGGACGGCTCGCCGAATCCTCGCGAACTCTGGCGCGCCGTCGCAGTCATAAGCATTGAATCCTCCAATGGTGGTCTCTGTTATCATCAGTCCTCTTCCCTCTCCAACCCGGATCTCATAGAAATCGGAAAGGCTATGGATATAACCCGGGCAGGACTGCATGAGAAAGCGATTCCCTTCTGCCGGAGCCAGATCTACTACTACATTCATATAATTGCTATTCTCATACGGCGTAAATCTATTGTGTGCCATAACAATCCTTCCATCAGTCGTGTATGTCCCCGTTGCTATAAATGCGCTGCAGTGATCCCCAGCTCCAGAAGGAAATCTTTTCAAGGTTCTTCCGCCTGCATGCCGGATACCATGCTGTACGTCCAGGCTATCATAGAGTTCTGGCGCTGCGTTGGGGATCCAGGAACCGGTAAGTTCCTCATACCCATTCCACAGAATCAGATCATCCAGCGTCACTGGACAGTCCGGTATGACTTGCCTGACTCCCTGTACCATGCCCTGCATTTCTTCCAGAAATTCTTTGTAAGGCTTCCTGCATAAGTGCTCCTTCCATTTATGCAAAATACTGATCTCGCTTTCTTTCAAAAACTCCCATTCTATGCCCGTCTGGAGCATTACCAGCCGGGACGCCTCGCTTATGGCATTTGTGATTTCTTTTGCCATGAGCCTCCCATAGGAGACACCCCGGTCAAAAGGCTCTCCCTCGATATGGATAAATTCCCATCCATCCCTTGCGAATCTATTTCTTTCCATAATAAATACTTCCCTCATAATTCTACTTCTCTTGTTATAATTTCCAGGTCATCTCGCTCCAATTCGCTTGAAATCTAATTATCCAACCCAGGAAAGTTTCGGGGATAAATGTGAATGTTTGGAGCCGTTACATATCCGTACAGAAATGAAGCGCAGGATCCAAAAACTGGCTGCCCTATACGGAAATTAGGACAATCAAGTTATCCTTTATTTCAAGGACGTCCTTAATCACTTTAAGGAGAAAAAATATGAAGCAGGATAAGATGCAGGAACTTGAAAAAATCATTCTTCGTGACTATGGAAACATCGCGGGAATGATGGTATTAAAGAACGGCAAGACGCTGTATGAAGGCTATTTTAACGGATGTACTGCCGCCAGCCGCTGCCACGTCTATTCCGTAACCAAGAGCATTATTTCCATATTGATTGGAATTGCCATGGATAAAGGATACATCAAAAACGTGGAGCAGAAAGTATTGGATTTTTTCCCGGATTACCCAGTCAAAAAAAGGGAGACGACGATACAGAATATTACGCTTGACCTGCTGGGAGGCCGGGGACAGATTTTATAAAAGCAACCGGACAGTCTGTATTCGATTTCGCAGCAGAAAACTTGTTTCGGCCTCTGGGAATCACGGTTGAGAGAAATCTCCTTTTCCATAATGCAAAGGAACAGCAGGCATTTAACAAAGCGACCGATATCAGCGGTTGGGTCATCGATTCCGCAGGAGTCAATGCGGCAGGCTGGGGACTTACCCTCTCTCCGGCGGATATGGACAGAATCGGGCAATTATATCTGAATGGCGGAACGTGGAATGGAAAACGGATCGTGCCGGAACACTGGGTGCGCGAGAGTACAAAAGAACATAGCCGGTGGAAAAATCGCAATCTGCCTTATGGATATTTGTGGTGGGTTCATGCGGACGGCTATGCGGCAATGGGGGATGGCAGGAATGTCACCTATGTCAATACCAAGAAAAACATGGTGGTCTCCATTTCTTCTCTTTTTAAGCGCAAGGCCAGGGATAGGATAGAGTTGATTCAGAGTTACATAGAACCAATGTTTGAGGTATAATGATAACTAAATATATATTTCCATATAGTTAATTGTTAAATGATTTCTTGCCAGCAGATGGACGTATACAGAGCGCCCATAGGT
>OCAV01002120.1_pt1 | contig 11181 bp, 8 predicted proteins | sample 1538331 | NCBI WGS metagenome assembly OCAV01 (sample SAMEA2580297, study PRJEB22360) | human gut metagenome | biome: human gut; feature: human-associated habitat; material: faeces | place: Denmark | collected 2008/2010
TGCGGATTCTTGGTAAGGAATCCGCAGCACACCGGCCATTCATGTATGCGGCAAGTGCCGCCGATCAGTGCGGCAGTGCGCGCTACTTGGTGATCGTGTTGTACGTGGGCATGTTCGTGTAATCGAACTGCACGTTCTTCACGTTCTGTGCAGACACGGCGGCGAAACGTTTGACCGGGAATACTGGGGTAATACGCAACTTCATCGCTCCTCTTCCTCGAATGAAACTATGTTCCATTGGTATGAGCCAGCCACGTACGGTATTCGTGTCTGGCCTGCCACACAATGATGCAGCCGTATATACGGGCACAGCATTGCGCGGCAGTTCATTGTATGGAAGACATGCAAACTCAATGTTTCCTTGTCCAAATAAAAAAACGAGCGCGGCTGATGTGCGGCACCGGTCCAAAAACTCATGTCCGCCAGCGCAACGCGACTACGTACCTTATGCTGGTCTGCGCGTAAAATAGAATGGTTGCGATATTGGGTTATTCACGGAGGAATGGATGCGACGCTGGCTGATCAATGTAGCCAAAAATGAGACGATTCTCATCGTCGCCGCAATACTCGCCCTGATTTCGTGTTTCATTGTGCCGCCGGACGCCGATTACAAAAGCTACATTCACGCCAGCACCATCAGCCAGCTCATCTGCCTGATGATTGTGGTGTGCGGATTCCAGCGTATCGGCGTGTTCCGCATCATCGGTTCGCGATTGCTGGAGAAGGTCAGCACCATGCGCGGACTGGTCATTACGCTTGTCGCTTTGACGTTCTTTTCCGCGATGTTCATCACCAATGACGTTGCGCTGGTCACGTTTGTGCCGTTCGCGGTGGCCGTGCTCATCATGGCTGGGCAAGAGGATAAGACCATCCTCGTGGTCACGCTGATGACCATTGGCGCGAACGTGGGCAGTATGCTCACCCCGATCGGCAACGCGCACAACCTGTATCTCAAAGCCCTGACCGGCATGCCGACCATGGAATTCCTCGGCATCATGGCACCGTATTCCGGCACGGCGGCCGTGTTGCTGGTCATCGTGATTTCCGTGGTGTTTGGCGGCAAACCGGTCGGCGACCTGGGCGACCTCGAAACCGGCGTGCTGGCTCCCGAGCGCAACAAACACCAGCCCGACGAGATTCGTATCACCGGCTACGGCGCCGGTTATGGCGGCTGGCGCACCATCGTCTACTCGCTGCTGTTCATCGTCTGCCTACTGGCCGTCTCCGACGTGATTCCCCTGTGGGTGATGTGCGTGATCGTGGTCGTCGTGTTCCTGTTCACCGATCGGCGCGTATTCAAATACGTGGATTGGGGACTGCCGCTCACCTTCTGCATGTTCTTCATCTTCATCGGCAACATGAAGCGCGTGCCCGAATTCTACGAACTGGCGCGCTCGCTGGTCGGCGGCCATCCGCTGGAGGTGGCGGGCGGCTCCAGCCAGGTCCTCAGCAATGTGCCCACCACGATTCTGCTTTCCGGCTTCTGCGACCAATGGCGCGATCTGATCATTGGCACCAATTTGGGCGGCATGGGTACGCTCATCGCCTCGATGGCCTCGCTTATTTCTTACAAGAACGTCGTGCGCCAATACCCGCACAAGAAAGGCCGGTATCTGGCCGTCTACTCCGCCGTCAACGTTCTGTTTTTGGCCGTATTGCTGACCTTGAGCTGGATCATCGAGCCGAGTCTCTGAGCCGCCGTTGTGGGTTGGGCCGGTCTACCGCGCGTATACGGTGGGGGAGCCGGTCAGTCGGCTCATGGCCGACTGCGGGATGTCGTGGATGCGGCCGATGGTGGCATCCAGCGTGGATACGCCGGCTGCGGTGGCTGTGTTGGATGCAGAGGTGATGCTGGATACGCCGACTGCGGACGATGATACGGACGCAACCATCGGCTGACGATAGGCGTTGGAGTTGCGGGCCAGCCGGGCGAGCGCAGGACGCTGCCTGCGGAACAGATTGATAAACATACCGCACACTCCTTCATCGTTGGCCGGCGGTCTTCTGGCCGCCGTGGATTCCATCCTGCCCTCCTGCGCTTGTATTCGCTATGGGGGATAGCCCCTATTATTCCCTGAATCTGCACGATTCCCCCTCATCCTTGAGGGTGATTCTAACGGCAAAGGAATCGGCCTAATGGCCGATGCCAATCAGCGCGAAACCACCAGCGTGACGCTGTACGGCTTGATCTTCATCGCCAGCAATGAAGACGGCGACGGCAATGTGTAAGCCCGACGTTCCGGCACAATCGCCCCCGAAGCCTCGCCGCGGTATCCGATAGTGGTCTTCGCCGTCGGATTGGCGCTTAACGTCGTCACCTCCAAACGCACCGGTCGCGATGGCGAGGCGCCCAGCCCGGCCAGTCCGCGCGCGATTTCCAACGTCACATCCACCGGGGAATCGGAGATATTGACGATTTTGATGTAACGGCAGGCGTCATCCCCGTCATGCCCGGTGGCGCTGACATACAGATGTTTGGCGGGGCGTGACGCGGTCTGCTCGATGGACACGGCATACGTCGTGTCGCCCAGATGCGTGGAAAACAGCCGCTCCACCTCATAATTCACTGTGGGGCTCACATGCGCCGGATTGAATTCGATAAGATTCTGCGCCCACCCCTTAGCCGGAATATGCGCGAGCAGCGGCGCATAGGAGGTCATGCGCACCACGTCGGAATTGCGCTCGCAGCCGGTCAGGAACGCGGCCTCGCCGAGCGCCGACTTCCACGTGTTCGCGCCTTGTTCGGTCTGTGGTTGACCGGCAAAATAGCCGTTGGCTGAATATTCGCCGAAATAGACGCCGGCGCCGCAACGCGGGTAAGCGTCGAATCGTGACGCCTGGGATGCAAACCATTCGGGGGAGTGGTAGGAATGCTCGTCGACGATAATCGCGTCACCGGTGGCGGAATCATGTGCCCCGGAATCGGTTGCGGCCAACGCTCGCGCATGGTCCCAGCTGCGCTTCATCGCCGGCTGGAAGGGGAACAGTCCGGCGCTCATCACACACAGCATATCCGGGTATCGTTCGTGAATGGCCTCGCTGATCATGTCAAACTTGGCCACGTAGTCAGCCCCGAAGTTTTCGTTGCCCACGCCGATCATGTCCAGGCCGAACGGTTCTGGATGGCCCATATCACGCCGGACCGCGGCCCACGAGCTGGACTCCGGATCGCCATTCGCGAATTCGATGAGGTCCAGGTAATCCTGAATCACATTGTTGCGGAAGGTTGCCGAATTGATATCCATGTGGCGCGGATCTCGGCCGGGCGATTGGCATGCGATGCCGGCGAACAGAGTAGGCAGCGGCTTGGCCTTGAGGTCCTCGCACAGGCAGAAATATTCGTAGAAACCGATCTGATAGCTCTGCGAATAGCTGGAACCATCCGGCATCTTGAACGACCACATCGAATACTGTTGGCGTCGCGCGGCCAGAGAGCCGACGGTATCCTTCCAGCGATATTCATTGCCGGGCGTCACACCTTCGACGATGCAGCCGCCGGGGAATCGCAGAAACGCTGGATGCAACGCCTGAATGGTCTCCACCAAATCGCGGCGCAGCTTGCCGTAACGCCATTTCGGGTCGCCCGCGCCCCAATAGTCCGCATCCATGAACTGCACCAGATCCAGATCGAACGTGGCGCGTTCGCCGGCGTCAATGGTGATACGCAGCTTGCCGTAATCGGTGTTCAGGCCGGTTACGTCGGCGTTGAACCGGTACCAGCCGTCACGGCCGATGGCGATGGCACCATCCGACGAATCCGGACTGATCGAAACGCCGGAATCCTGCGCATCGGCCCCATCGTCCTGCCCCAGACCGGTCTCTTCCGTATCGTCAAGCGGATCGGAGTCCACGATATACGACAATCGAGTGATACTGGTGAGCGGCAGGCCGTACCTATCGACCACGCCGACGGACAGCTCGGCCCGCCCATGAACCGGACGTACCGCGAGACTGACGGAATAGGTGTGGTCGGCGACGATGGAGAACGCGGGCTCGCCCCCGTTGTCGCCGCCTCCGTTATAGCCGAGGTTTTCCAGATATGCAGGGCCGGTTTCGGAAGGAACATCGGACGTGATGCGAGCGTATCGGCTATGTGCGTGAATTGGCGGGGCGGGGCAGTCGGTGGTCACCCGCTGGCCGTGAATCCCGCGTATCTCACTGCCGAGGCTGGCGGCGGAACAGTTGATGAAATCCCAGAAACGCAGGGAATCGGCCTGCGTACGCCACCGTTCGGCACCGGCCATACGCCACGTGTGATGGTCGAGATAGACGCCGTCAAAACTGTAGTTGTTCACCATGTTGGCGTTCAGCCCGCCATCCGCACCATGGTTGATGTCCTCGAAGAACACGCCGTACAGTCGCCCGCTTGTGTGATGGGTGGGGCTTCCCACGCTAATCCGCACCATGGTTTCGATTGTAGAGGGAATGGAGCGGAAAGGTAAACGGAAGAGTTCGCTCACCGTTCATGTTGCGGTCAATCCAAGTCGACTGTTCGCCGGTATACAGCCGGTAACCTCGAAACAGGAATGGAAAATACGGACGACTAGGAGCGCGGCTGTGCAATCCTCGGTGGGAATACGTGAGCGCATCGACCACGTGTATCCGTCGCTGCGTCCGGCGGAGCGCGCCGTGGCCCAGTATATTCGGAATCATATCGAGGAGGCGGCCGACCTGACCGTCGGTCAGATGGCCGACATCGCCCACGTCAGCCAGCCGACGGTGATTCGGTTCGCCCGCAAGCTCGGCTTCGGCGGTTACCGTGAACTGCGGTACGTGTTGCGCAACCCGGCCGCCGAACACAAAGTGACCTTCAATCCGCTGGCCGGATTCGATCTGAATCCGTGGGATGGCGAAGATGAGATTCCCGGTAAAGCGGCCGATGGCGCGAAGGCGCTGATCGACGAGCTGCACAGTGCGTTGGACCCCAAGGCCTATCGCAAGGCGGTCGCCCTACTCGCCGAATCGGAGTTCATCGACATTTTCGGCGTGGAGAATTCGTTGACACCGGCGATGGATCTGTTCACCAAGCTCGGCTACCTGGGACTGACATGCCGTCTCAATACCGACGCTTACCTGCAGCAGATCGGTGCCGGGCACCTGCCCCACGGCGCTGTGGCCGTCGCCTTCTCCCATTCGGGCAGTTCGGCGGATACGGTCAAAGCGTTGCGATTGGCGAAGTCGCATGGCGCGAAAACCATCGCCATAACCAATGCCATCGGCGCGCCGCTGGCCAGCTGGGCCGACGTGACGTTGCTGACGGGTCGTGACTCGCACACGATCTATGGCAATGCGATTTTCTCGCGCGTGGCCGATACCGCGCTCGTAGACATGCTGTGCATGGGCGTGATTCTGTCCGACTATGGCCGGTTCTCCACCGCGCTCGACGAATCCGGTCGCATGATTCGCGACCGCGTATTCGAGAACTGAGCTGCTGCTTTATCGCGCCTTGGGCCGTATTGCTCTGGTCGTTGCTGCTTGGGTTGTTGACGATTTGGTCGTTGTCGCCCTGGTCGCTACCGTCCTGAGGCATGTGCCAGCGAATACGTAGTGGACTTGGCGTGCGTATGACGTTCGATCTTGCCGCTCAACTCCAGCTGGTCCAAGAGCTGCGTCATCTGATCCTTGTTCAGGCCAAGCGCTTTCTGCATGGTTTTACGGCTGAGCTTCACACCGCGGAACGCGAGGAAATTGAGCGTGAACTGTTCCAACGTTTGAGGCGACGGTTCCAGCGTTGCCGTATCAAGCGGGCGGGTACTGGCCTGATCGTCACCGTCCGGGCGTTCGCCGAATCCACTGCCGAGAATCAGCGTCTGCAGTGGCGCGCAGCCGATGATGCGTGCGCCGGCCAAAGCATCTGCGGCGTTATCCGTCATGCGCTGAATCGTGGGGAATGAGTACATTTTGGCATGCTGCGCTTCGTCAGTGGTGCTGGGCGCGGCGGAAGCATCGGCATCGGTCCGATGCGAGGACGCGGCCTCGGCCGATACAGGGATAGGCAGTACCATTGCCACCGAAGTGGGGCCCACGCGCAGTTGCGGACTGACCGCGCTCTGCGCGTAGGCGTCCATAATGCGTTGAATGCCGGTACCGCAGTTCTCGCAGAGGCCCAAATCGGCGAACAATTCAGCCAAACGCGGGGTGCGTGGCTGGCATACGCCGTTGAGTAGATCGTTGATTTCCAAACCATCGGTCAGGCCGCCGAGCGACACGATTTCCAAGCGGGAATCGAAGATATTGATCAGTGTGGGGCCGGAGTACGTGTAATCGCGATGTTCCAGTGCGTTGACCAATGCCTCGCGCAGGGCTATGGCCGGGTATTGGCCGGATTCGTTGATGCCGTTCAGCAGGGCGCTGGCTTGGTCGAGCTGGCGCAGCACCGAGCCGGTGAATGTGTGACGTTCGCGAATGGTGTTTTTGCCATTGCCCTCGAAAATGGTGGCCTTGATAACGAACGGGCATTGGTTGGACAGCAGGGTGGCAAGCGACGATTCGGTGGTGCTGGTGAAGGTGTTGTTGGTGCCGGTGTTGGTGATGCTGCCGGCGGGGGCATTACCGGCATCGGCAGAGACGGATGCAGCCATGTTGGTCACAACCGGGCTTTCCCAATCCCTGCCTTCACTGGCAAAACGACCCTGTGCGTATGTGAAAGTGAGCTCACCGCTATCGCCTGCGACGGTCTGGCCCGATGCGGCGTGATCTACGTTGCTCTCCGTTGTCCCCATATCGCCGATGGTACCGGTGCAAGCCGACGTTACGCCGAGGTGTTTTACACCCCTACGGCTAGACTTACACGAGTTTGGCCCCGTAGCTCAGCTGGATAGAGCATGTGACTTCTAATCTCAAGGTCGACGGTTCGAGCCCGTCCGGGGTCACGATGTAATAAGCCCTTGGTCCCTCATCGTTTGTGAGGGGCAGGGGCTTTTGAATATTATGCCGGTCTGGGTCCGTCTGGAGCCTGAACCGTCGACCTTGAGATTAGAAGTCACATGCTCATCACCACCATCCGGGAACACCCTTAAGGGGTGCGTCTCCTGCATAACGGCTATACACTGACTTGAGATGTGCTGAATAATAACCAGCTATCGCACGTCCGCCAATGGCGACGAACGAGGGAAGAAGGCCCGTGCCACGAGCAATCATCGAGGTAAGAAACCTACGCAAGGAATACCCCGTCGAGGATGAGACGGTGGTGGCGCTTGACCGTGTCAATCTCAGTATCCCGCAAGGCCAGATCTGCTGCATTTTCGGCGAATCCGGCTCCGGCAAATCCACGCTGCTCAACCAGTTGGCCGGCATGGAAAAACCGACGCGCGGCGGCGTGAGAATCGGCGGCGTACCCGTCAGCAAACTCGACGAGCGTGAGCTGGCGGCCTTCCGCCAGAAGCATCTTGGCTTCGTATTCCAGTCGTACAATCTGCTGCCCAATCTGACCGCGCTCGAAAACGTGGCAATGCCGCTGATGTTCCGCGGCGTGCCCAAGGAACAGCGCGAACGTGCGGCGCGTGGCGTACTCAAACGAGTCGGGCTCGGCCATCGTCTCAGCCATTACCCGCGCCAGATGTCGGGAGGCCAACAGCAGCGCGTCGGCATCGCCCGGGCGTTTGTGACCAAGCCCGAGGTGGTGTTCGCCGATGAGCCGACCGGCAACCTTGACTCTAAAACCAAAACCGAGGTCATGACGATGATCTGCGCATTCGCCCATGACTTCAACCAGACCATCGTGCTGGTCACACACGATCCGCAGATGGCTTCATACGCCGACCGCATCGTCACCTTGCTCGATGGCCGCATCACCAGCGATCGGCTCAACACCGACCTTTCCCGCCCAACTGTTCCGTCCACGCCGTCCGCCCAAAGAACCCAAGGAGTTGACCGATGAAGCACCTCTCCCACCGCACCATCGCCATCATCGTCGCGTTGCTCTCCACGCTGTCACTGGCACTTGCCGTCATCTCCCTTCCGCATCAGGCGTACGCGGTCGACGGCACAGACGGCACAAGCGGCACGAACAGTACGTCTCAGGGAAGCGACGGCGATTCCGCGCCGATCGCCGGCCCGGTGCCGAACATCATCGTCACCAACTTCACCTATGGCGGCGATTCCGTGGCCGCCGGCGCCGATTTCAACCTCGACTTCACCTTCCAGAACATGGGTCAGGTGGCGGTGACGAACATGGTCATCACCGTGGACGGCGGCGAGAGCTTCGCCATCGCGGGAGGCACGAACACGTTCTACGTCGACGCGCTGTGGGGCGGTTACGCCATGACGCAAAGCGTGCCGATGCAGGCGCTCGCCTCCGCGAAAAGCGGTGCCCAGCCCGTGACCGTGAACTTCCGATACGAGTATGTGGACGCCAGCGCCCGCTCCTCAAGCCAGTCCGATGTCAAGATTTCCGTGCCGATCAGTCAGCCTGACCGGTTCGAAATCAGTGATCCCGTAGTGCCCGACCAGGTGATCGCCGGTCAGGAAAACACGGTCACGATGGAATATGTGAACAAGGGCAAAGGCGATATCGCCAACGTCGAGGCCACGATGGAGGGCGAAGGTTTCGATGCCACGATGAAAACCCAGTACGTGGGCAATGTGGCTTCCGGCGCCACCGGCACGATTGGTTACGCCTTTACGCCGCACGCGTCAGGCGAGCTGAAGACCACGCTCAAAGTCACGTACGAGGATTCCGACGGGCAGACCAAAACCAAGGAATTCCCGCTCACCATACCCGTAACCGATATGCAGCCGGTGGATGATTCCGACATGGCCGATCCGAACCTGGACCAGAGCGCCAATCAGGGATTGCCGGTGCTGGTGTATGTGGTCATCGTCGTGATCGCCGTGGTCATTATCGTGGTGATTGTGCTGCTCGTGCGTCGCCGGCGCAAGCAGAAGGCCAAGAAGAACGATATTGATGAGGACTGGGATGATTGGTCCGAAGGCAAGGATGATAAGACCGATACCGGCGTGACGGATGGTGCTGCGGCAGACACCGCTCCTATCACACCAGTCACCCCAGCCTCATCAGTCGCACCAGCCGGCTCATCCCACAAGGCCTGAAAGGCCCGACCATGCGATTCGGCGACATACTGCGGCTTTGCAGACAAAACCTATGGCGGCGTAAATCCCGTACGATTCTGACCGTGCTGGGCGTTATCGTCGGCTGCTGCTCGATTGTGCTCATGGTCTCTTTGGGCCAGGGCATTAATGAGCAGAACGAGAAGATGCTCAAATCGATGGGCGATCTGTCCATCGTCACCGTGTACACCAACGGTTATGCCGGTCCGATGGGCGGTGGCGGTTCGTCCGAGATGGGCGATACCAAGCTCGACGACAAGGCCGTGGAATCCTTCCGCGCGATGAGCGGCGTATCCGGCGTGACGCCGATGATGAACTTCCCTTATAACGTGACGGCCAGAGCCGGCGCGGGCGGCCGTTACATCTACGATTACGTGCAGATCATGGGCATCGACATGACCCAGTTCGACCAGATGGGCTACAAGCTCGTCGGTGGCGAGAAGCCGGTCAAAAAGGATCAGGTGCTTGCCGGCGAATGGTTCGCCTATGGTTTCATGGACACCCTGAAGAACGGCGAACAACGCACCAGCACACGCGGCGGTCAGTATTCCTCATGCACGTTTGACCAGACCACAGGCCAGTGCGAGGAAGACCAGGACGAGGATCCGTTCTTCGACCCGCTCGCCACGCAAATCAGTCTGACCACCGGCACCAATTATCAGGGCGACCAGTACACCATGAACATGTACGGCGGCGGTGGCGGCACAGGCGGTGCGGGTGGCAACACCGCGGGTCAGTCGGAAAACGTCACCTTTGATGTGCGGGCTTCCGGCATTGTGGCGGGCGACTATAACAAAGGCTATGCCACCTCCGACGGTCTGGTCATGGATTTGCAGGCGTTGAAGGAACTGGCCGCCAAAGTCGATCCAGCCGCCGCCAAAAAAGCCACCGCCTATAATCAGGTGCTGGTCAAGGCCGCCGACCTCAAGTCCGTGCCCGAAGTCGAATCACAGATCAAAGCGTTGGGCTACGAGACCTCCTCCTATGAAGACATGCGTAAGTCGTTGGAAGAACAGTCGCGCGCGATTCAGCTGATTCTGGGCGGTATCGGTGCGGTTTCGCTGTTGGTTGCGGCCATCGGCATCGCCAACACAATGGTTATGTCCGTAACCGAGCGCACGCGCGAGATCGGCATTATGAAGGCGCTTGGCTGCTACGTTCGTGACATTCGCGTCATGTTTCTTGCGGAGGCCGGCGCGATCGGATTCTTCGGCGGATTGATCGGCTGCGTGCTGAGCGGACTGATATCGCTGGGCATCAACGTTGTCGGCGCGTTGTATGCGGGCGGCATGAGCGGCGGCATGTCTGGCGGTATGGTCAGCGGTGCCGGCGGGGGCTCCGGCGACGGTACCGGTGGCGGAACATCTATCTGGACCATACTCTGGCAGGCGATAGTTGGTGGCGAGAATGTGACCCGTTATTCGGTGATTCCGTGGTGGCTGTTCCTGTTCGCCGTGCTGTTTTCCACGCTGATCGGCTTGCTATTCGGCTTCGGCCCGGCCAATAAAGCCGTTAAAATCCCGGCCCTAGACGCCATCAAAAACAACGAGTGATCGCCTCTGTCACCTGCTCCACCGTTAGTCCATAACGTTCGTTCAGTTCGCCCAGCGACACGCGGTCGGTAAATTCCTTGGCTGCGCCGAAGTTCAGCACACGAGGATTACGGCTGCCGTCCGAGACATGATGATTCGCATAGTATGCGCGATCATTCTCGCCCCAGCCGCCTTCAAGCTGCCCATCTTCAAGGGTGATGACCTGCTGGTGGCCATCACGCAACGACTCCAGTACGTCTGAATCCAGCGACGTGCACTGGCGCGGGTCGATAACCGTTGCCGTGATGCCATAATCGTCAGACAATGCGGCGGCCGTCTGCTCCGCCAACGGATACGCATTGCCCAGTCCGATGATCGCGACTTGCGAGCCCGTCTGATTGACCCGCCAATCCAGCATGTGACGCGCACCGGCATGCTGAGCCGTTACGCTAACGGTCCCGCGGACTGTTGCGGCAGATATGCCCCCGCTGGCGGAGCTGGCGGAGGCTGGCAGCGAAACTGACTGGGGGCGGTCAGCAATCTGCCCACCCGTCACCGGCAGCAGCGTCGCATCCCGTTC
>OCAV01002122.1_pt1 | contig 11175 bp, 10 predicted proteins | sample 1538331 | NCBI WGS metagenome assembly OCAV01 (sample SAMEA2580297, study PRJEB22360) | human gut metagenome | biome: human gut; feature: human-associated habitat; material: faeces | place: Denmark | collected 2008/2010
GGTAAGTTGATGGCCTCTGGCTTCCTAATCTCGATCGCCGGGAGCATGGCTGCCTGTCCCCACATCGCCTGGGCGGAGGTCCGGATGCCCGGCGCCGTAACAGCGGCTTCGAAGGTTCCATCCTGCCCCACGAGATCGTATGTCGTGGCAGTTCCGAAGTCTACCACGATAACCGGTCCGCCGTGAAGGGTATATGCCGCGACTGCATCCACGATCCGATCCGATCCGACTTGTCTTGGATTCTCTGTCACGATGCGGATGCCCGTCTTGATTCCTGCCGATACCACGATAGGCTTGACACCGAAATATTTGATAATCGCGCTGCCCAGCGAATGCATCACATCCGGCACTACCGATGCGATAATGACCGCATTGATATCCATACTCGACACCCCCTGGTGCTCCACCAGTTCTTTTAGCGTAATTCCGTATTCATCGGATGTCCTTGGCTGCTTTGTCGTCATACGGTATGTTCCAAGAAGTTCATCTCCCCGGAAAGCGCCAAGCGTAATATTCGTATTCCCTACATCTATTACTAACAGCATGTCTTGTCCTCCTATACCTCTTCCCCAAGGAAGAATACTTTGTAATAAACCTGCAGAGCCTGAAGCAATTCCTGCTTCTCCTTCTGCAGTTCCTTTATCTTAAGCCGGCTCCCGATCTCGTCGAACATAGGATCACCTTCTTCGGAAGTAACCTCGAAGCAAAGTTCGCCGTCTTCTTCATAGACCAATGTCAAAATGCCACCCACGTCATGAACGTAGAGAACGCACATAATCTTAAGTTCATTTTTCACCGTATCCGGCAGCTGCTCAAAATCCGGGTTCAGATAATATTTCTCTTCATAAGAATTGGCGCCGCACAGCACTACTTTTCCATCATACATATCCATATACTCCTCTGACCGATACTTCTCCTGCAAATATATTCTTCTCCTGCCCATCAGCCGTCTTTACGATCAACTCTCCCGTCTCGTTGATTCCCATGGCAAAGGCCTCGTATTCATGGCCCGGCTCCAAAACCTTGACTTCCCTTCCTCTGTTTACCAGAAGAGAATTATACTCCTCCATTAGCCCGGATAAGTCCTCGGTCTCCATAAACTTATCATAGCATTTTTCGAAACTTTCCATAATCGCCGCTATCAACTGCGACCGCTGTACCTTATGCCCCAATTCCAGGCAAAGGGAGGTCGCCCGCTCCTTGATCTCCTGCGAAAATAATTCCTGATTCACATTGACGCCGATCCCAATGACTACATAGTTAATATAGTCAATCTCCGCACTCATCTCCGTCAGGATGCCGCAGAGTTTCTTTCCGGTCAGGCTCACAATATCATTGGGCCACTTAATCCCAGCCTCAAGTCCCGTCACCCTGCGTATGCCTTGCGTGGCTGCAATGGCCATCAGAAGCGTCATCTGCGGCGCCTTTACCGGCATTATACCCGGGCGGAGCAAAATGGTCATATATATGCTGGTTCCTTGCGGCGACTCCCAAGATCGGCCTCTGCGCCCCTTGCCGGCATTCTGTTTGTCGGCAATGACCAGAGTCCCGTGTTCTGCCCCTCTTTCCCCCTGCTCTTTGGCACGGGTATTGGTAGAATCCGTCTCGCCATAGTAGACCACATGCCTTCCTGCCCATTTTGTGCTGATCAGGCTCTCAATCTCCGCCTTTGACATCACATCCGGACTATCTACAAGGCGGTACCCTTTATTACGTACCGCCTCAATCTGATATCCCTCTTTTTTCAGTTGTTCCATAACCTTCCACACAGCGGTGCGCGATACCTGGAACTGTTCGCATATCTGCTGCCCGGACAAGTAAGTATCGCTTGACTTAAGTAAGCGCAATATCTCTGACTTCATATGAATCTATCTTTCTCCTAATGTCGCAACCATGACTGCCTTGATGGTATGCATCCGGTTTTCTGCCTCATCGAATACTTTGGACTGGGCAGATTCAAACACTTCATCCGTCACTTCCATATCGCTGATGCCATACTTTTCTTCAATTTCCTTGCCAATCCTTGTCTTAAGGTCATGGAATGCCGGCAGGCAGTGCAGGAAGATCGCGTCTTCCCCTGCATTCTCCATCACCTTCTTCGTCACCTTATAAGGGGACAGTTCCCGGATTCTCTCTTCCCATACCTCGTCCGGCTCTCCCATGGATACCCACACGTCCGTGTAGATTACGTCAGCATTCTTGGTCCCCTCATCAACATCTTCAGTAAGAGTGACCGTGCCGCCGCTTTCCCTCGCATACCCTTTGCAAGTCTCTACTAACTCTTCATTTGGAAAATATGCCTTTGTCGTGCATGCAACGAAGTGCATTCCCATCTTGGCGCAGGCAATCATCAGGGAATTACCCATGTTGTATCTCGCATCTCCCATATATACCAGTTTGATTCCCTCTAATCTTCCAAAATGCTCACGGATTGTCAGAAGGTCAGCCAGCATCTGCGTAGGATGATACTCGTTGGTAAGCCCGTTCCATACCGGAACGCCTGCATATTTGGCAAGAGCCTCCACAATCCCCTGGCCGTATCCACGGTACTCTATGCCATCGAACATTCTTCCCAGCACGCGGGCCGTATCCTCGATGCTCTCCTTCTTTCCGATCTGGGAACCGCTGGGATCCAGATAGGTAGTCCCCATTCCCATGTCATGGGCTGCTATTTCGAAAGAGCAGCGTGTTCTGGTACTGGTCTTTTCGAAGATCAGCGCAACATTCATGCCTCTATAATGGTCAACTAATACTCCGTTCTTCTTCTTTTCCTTAAGGTCCGCAGCCAGATCAAGAAGATATGTAATCTCTTCCGGCGTAAAATCCTTCAGCGTCAAAAAGTTTCTTCCTTTTAAGTCCATTTTCCGTCCCTCTCTTACTCCTATTAATACATGCACGAACCTGGGAAGGTTCATCTGATCTCGTAAAGTTTCGTATTTCTTATATACAATATCATATAATTGGTCCACTGTGTATATCTGATATTTGGGAATATGCAATATTTTTGCAGCAGCCTCCAGCATTCCCATAAAAAGTTCCTTATCTGAGAAGCCCAAAGACAGTTTCAGCACAAATCCGATCTCCGCTTTTTCGATCTCCCTGATGCCTCTGAGCAGTTCCTCGTAGTATTCATCTTCATGGGTCTGCTCCAGATAATAGATAAATCCTTCCAGCCCATACAGCATCCTTTTGGCATCAAAATATCCGATTCGAAGATTCTGGCGGCTTCGTTTTCCAGAAAATTCTATGATGCTGCCAAGCTTGACACGGGGAGTGATTTCGTATTTTACCCCATTCTCAGGCATCTTGACCCGTGGCTCCCTTCCGGGCCCGTAGATCCGAATCTCAATGACATTTTCGTATCCCCTGCCCACGAGGGAACTTAAGGGTACATTATTAATAACGCCTCCATCGATATATTTCTTTCCGTGGAGACGTTCATTTTTAAATCCGATGAGATATGCGCTGGCCAGCAGGAAATCCTCCAGAAGCCCCTCCGGAATATCCTCCACGCTCAAGTCCAGTTCCCTGAAATCAGACAATGAGAATGTCAGCAGGCAGAATTCCTTGCCGCTCTTCCTTATGGCATCTTCGTCAATCACTTCGTGGATCAGGTTCCGAAGCGGGGTAATATCGATCCCGCCGTCTTTCATTTTTTTCCAGCCTTCGTTCAGAAACTCCTTGATCGTAGTCTGCTTGTGAAACAGGCGCTCCATCCATTCATCATCCACATCCATGACCGTGGAAAATGTCATCTTACTCCAGATATCTTCTGCCTTATCTACGTCTCCCATGCAAACGAGGGCGCCATTTAATGCGCCCACGCTGGTTCCTGCCACTGCATTGATCTTTACTCCGGCTTCCACAAGCGCTTTCCACGCGCCTATCTGGTAAGCGCCCCTGGCTCCCCCGCCGTCAAATACAAGGCCATATTCTTTTGACATGTCAATGATGGGCTTCATAAGTCCCACACCCTTTCATGCTAGTTCGGATTGTCGTCTTTTGCTCCAACTTCCGTCAAGGATTTTACCAGTCCCGCCATTCCCTGTATCTCTGATGGAATGATGATCTTAGTAGCCTTTCCGTCAGCTGCTTTCTCAAATGCTTCCAGGCTCTTGATGGTAAGGACTGCCTGATCCGCTCCCGCATCCTTCAGGAATCGGATACCATCCGCATTCGCCTGCTGTACCTTCATGATTGCCTCAGCCTCGCCTTCCGCCTCGCGGATCATAGCTTCTTTCTTCGCTTCCGCGCGAAGGATGGCTGCCTGCTTCTCAGCCTCTGCATCCAGGATCGCGGACTCTTTGTGTCCTTCTGCCACAAGGATGGTAGACTTCTTCTCGCCTTCAGCGCGCAAGATTGCCTCACGACGCTCACGCTCAGCCTTCATCTGCTTCTCCATCGCATCCTGGATGGCTGCCGGCGGGATGATGTTCTTAAGTTCTACACGGTTTACCTTGATGCCCCATGGATCTGTGGCAACATCAAGGGATGCCCTCATCTTCGTGTTGATCGTCTCTCTGGATGTCAGCGTCTGATCCAGTTCCAGGTCGCCGATGATATTACGCAGGGTAGTTGCCGTCAGGTTCTCAATTGCCATGATCGGATTGGCAACTCCATAGCAGAACATCTTCGGGTCTGTGATCTGGTAGAATACTACCGTGTCAATTCTCATAGTTACATTATCCTTCGTAATAACCGGCTGCGGCGCAAAGTCCACGACCTGCTCCTTTAAATCAACCTTCCTTGCCACACGGTCAAAGATCGGCAGTTTAAAATGAAGCCCTGTCCCCCAAGTTGCCTGGTAAGCTCCAAGCCTCTCAATAACCAGCGCCTGCGCCTGTCTGACGATCCTGATACAAGAGATCAGTACCAAAATAACAATAATCAATACAACAATTCCAATTACTCTTAATCCTAACATCCCTTCTCCTCTCTGGCTCTCACTATTAGTTTTACGCCTTGAATCCCTTCAATAACTACAACTGTATTCTTTGCAATCTTGCCGTCCAGGTCATCCGTCTTTGCCGACCATTCCTGACCGTTGACTTCAACCCGTCCTTTTGATTGAAGCGTATCTATATCTTCCAATACCAACGCCTGCTGCCCGATCAGGCTTTCCGCATTCGTCTTCTGCCTCTCCTGGTTAAAAAACTTCACTGCAATCGGCCTTGTGGCAATCAGCAGCACCAGTGACACTACAATAAAGACAATTACCTGTACCACCATGCCAAACCCCAGGATGCCTGTGATAAATGCCACCAGGGCTCCGCCTGCAAACCAGATGGTTGTAAGCCCCATTGTAAAGATCTCTATCACCAGCAGTATTACAAATAATATCAACCAATATACTGTCTGCATAAGCCTTCCTCTCTTTTCTTAATTAGTATAGTATTCCTTTTCTACCATATTACTATACTTTAAGTTATAAAGCAATTACATATGTCTTCTTTGCCGTGCCGCTTCAAACATCAGAACCGACGAGGCGATGGCCGCATTCAGAGACTCTACCCGGCCTTTCATCGGAATCTTTATATAGGTATCCGCCTGCTGCGCGATTTCCTCATCCAGCCCGTTTCCTTCATTGCCTATCAAGAACGCGCAAGGCTTCGTATAATCAGCCTCGTCATAATCCTGCCTGCCATTTAGATGCGCGGCGTAGATGCAGATCCCTTTATCCTTCAGACGTCCGATATCCTTCTTCAAATCCTGCGAATAATAGAAAGGCATCCGGTAAATGGATCCCATGGTAGAGCGGATGGTCTTCGGATTGTAGATATCCACGCATTCCTGATCCAGCAGGATTCCCGTCACGCCTGCGCCCTCCGCCGTGCGCAGTATGGTTCCCAGATTCCCTGGATCCTGCAGCCGGTTCAGCACAATCAAATGCGCCGCCCTGCCTGCCGCCGCTTCTTCCAGTCTATAGTCCAGCTGCTTGACCACGCACAGGATTCCCTGAGGAGTCTTCGTATCCGACACATAGCCAAAAACCGTATCCGACAGGATCTCCAGATACGCGCCGCTGCCTTTTAGTGCCTCATCCGTCATGCGCCTCTCCTTTTTATAGAATGATTCCGAAGCATAAACTTCTTTTAGCAGCATTTTCGGTGTTTCACGAAACATCCGAATTCCCTCCACAAGAAATACGCCTTCTTCATCCCTTAATTTTCTCTTTTTTTTCAGGTTTGCCAAATGCTTGACTTTGGCGTTCGCGGTACTGGTAATCATTGCTGCCCTTCCTTTCTATAACTGTTCCAGCGCGTCGTTGGAGCCAACCAGGATCAGAACCATTCCTGCTTCCAGAGGTTTTAATGGATCCGGGTTCACTTCCACGTCCTCATCCACTTTGATCCCCACTACATTCACGTCATGGGATCGCCTGACATCCAGTTCCTGCAAGGACTTCCCTACCCAGTCTTTTGGTACGGCAATCTCCATGATGCTGTATTCAGACGACAAGGCAATCCAGTCCGCAAAATTTGCCGACACCAGATTCTTAGCCGTTCGTATCCCCATCTCCTTTTCCGGGAAAATGACTGCGTCCGCGCCAATCCTTTCCAATATGGTGGCATGCAGCTTATTCTTTGCCTTTGCCATCACATAGGGCACTCCCATCTCCTTGGACACCAGGGTAGCCATAACGCTGGCTTCCATATCATCCGCCACCGCTACGATGACGCCATCCAGATTCCTGGCGCCCATAGTGCGGATGACATCCGGGTCTCCAATATCTGCTTTCATAGCATAGGATACCGAGTCGGAAATCTCCTGAACCCTCTCCATATGATTATCTACTGCTACGACTTCGCATCCCAGCCGCTGCAGAGTCACTGCTATACTTTCTCCAAAGCTTCCAAGGCCAAATACCGCATATTGCTTCTTCATTCAATCTTCCTCCATTATCCAACCATAATCCGTTCATCCGGCAATTCTCTAATCTTGTCTCTGTAATTCGGCTTCCCCGCGAATACCAGGGCCAGCGTCAGCGGGCCAATTCTTCCTACATACATAAGCGCCATAATGACCGCCTGGCTTCCCCGGGCCAGGCTAGGCGTCAGGTCTGCCGTAAGCCCCACCGTACCTATGGCCGACGCCGTCTCATACATCACATTGATCAGCGGCACGCTGGCGGGCTCTATGATCAAAACAGTCACCGTGCCGGTAATAAATACCAGGAACGCCAGCATGGCCACCGCGAATCCCGTCCGGAAGTTTTCCATGGTGATCTTCCTTCCGAAGCACTCCGTATCCTTGCCGCCCCGCACGAATGTAATGCAAGCCATTACCAGCATGGCGATCGTCGTCGTCTTGACCCCTCCGGCCGTACCGCCGGGGGAGCCTCCTATGAACATCAGGATGCAGTCAAGCAGCTTGCTCTCCTGCGTCAGCCCTGACTGTGATACCGTGAAGAATCCCGCCGTCCTAGTAGTCACCGACTGGAACATGGATGCCATAACCTTCTTTCCGAAACTAAAGTCTCCCATAGTCTCTGGATTATGGTACTCCAGCAGAAATGTCGCAATCGTCCCAATTGCAAGAAGAATCAGGGTAGTCACGATTGCCAGTTTTGAGTGAAGCCTGAGTCTGGTAAACCACCACTTTTTCGGTACCTCATGCCTGGATATCCGTTTTCCATTGGTGATCACGTCATGCCACACTGAGAAGCCGATGCCGCTTAGAATAATCAGCAACATTGTCGTAATATTGATCAGCGGATTTCCGGCATAGTCTGCAAGACTGTTGGCGCCCAATATATCAATTCCCGCATTACAGAAAGCGGACACGGCATGGAAGATGGAATAGCAAATTCCCCGTACCAGCCCGAATTCCGGCACGAACTGAAACGCATATAGAAAGGCTCCGGCCCCTTCCACCAGGAACGTGCCGGTAATCACCCGCTTCACCATGCCCACCATGCCTCCGAGGGAGTCCATGTTGTAGGTCTCCTGTATCACCACCCGTTCCCTTACGGTAATCTGCCTGCGAAGAATCAGAAAAAATACGGTGGCGCACGCAATTACGCCCAGTCCACCTATCTGGATCAGAAATAGTAATATAACCTTGCCAAATACGGTAAACTGTGCCGCCGGCGTTATGGTGACAAGGCCCGTCACGCAGACTGCGGAAGTCGCCGTAAATAGCGAATCCATAAAAGCAATGGGCTGCTGGTTGGATATCGGAAGCCATAGGAGTACTGCGCCAACAAATATGACTCCCAGGAATCCAAATACCAATATCCGCATCGTATTCCATCTGATATTCTGCTTTTTCTGCTGCATAACCTTATCTCCTTTGGCGCCGATTCGCCTGATTCCTTAGGCTTTGCGTACTATGATAGCACATTCATATGGTTATTTCTAGTGGTCCTTATCCAGTTTCCTGCCGCCCCAGGAAACTGGCACAGGAACAGCACTGCAAAAGGCACAGGCCGAAACGACCCGTGCCTCCATATACAATCTGTCGGAATATCCGAAATATATGTTCCGTCCTATACCTTGAACCTGTATCCAACTCCCCATATCGTCTCAATATACTGAGGGTTGGAGGTATCCATCTCAACCTTCTCCCGAATCTTCTTGATGTGTACTGTAACCGTGGCGATATCCCCGATAGACTCCATGTCCCATATCTCCCGGAACAGTTCTTCCTTTGTATACACATGGTTCGGATGGCTGGCAAGAAAGGTAAGCAGATCGAATTCCTTCGTGGTAAATGTCCTTTCTTCTTCATTCACCCACACCCTCCTGGCTGTGGTATCAATCTTAAGGCCGCGGATCTCAATCACCTTGTTGGCCTCCACCGCGCTTCCTGTCAGGCGGTCATACCGTGCCAGATGGGCCTTCACCCGGGCCACCAGCTCGCTGGGGCTGAATGGCTTGGTCATATAGTCGTCCGCCCCAAGCCCAAGGCCACGGATCTTGTCAATGTCATCCTTCTTGGCAGACACCATGATAATGGGCGTATTCTTTTTATCCCTGATCTGCCTGCAGATCTCGAATCCATCAATCCCGGGAAGCATAAGATCCAGGATGAACATGTCAAACTCCTCGCCCAGCGCCTTCTTAAGGCCCGTCTCGCCGTCATTGGCAACCTCCACCTTGAATCCGCTCAGTTCCAGATAATCTTTTTCCAGATCTGCAATCGCCTCTTCGTCCTCAACTATCAATATCTTACTCATGAAATCGGCACCTCCTGATATTTTCTTAAGACAAAATACATGGTCGTTCCAGTTTCCTCCCTGCTGGTTGCCCATATCTTGCCGCCATGCTCTTCTATAATCTTCTTGACGATGGAAAGCCCTATGCCGCTTCCTCCTTTGGAAGAATTCCGTGAAGCATCCGTCCGGTAGAACCTGTCAAATATATTGGGCAGGTCCTTGGCCGCGATCCCTTTTCCATTGTCCTCCAGTTCCACCTGTATGAAGTCTCCTACGTCCTTCACCCGGAGATTAATCTTCCCTTTCGGCTTATCCATATACTTCAGGGAATTATTTACAATATTGTGGATGACCCTCTTAATCTGCTCCGCATCTGCGATTACCTTGACGCTGCCTTCCACGTAATTGAAGTACCCAAACTCCACATTCTTTGACTCCAGCTCTATGGAAAGATCTTCCACGCAGTCATCGAAATAGGCATTTACCGACAACGTATTAAAGTTATAAGGAATCCTGTTGGTGTCAATCTTAGTGTAAAGAGTCAACTCATTGATCAGCGTATCCATCTCATTGGCTTTATTATAAATGGTACGGATATATCTTTCCATCTTTTCCGGCGTATCCGCCACCCCGTCCATGATTCCCTCCGCATAGCCTTTGATTGCCGTCACCGGTGTCTTCAGGTCATGGGAGATGTTGCTGATCAGTTCCTTATTCTCCCGGTCGAATTTGATTTTTTCTTCTGCATTATCCTTCAGCCTGCAGCGCATCTGTTCCAGATCCCGGCACAGGCTTCCCAGCTCGTCTTCGGATTCTGCCTCCAGTTCAAAGTCCAGATTCCCGTCCCGGATATTCTTAGCCGCTACCTGCATCTTCCCCAGCGGCCGCATGATCGCCCGGTAAATCCAGAATATCAGCAAAGCCGCCGTAAGAATCAGCACAATGATGATTCCAAATACCATATCCACAAAGAATTCCTCCACTTCCGGAATCATGTTGCTCACATCCGTGACAATAAAGGCACTCCCCTCCTGCCCATCCGAATAGTGGAAATCTACCTGCTTGATCAGCGCCTGGGCTTCTCCCCCCAGATAGATCCCGTTTTCCGAGGTATTCTCCGATTCCCCATAGTCTGGGAGCTGTCCGATCACATGGTTTGCCTCATCCATATCCGTTCCCACATAGATAATGGTGCCTTCCTTGCGAACCAGCAAGTATGCCTTCTTCTCCTCCAGCTTCTGGTTGAATTCCTCCAGGCAGGTGGCGTCCTCCATCTTGCGCGGATTCTTCTTTGCCATCTTGGCCAGTTCATGGTATGGCTTCTCCGTAAGCCTTGACATTACAAGGACAGAATTGGAGAAACTCTTTACCGTGGTTCCCGAGATCTCATACGTCTTTTCTATAGCACTGATCTGATACCGTCCCAGCAAGCAAACCATCGTGACGGTCAGAACTATTGGAATTAAAATAAGCGTCAAAAAAGCGATGCTTAATCTTGTCTTTAACTTCATTCGTTCATGCCCTCCAGGAAAAGTATAGCATGAAAAAGGGCGCTTCACATCAAAGCGCCCATAAACTTTTCTAAAATTTTTATAAATACTTCTTCAGTACTTCCACCTTGTCAAGCTTCTCCCACGGAAGGTCGATGTCCGTGCGGCCGAAATGGCCATAGGCCGCCGTCTGCTTATACAGCGGACGTCTCAGATCCAGCATCTTGATGATGCCTGCCGGACGCAGGTCAAAGTTCTCGCGGATGATCTCTACCAGTTTCTCATCGTCAATTCTGCCGGTTCCAAAGGTGTCTACCATGATAGAGGTCGGATGTGCCACGCCAATGGCATAGGACAGCTGGATCTCGCATTTCTTGGCAATCCCTGCCGCTACGATATTCTTAGCAACATACCGGGCCGCATAGGCTGCGGAACGGTCTACCTTCGTGCAGTCTTTGCCGGAGAATGCTCCGCCTCCATGGCGGGCCATTCCGCCATAGGTGTCTACGATGATCTTGCGGCCTGTAA
>OCAV01002127.1_pt1 | contig 11157 bp, 9 predicted proteins | sample 1538331 | NCBI WGS metagenome assembly OCAV01 (sample SAMEA2580297, study PRJEB22360) | human gut metagenome | biome: human gut; feature: human-associated habitat; material: faeces | place: Denmark | collected 2008/2010
GGGGATGGGGAGCTGAGCTACACGGTATCGCTGGGCGCAAGACCCAAGCTGGCTGTGGTGGACAACACTTCATCCTTTTCCTCCGGCTATGAGCTGGGGCTGGATGGAATGAATGAGCGGAGCGTGATTATTACGGAAGATGGGTTCCGGGTGAACGGTTCTCCCCACGGCCTGAACCAGGAGGGGACGCTGTACCGCTATTATGCGTTCCTGTAGACAAAGAAAACCCTCGGGCCCAAAGGCCCGGGGGTTTTGCGTATCCTTACTGGAAGGTCACGCCGGTGGTATCAATGGTAACGGTGTAGCTGGGAGTAGCAACACTGCCGCCGCTTTCCTTGACCGTGTAGTGGTCAGCATCAACGGTGAACGCGCCAGTGGAGCTCTCAAACACCTCAAGGGTGATGGGCTCGCCGTCGTCGCAGACCAGCAGGGTATACTCGATGGCAGTACCGGCCGGAGTGACGTTGGCGGCACCGGCTTTCACAAAGCTGTCGCCATGCTTCCAGGCAGTGGGGACATCCTCACCGCCCTCGGCGGCGCAGGTGATCAGGGCATTGTTGGTCTGACGGACTGCACGATAGGTAGTGCTCGAATCCAGAGGCAGGGTGATGGTGAGGGTGGTGAGCTTCATACCATCCTGGGGCGTGATTCCGTTGAACAGGCCACCGCCCAGGGAACCGTTGGCCAGACCGGTGCTGGTATCCTTCACATCCTCAGCCACGGGGCCGACCGTGGTGTCGCCCACGGTGTCAACCACAACGTCCTGCACCTCGTCGGTGACAGTGTAGCTCATGGCATAGAAGGTGGTCTCACTGTTGCCGCGCTTCACGTCGACCTTAGTGATACCCTGGCTGCTGCTATAGACCTTGACAACCTCATAGCCCAGCTTTTCGAAGGAGTCGACCAGCAGATCCTCCATGTCCATAACAGTGGCATCCTCCGCGTTCAGGAACGCGAAATGATACTTGTTGGGGCCGCTGGTGAAGATCTTGACGCCCAGCTTATCGTTGGAGGGCTTGCCGGGCTTGTTGTTGCCGGTGGGGTCCTCAGTCAGGTAGCTCTTCACGATGAAGGCGGCCTTCACGACGTTGTCATCGTCGTACACCACATAGCCGTACTGGCCGTCCTGGAAGGTGGTGCCGGTCGCGGTCTCGTCGTCCACGTCGGTATTGTCGATGTCGTAGATCAGCTCGTCATTCTTGTTGGCCAGACGGACAGGGCTCTGCAGCTTGGTCATGTCGAGCCACTCGTTATCCTTGCCGGGATTCTGGATGGCGTTGTTGGTGGTAGCGTCGGTATAGACGTTGACATAGCGGCTGCTGGTGACTTTCACGTAGCCCTTAGCCACGGTGCCAGCGGCGGGATTGTTGAAGGAAGCCAGGTTCTTGGAGTCCATGTCCATGGTCTGGACGATACCGTCGGTATTGCTCAGGACGGAGCGCAGATTGTCCTCGGACTTGACCTCTTCCATGGTGCCGTCCTCGTGGATGACGGTGTAGTAGAAGTAGTCATTGTAGACATTGAACTCGGGCATCACGAAGACATAGTCATCGTCGCCGAACTTGGCCTGGGTGGTGTAGAGGACAACCACATCGGCCACGTCGCTCTTATACAGGTCGACGATGCTCACCTTGACATTGCTGTTGTCAATGCCTCCATTGCCGGTGCCAGCCGAAGCAATCTTCTTAGCCATGCTGTCGTAGCCCACGGCCACGGAGCCGTCCTTGCCGTTGTAGTAGTACACGATGGTGTCGGCGTCGATGCCGAAGGTGCCGGTAGGATCGCCCACGCCCGTAGCGTTGGTCTTGATCTCCACATCGCCCTTGGAGATGTCAGCACTCAGCATCTCCTGACCAGCGGCGAAGAAGCCAGACGTGCCAGAAGTATAGTTCGGCTTCTTGGTAGCGTCAACCACATCGCCCACGGTCAGCTCGGGCAGGTCGATGGTCATCTTGTCGTCAGCGTTAATGCTGTAGGCAACCAGGTTGCCGGCCGCAGCACCGGCAGCGGGGTAGGTCTTGCCGACGCCGCCGCCGTCGTCAGTACCCAGGAACGTCTTCAGTGCCTCGGCGGCTTCCTCGGTGGTGTCGAGGGCGGAATTGTTCTCGTCCTTCCAGCTCTTTACGGAGTTATCCCAGTTCAGCTCGTAGGTCTTGGTGGTGCCGTCGGGCAGCAGAACCTTGACCTGGCCGCTGGTGTTCAGCATGTTGGTGGAGAATGCGGAGTCCAGAACCAGAGCGTAGTTCTTGGCGGCCGCCTCAACCTCCTCGAAGGCGATCACGTTGCCGTAGTCGTCCAGGTAGAAGTTGTAGGAGGTCTCAAACTGCACGCCATTGGCCTTGTCACATTCGGTCACGTCGAACTTGACGACCTCGGTGCGGGCGTTGGTCTCCAGCTCATCGGCCTTGTACTTCTCGCCGCCGACGGTCATGTACTTCTCGGTGCCCTTCACGTTGAAGTGCTCCATCTCGCCAGTGACAACCTCGGGCTTCTCCAGGTAGGTGCGGCCGCCGTACTGGACGTACAGGACCACGTCCTCCTTGGCCATGTCCTCGTAGCCCACGACATCCTTATTGTCCAGGGTGCCCAGGGTGCGGACGGTCACGGTCTCCTTCTTGGAGTTGACGGAGGTGATGTCGGCCAGAGCCTTCTCCACGGACAGGACGTAATCAACCTCACCGTCGCCGTTGTTGTCGATGATGGTCAGGGTAGCGCCCTTCACGTTGGCGGTCTTGTCGCCATACTTCTCGGTGGTGTTGGGGATGTACTTGCCGGAGTTGTAGTTCCAGAAATACTTGGCGTCCTTGTCGGTCAGGCCGTTCTCGCCCAGCAGCTTGTCATAGTCCACCTGGGGGTCCTTCGCGCCGCTGTAGAGCACGGTCTCGCCGGTGGTGACGACAGTGTTCACGTCGGAGACCACGGGGTCGCCGTACACGGTGGAGTCAGCCAGGATAGTGGTCTTCTTGATATACAGGTTGACGGTCTTGCCCAGCATGTCAACGGGAGTGCTGACATTGAAGGTCTGGGTCTTGAGGGAGGCGTCCTCCTTGCTCACGGTGGTGTTGCCGGTGGTGGAGAAGATGCCCTCGCCGTTGTAGATGGTGGTCTTGCCCTCCTTCAGGGCGGCGTCGCCGTCATCGGAAGCCAGGGAAGCCCACTCGTTGGCCACAACAACGCCCTGCACCTTGATCACGCCGTACTTGTCGGCCAGGATGGTGCGGTGGTCGCTGTAAGCGATGGGGTAGTTGTTGGTGGTGTAGCTCTGGATCATCTCCACGTCCAGGGCGTTGTAGATCAGCAGGGCCGCGTCATCCCGGTTCAGGGGAGCGGACAGGTCCTTGGTGAAGCCCTCGAAGATGCCCTGCTCGTCGGCGCGGACGGACACGTTGATGGCCCAGTCGGCACCCTCAAAGCCCTCGATAGCGGGGTCGTAGCCCACGGCCACCAGCAGCATCTTGGCCGCCTCCAGGGCGGTCACGGTGGCGCTGGGATCAAAGGTGCCGGTGCCGCGGCCGGCAATGATGCCGGTGGTGTAGCAGTAGTTGATGTGGCCCTTGGCCCAGTGGCTGGTGATATCGGTCAGGCCGGAGTTGACGCTCTGGTACAGAGCGCTGTTGTCCACGCCCTTGTTCATGATGACGGAGAGCATCTTCGCCATCTGAGCGCGGTCAACATTTTCGGTGGGTGCATAGGAGCCGTCGGGCTTGCCCTCGATGATGCCGAGGGAAACCAGCATGGAAACGGCGTCCTTGTTCACGATCTGATCCTTATCGGTGAGATCGTTGTAGCTCACAGCGGAGGCGGAGACAACCATCATGCCGATGAGCATGATCGCCGCCAGAGCCAGGCTGAGAGCCCGCTTGAGGTTTCTCATTTGAATTTCCTCCTTCTGAATTTTGAAGCCTAGGGGCGTATGACGCCCCTTGCAAGCCATGAAAAAGGAGGGATTCCCCCCACATGCAGTTCCAAATGGCACAAAAGAGCGGCAAAAAGTGGCGTTGGTAGACATCTGGTAGACACGCCGGGCATGCCAAGCGCAAAAAGGCCCGGAACCGCAACGGTTCCGGGCTGCTTTTGGTAGACATTTGGTAGACTTAAACTTAACACACCATCCAATAATATAATATATTGAGGTTTCCGCCTGCGAACTATATCATTCGGTACAGGGTTCTCTATATAGAGCAAGGTTCGGCCTCTGACTTTCATCCTCTATGCCATTTTGGGTTATGCACGAATTTGATTGTCCAAGTTTTTACTATCGTCCATAACGACAAATTCCCTGCAATTTTAAAAAGGCAAACAGGGACCGACTTTTGAAGAAGTCCAGAATACGGTTCCAAAATTCGACCCTCGTTCATTATGTTTTGGGCTCTTATCGGGATATATTTGTTTTTACAACTTTTAATTCCGTCAAATATCTCACCATATCGGCTATTTTTATCTGATTACAGAAACCTGCCACTTCAGGACAAGTGGAGCTTTTCCGCCCGTTGCCACTGCTCCGACGGCAACCACTTGTCCATAGCGGTATTGACGCTGCCGTAGATGGCATGGATGTCTTCATCCATACCATCTACGGCAGCCGAGTACCTCATGAGGTATCGCAGTCTTTTCAAGTCCATACTGTCATTGTCCATGTTGGTGCAGTCATTACTGAATGAAGTCCTTCTATAGCTTCTGCTGCTTCGGTGACAGGGCAATCCGCTTGGTGGAGTCGTTCTGCGCCACGTCGGACATCTTACAGTTGAAGGTGCTCCTGATCAGGATATCCTCCTCGTAGGACATCTGAAAAGCGGGTTTCACAATGCCGCGAACGCTCGTGATGTGCTGTACCCCTTGCCGTCGTTCTGAAATTTCATATTTCTTACGCAACTTACCCAAAGTCTTTGCGTAAACAGTCTGGCGCTTGCCGGTTCCTCCGCTGTTTAATATGTTATCAATAGTCATAAAACACCCGCATATATCTCTTCATAGACATTGAACCCCTTCAAATTAGGCCAATGAATGAGGATATCAGCGCCAAGCTGGCTTCGGGTATCAGTAGGTAATCTGGTACAATCAGCTCTGCCTGCACGCGTCCTGCAAATCAGAGACCAGCACCTTTTTCAGCCGTGCATAGCGGGGGAGGGAGTGTTCCTGCGGGGCCCGAGGGACGCCCTGAATCAGGGGGAGCACGTAGTCGATGAAGGGCTGCTCCAGGCCGTTCCCATCGGCGTTGATCCAGGCGCGGGGAACCGTCTTTTCCGCGTTGGCCACAATATCCAGGGGTTCCAGCACAGTCTCGCAGCGGTAGCCTCCCTCCCGGGTGCACCGGAAGGCCACCATCTTGTCGGAATACCCGGCGACCGCAGCCTCCACGGCCGCCTTGCCCGCCAGAAACGCCTCGTCGATGTCGGTCTGGGACGCGCTGTGGGCGCCGCAGCGCTGGGGGAGGGACAACTCGATGCCCCGCACCTTGGCGGAGGGCTCCCGCTGCCGGAGAAGGTCCCCCCAAGCTGGGTGTGCCCAAAGCCGTCGTTGGCGGCGGCGGAAACTCCTTCGGCGATGAAGGCGCCGTCCGCCCGGTGGATTCCCTCAGAGACCGCGATCAGGCACTTGTTCTTCGCCTGATAGACCTGGTGGACATCCGCCAGAAAGCGTTCCATGTCAAAATCCACCTCGGGAAGGTAGATGAGATCCGGGCCGTAGCCCGCCCAGGCAGCCAGAGCAGCCGAGCCGGCCAGCCAGCCGGCGTGGCGTCCCATGATCTCCAGAACGGTAATGGTTCCGTTGTCGTACACATGGGTATCCCGTTGGACCTCCATGCAGGTGGTAGCGATGTACCGGGCTGCGGAGCCGAAGCCCGGGCAGTGGTCGGTGCCGTTGAGGTCATTGTCAATGGTCTTGGGCACGCCGATGACGCGGCACGCATAGCCCACGGACTGCATGTACTTGGAGATTTTGTTGCATGTGTCCATGGAGTCGTTGCCGCCGTTGTAGAAGAAATAGCGCACATCATACTTGCGGAAAATCTCGAGAATACGGCGGTAGTCGGTGTCATCCTGGCTGGGATCAGCCAGCTTGTAGCGGCAGGAGCCCAGCGCGGAGGACGGGGTGTACCGCAGCAGCTCCAGCTCCCCGGCATCCTCCTGCCCCATATCGTACAGCCGGTCCTCCAGGACGCCCTGGATTCCGTTGGCCGCCCCCAGCACCCGGGTGATGCAGTCCGTGTCCAGGGCCGTGCGGATCACCCCGAGCGCGCTGGCATTGATGACCGCAGTGGGGCCTCCCGACTGCCCGATGATGCAGGCTCCTCTCAATTCACTCATGAATTCTTCCCCCTCATAGCAACAAGTTTCAAAGTTTATGGTTTCGGATATCAGCAGCTCTCCAAGTGCCCGCAATAAATGGTTACACAAGCGCCCCGGATTCTCCAGGTTCCAATGCCAACCGTTCCGCCGCAAACTGGTAGCCAGTCTGTCCTGCCCGAATAACCCATGCAAGCGCTGTGCCAAATATTTCATTGAGCCTCCGAAACCATGCCCATATAGCCATTGGCATTTACTGCATCTCCTTTTGGCTAAAAATTACCTATTACATAAAGATTTATTGAATTTGGGATCTTTCAGCGGGTTTGCCACGTAAACGGCGCTCTCTCAGAAGCAACAGGCCAGCCCGTTTCTCAGACGGCAGCCGTTGGAGCCTTGCGCCCCTGCAAATATTTGCAGAAACGCAAAAGCTGAGCCCCAAAGTATGAAGGGGCGTAACGGCCCATAAGGAAGGTTATTTCTATTCAAGACGGGTTGCCTCTGGTAGTTATCATAGGCATTGGCAACCACCGCCACAAACAGTTCAGTAGTGACGGAACTGAGCATACGTACCTTCCTGGTATTGACTCCAGCTAGACGAGTAACCCCTCATTGCCGCCAATTGAGTAGTTGTACCGTCCGAAATAGGTCTTGTCCCTCTGGAAACAGCTTATGATGAGGGCCGCGACCATAAGAAGCGCGCAGATGGGCCGGGGCCGAACTTTCTCTGGCCGGTCCGCTTAAATATATCAGGGAAATCAAAATAGGTTTCTGATTTGAAGGATACATAGGCTATAAGTCATGGTAGCCACCATAGGATGTATCTTCAGCCGCATGACACAGAATCCGTTGACCGCCCCTGGCAGGGCCCCAGCGCCGGCGAGATGGCGATGCCAAACACCACGCTGATAATGCCGATCTGGCAGGAGACCGACAGATAGATCCGCACCGATGCCGAGCCAGAATATGAAGATGCCGGTCATGGCGATGATGAAGCAGGAGTTCAGGCTCATTAGGTTTAACGCCATGAGGAACCGGGAGCCTCAAATGCAAAGAAGATAATGACTTCGGTGGGCAGGATAAGGATGTAAAGCTGTTCTACCGATTTTATAACAGAGCTTCAAGGGCCCCAAGGGTCAGGTGAATGTGTCCGTTTTCCTCAGACTTCACGATGCAACCTCGATGTGAAGCTAGTCCAGAGCTTTGTCACGCCAACGCCTACAGTCCGATACTTAGGGCTACCGGTATGTGGTTTCTCCCTCAGCCCCCGGTGGACGAGATATTACTCGGCGTATTACTTTTTCGCCTGGGTCAGGCGCTTTGATTGGGAGACTGTAGGTGCGCGGTACACCGGCCTATGATTACAAAATGCCCCACTCTCCTCCCCCCTCCCAATAACAAGAGGGAACCCCGCCGCAGCGACAGGGTTCCCTCTTACCTCTTAATATTGTAGTAGAAAGCAATATTGCCAGAAACGTGATGTGCAGCCAGAGCTTATCCTAGCTGCGGGATGTACCAGCTTCCTTTATCGTTTTCTCACCTGACAGTGCAAGCAACACCGCTACCAGGGTGCCATCCCTGCGCCACTTGGCAAATCTGGCGTATACAGATTGCCACGGCCCATATTTTCGGGGCAGCATCCGCCAATGAGCACCGTTTCGCACCACCCAGAGCATGCCGTTCAGCATAGTGCGGTCATTCTTACGGGGACGCCCCCGTCTATCAGCCCTGGGGGGAGGCAGAAGTGGCTTTACCCGTTTCCACTGTTCCTTGGTCAGGTCATATGCTCTCATGGGTGCTTTCACCACCTCTATCCAGTGTTGCTTGCTCTTTTCCCCTCTGGGGTGCTTCCCCCCCCTCTATCCAGTCTCTGCAAACTCAGGCTTCCGCTTCCGCAATGCTTTATTGCAGCATAGCAGACACAAAGGTATCCAGGTCCATACGCACAAAATAATCCTCCACCGGCCAGTCTTTCAATGCCTGCCGAAGAGCGCCTTCCTCCAGCGGAGTTCCCTGAAGGTACTCCGCCAGTGCGTCGCTGTCCTTCCGGGCGAAGTAATCCCCCCTGAAGGCAAGCCGGGTAATGTTCCCCTTCTCCACATCCATATGAATCTGAAGGGTTCCTCCCGAATGCTGCAAGCCGGTGAATGGCCGTAGTTCCACTCCCACTGGCTATAAATCCGCTCCCGCAGTTCCTCCACCTGTTCCAGCTCCTGCGGTGAGAGCTGATACTTTCGCATGGAAAAGCACCGGAACATTCGTTCCCGCAGGGCCGCCCAGAAATCCTCCACCGTCATTTGGGGATCATTTACATAGGGCTTGATATTGGTGACCCGGCTGCGCACCGATTTCAGTCCCTTGGACTGAATTTTGTCCGGCCGAACGGCCAGTGCCTGGCCCACCGCCTCCAGATCGGAGTCGAACATCAGGGTACCGTGATGCATAACCCGTCCCTGCCGCAGATATTGGGCGTTTCCGGAAAACTTTTTGTCCCCGATGGTCATGTCGTTGCGGCCATTGATCTGAGCCGGCACCCCCATCTCCCGCAGGGCGTCGACCACCGGCCGGCAAAAGGACGAGAAGTCGATCATTCCGCCCTGACAATCTCTGGCCACAAAAGTAAAGTTCAGATTGCCCCGGTCATGATATACCGCACCGCCTCCCGACAGCCGCCGAACCACGGTAATACCGTGCTCCTTTACATAGGTACTGTTGATCTCCTCCAGAACATTCTGGTATTTGCCCACCACAATCGTCCGGTCGTTCTGCCACAGCATGAAGCAGTCCTCTCTGGGGCCCAGCTGGTCAAAGACAAATTGCTCCAGGGCCAGGTTCCAGGCGGGATCCATGCTGGCGCTATCCAGGTAATACATGACCTTCCGAACCTCCGTCAGCTCTCCAGATCGTGAATCTCGACCTTGACGCCCAGCTCTCGTCCGGTGTCAAAGTACTCAAACGTCTCCACTCCGGCCACATGTCCCTTCATCACACTGGCAATTCCCCGCTCTGCCATAGTCTCGCGGAATGCCTGGTTATCTGTAAGGATGGAGATATGGTGAATATGGCCCTCGCCGTGCTCCTTCAGGTGTCTGGCGTAGTCGCTGTACTCATCCAGCGGCTGAATCAGCTCCAGCTGCACGTTTCCCGCCATGCACAGCGCCAGAGACACCTTGAAGTCCTGGCGCTTTCCATATACCATCAGATCCTCAGCCTCGTCCTTGAAACCTTTTTTTCCGTCCCGGATCTCCCAGGGGCCGATCCCATAAAGTTTCTGGTAGCGATCTACCATAGCATACAGATCTCCTGTCACGATGCCGATCTGGGTAATATTTTTGATTTCAGCGCTCAAGATGCAGCTCCTCCTGTTCCATTTCTTTTGCCAGAGCGACCGCCATGCGCACCGCGCCCTCAATGGCCTGGGCGCTGTGGTCACAATTCATGTGGCACACAAAATGGTCGTTATATGTATCCTGACCGATCCGGTGCGCCAGCTCTTCGCCTCCTCGAACAACTCAGCCACAGAGACCGGCAGACCCACCTTTCTCCCGAAACGGATCACACGCCGGATCTCCTGCTCCTGATACCCCTCCAGGATCAGCTGAATCACCAGGCCCACCATCACCCGCTCGCCGTGCATATAGTCGTGCCCGCCCGGCAGAGAGGAAAGATAGTCGCCAAACCCATGCGCTCCGGAGCAGCCCGTATTGACTCCGCCGATGCCGGAGAGGAAGCAGTTGGCCTCGATCACCCGCTCCAGCGCAGGGATCACAATATGGTTTTCGGCCGCCAGCCGGGCCAACATCCCATTTTCCAGGATCAGCTCCCGGCAGATCCGGCACAGGGCCACTGCCGTGTTGGACATTTCATGCCCGCTGCCCGCGCAGCTCTCCATCTCGTACCAGGTCGCCAGGGCGTCTCCCATGCCGGACCCCAGCAGACGCACCGGAGCCTGGGCCACAATGGTGGTATCGACATAGACCAGATCCGGGCACTTGTGGAAGATACGGTCCCCCACAATCTCCTGGCCGTTCTCGGAGTAAAGCACGCTGACAAAGGTACAGGGCGCGTGGGAGGCCCCTGCCGTTGGAATCATGACCATAGCCCGTCCCAAGTCCATCGCGGCGGAACGCACAATGTCCATCACTCCACCGCCGCCGATGGCGCACAGCACCTGGGCTCCGCTGTCCGCCGCCAGCTTTGTCACCCGCTGTATCTCCGAGGCGCAGGGCACCCCGGAGGTGAGCTCAAACTGTATCTGGGCATCAGTCCCCGAGAAGCTATGCGCCAGCTTTTCCTTTGATACCCTCAGGGCGGATTTGCTGCCAACAAACAGGAAGGATCGTCCGTAGCACATCGTATGCTCCGCGAACTCCTCCAGCGCGTCTTTTCCTTGAAAATAGGCTCCCGGAAATTTCATTGACAAGCTCATATCTCACGCTCCATTTTGAACATGCAGGGCTGGCCGGGTTGGTCCTTCTCCCCCCCCCGGCCAGTCTGCTGTATTTACGCTCTGTTCGCGAAACGTAATACCTTGGCATACACGTTTTCAGCGTAATTTGCCATAAAGTCCACATAGTAGTCGTAATTTACCTCGGCATTATTGCGAACCAGCAGGTTCTGATATTCCTCGTCGGAGATGGTGTGGGTGGAAAGTGCCTCGTCACTCAGGAACTTGTAGAAGTCCTCCGCATTGTCAGAAGTCACTGTGAACAGCTCCAGGCTGTCAAAGTAGGGGGCCTTGCCCTCAGAATCCTTGATTACGTTTCCATCCAGGTAATTGACCAGGAGGGTAATCGCCACTCCGCAGCTTGCAAACACGCCTCCGCTGCATGCCTCTACCTCACCATCCATAATAAGCTGGCAGATATTT
>OCAV01002147.1_pt1 | contig 11047 bp, 5 predicted proteins | sample 1538331 | NCBI WGS metagenome assembly OCAV01 (sample SAMEA2580297, study PRJEB22360) | human gut metagenome | biome: human gut; feature: human-associated habitat; material: faeces | place: Denmark | collected 2008/2010
AGCGCCAACCGTAGTCCCCTCGATCACAACCGAGGCGCCGATCAACGGTTCTTTCATCTTAGCGTCCGTAACCGTCCCGCAGATAACCCCTGTTTGTGCCCATAGAGAGAATGACAGGAAAACTCCCATCCAGAAAAGCCCTAACCTTTTCAATCTTTTGCCCCTTAAACTCTTTCCCATTATCTTACTACTTATTATTTCATCTTTGATTTCGACGCGAAAGTACGGGGGCGATATTTCAAAGATGTTTAGATCCGATAACAATAAAGACTACAAATGTTACATTTTTAAGACCGCAACTTTTCCTTATCGTTTGACATAGCTAACGTATTTTTACTACATTTGCACTCCTGAATGCATAAAGACATTTAATAACATGAAGAACATTAAAATTTTCCCGAAAGACTGGTTGCAGTTGCATCCCTATAAACAAAGCACTCCCGTGGATTCCTATTATACCGGAATAGCGAACCGTATCTACGATATCATGGAGAAGACCGAGTTGGTAAACTCCTTCGAGGGCGAGGAAACAAAGCAGATCTGTATCCGCATGGCCGCCTACTTCGAAGACGTGATCTCCGGCATGGGGCTTTGGCGTGCCTTCATCCTTACCCATAAGGAGCTATACGGCAAATACCTCCCCTTCTACACTCCGGACGATCATTATTACGACGATGAGGTGAACCTTGAGGACGTGCGTTTCCTCCTTTGGCATTATACCCAGCAGTATCACGGCTATCGTAAAGGCACTTTTGTCAGTCCGGACAACCCTGCCAACGAATCCACCGGCATGCTTATCTACGACCTGTTCTGCAAAGAGTGGACCACGGCGCCGGAGAATACCCGCATGGCCAAGCTTTTCGCCCTTGATACCCGCTACGAGCGGCAAGAGGATTACGACCGTCTATTGCAATGGTTCCATTACGAATCCTATATCCTGCCTGAGTCGGCCCGGGAACTGAGCGACTTCGCCCACGACCGCTGGAAGGAGCAGCCCGACCTCAACCAAGAGCAGCTTAACAACCTGCTCGTCAACAGCCACGGCATGATGGCCTACACCAGCAAGACCTCCTTGCTAGGTCTGACCTCCCCGCAATGGCTGGCAAAGATATTGCCCGCCGAGCATCCCGACCATGCGGTATTTCAGAACACCGCCGACGAGTCTGTAGCCACCCTGCCCGACGATATGCTGGAGGAAAACCGCCAACAATACGAGACTTTCCGCAAAGCCGCAGGTGACAAACTGCTTCTCTATTTCGACAAGACCGAAGACGCACAAACATTTATCACGGAGACTTCCGGCCTTATCCCCGCCGAGAACTTCCATCTTCCCGAAGACTGGCAAGGCAAGAAACTGGCGATCTACGCCACGCCCGAGGAAGGCGCCCAAGTCATCACCCGAGACGTGGAGCTGATCAAGGATGAGAACAATCCCTTCTACGACGCCAACCGTGCCGCCAAGCAAGCGCTCTCTTTCTTCATCGTGAAACATTGCAGCGTTTACTTCCTGCCTGAGCTGGTAAAGCGAGGCATGCTGGCCGACGCGCAAACGAAAAGCCTTATCAGCCCAGAACGTGGCAAGGCGATCATACAAGAGAATTGGAAGTTCCTAGCCCGCTATTTCATCCGAGAATATCCCAATAGATAAAACAGATAGAAAGCACTGTCGCAAAACGTGACGGTGCTTCTTTTTTAGCTCATCTTTCATTTAGTAAATCCACAAACCAAATACCTTTCAAATAAAAAGAATAAACCCAGTAAATTATTACAAATAGAAACATCAGACAAGATATTCTTATCTTTTTCCCGCTCTTTCGCCCCGGCAAGCAATCACATTATGTCATTAATACCTATATTTGTAAAACAAATTGACGCAATAATCATTTATACGCAAACATAAGGTCAACAAATGAAAACAAACAGAAATCATTTTAATAGCAGACAAGGATTATACGACCCGTCTTATGAACATGACGCTTGTGGAGTAGGAATGTTAGTAAATATCCACGGCGAGAAATCGCACGACATCATCGAATCAGCCCTTAAGGTACTAGAGAACATGAGGCATCGAGGCGCTGAGGGAGCCGATAACAAAACGGGTGACGGAGCGGGAATCTTATTACAGATCCCGCATGAGTTCATCCTCCTGCAAGGAATTCCGGTTCCAGAGAAAGGCAAATATGGCACCGGACTAATCTTTCTCCCCAAAGACGAGGAACAGCAAGCAAGCATCCTCAGTATCCTCATCGAGGAGATCGAGAAAGAGGGATTAACCTTGATGCACTTACGCAAAGTTCCCGTTCATACGGAAATCTTGGGAAAGGACGCACAAGCGACCGAACCGGATATCAAGCAGATATTCATCATCGGCTGCAACGATCAGCAAGAGCTGGAACTAAAGCTATACCTCATACGTAAGCGGGTCGAGAAAAGGGTATCGGCCACCGACCTTCCGGCCAAGGATGATTTCTATATAGCGTCTCTTTCCACCAAAAACATCGTTTACAAAGGCATGCTGGAATCCATGCAGCTACGCCATTACTTTCCGGACCTGACGCAACCTTATTTCACTAGCGGACTGGCCTTGGTACACTCACGTTTCAGCACCAACACCTTCCCCACTTGGAGTCTGGCGCAACCTTTCCGCCTACTAGCACATAACGGGGAAATAAACACGATACGGGGCAACCGGGGATGGATGGAGGCCCGGGAGAGCGTACTATCCTCCCCCAGAATCCCGGATATCAACGATATACGCCCGATCATCCAGCCGGGCATGAGTGACAGTGCCTCACTGGATAACGTATTGGAATTCTTCGTGGCCTCCGGGATGAGCCTGCCGCATGCCATGGCGATGCTGGTACCGGAGAGTTTCAACGAGAAGAACCCGATCTCCGAAGACCTAAAGGCTTTCTACGAATATCACTCCATCTTGATGGAACCGTGGGACGGGCCTGCCGCCCTGCTCTTTAGCGACGGACGCTACGCCGGAGGCATGCTAGACCGTAACGGTCTCCGCCCCGCCCGTTACCTGATCACGAAACATGACATGATGGTCGTGGCCTCCGAAGTCGGCGTCATGGATTTCGAGCCTAACGAGATCAAGGAAAAAGGCCGTCTGCAACCCGGAAAGATCTTACTCATCGATACCGAGAAAGGCGAGATTTATTACGATAGCGAGCTGAAGGAACAACTGGCGAACGCCCAGCCCTACCGTACTTGGCTGGAGAAAAACCGGGTGGAATTGGACGAGTTGAAATCCGGCCGTAAGATCCCTCATAAGGTAGAGGGATACGACAAGCTACTGCGTACGTTCGGATACAGCCGTGAGGATATCGAACGTATCATCGTACCGATGTGCACGGGAGGGGCGGAACCGGTCGGCTCCATGGGCAACGATACGCCACTGGCCATATTATCCGCCCGTCCGCAAATCCTCTATAATTATTTCCGCCAACAATTCGCCCAAGTAACCAACCCGCCGATCGACCCGATCCGCGAGGAACTCGTCATGAGCCTGACCGAGTATATCGGGGCGGTGGGAAGCAATATCTTAGTTCCAACCGAGAGCCACTGTAAAATGGTTCGGCTGAACCATCCGATCTTGACCAATACGCAACTGGATCTCCTGTGTAACATCCGGTATAAGGGCTTTAAAAGTGTTAAGCTCCCCACTTTGTTTAACGCAGAGAAAGGATGCGCAGGACTGAAAGCTGCCTTGGACGAATTATGTAAACAAGCGGAGCAATCCGTCACCGACGGCGTTAACTACATCATTTTAAGCGATAGAAACGTAGATGAGAAAAAAGCGGTGATCCCCTCCCTGTTAGCGGTAAGCGCCGTGCATCACCATCTGATCTCCGTGCAGAAAAGGGTGCAAACAGCGCTGGTAGTGGAAACCGGCGAGATGCGTGAGGTAATGCACGCCGCCCTCTTACTAGGCTACGGGGCCAGTGCCATCAACCCCTATATGGCTTTCGCTATCTTGGATGATCTAGTAGACAGGCAAGAGATACAATTGAATTACGAGACTGCCGAGAAGAATTACGTAAAAGCCATTTGCAAGGGTTTATTCAAGATTATGAGCAAGATGGGGATCAGCACGATCCGCAGTTACCGGGGAGCGAAGCTTTTCGAGGCGATCGGCCTAAGCCGGGATCTGGCAGATACTTACTTCGGGGGAACCACCAGCAACATCGGTGGTATCCGCTTGGAAGAGATAGCGGCAGATGCGATCGCCATGCACAATGACACATTCTCCCACCCCACGGATTCTTTATTGGAACATAAAGGCATTTATTCCTTCCGCAAGGATGGCGAGAAACACGCTTGGAACCCGGATACCATTTCCATGCTTCAACTGGCTACCCGCTTGGGGAGCTACAAGAAATTCAAGGAATATTCCCATGTGGTTGATGAGAAGGAAAGCCCCATATTCTTGCGTGACTTCCTGACCTTCAAACAACGCACCCCGATCCCCTTGGAGCAGGTAGAGCCGGAAGAAGCGATCATGCGCCGCTTTGTCACGGGAGCGATGAGCTTCGGCTCTATCAGCCGGGAAGCGCACGAGACGATAGCTATAGCCATGAACAAGATACACGGACGCAGTAACACGGGCGAGGGTGGTGAGGACTCGGCTCGTTTCATCCCCCGTGAGGACGGGTTATCGCTCCGCTCCGCCATCAAGCAAGTAGCCTCCGGACGCTTCGGCGTGACCACGGAATATCTGGTAAACGCCGACGAGATCCAGATCAAGGTCGCCCAAGGAGCGAAACCGGGCGAAGGAGGACAGCTTCCCGGCTATAAGGTGAACGATATCATAGCGAGAACCCGTCACTCGATCCCATGTATCTCTCTGATCTCTCCCCCACCTCACCACGATATTTACTCGATCGAGGACTTGGCGCAATTGATCTTCGATCTGAAGAACGTGAACCCTCAAGCCGAGATCAGTGTGAAACTCGTATCCGAGAGTGGCGTGGGAACCATCGCCGCCGGTGTAGCCAAAGCAAAAGCGGACCGGATCGTGATCTCCGGGGCGGAAGGAGGAACGGGGGCTTCCCCGATAAGCTCTATCCGTTACGCCGGAATCCCACCTGAGCTAGGACTATCCGAGACTCAACAGACGCTCGTGATGAACGGCCTCCGGGGGCAAGTCCGCTTGCAAACAGACGGACAGTTGAAAACCGGACGGGATATCGTATTGATGGCGATGCTGGGTGCCGAGGAGTTTGGATTCGCCACCTCCGCCTTGATCGTTTTAGGTTGTGTGATGATGCGTAAATGCCATATGAACACGTGTCCGGTAGGTGTCGCTACCCAAGATGAGGAATTACGTAAACGCTTTCATGGTCGACACGAATATTTGGTGAATTTCTTCACCTTCCTCGCCCGTGAAGTTCGGGAATATCTGGCAGAGCTAGGCTATACGAAACTAGACGATATCATTGGCCGTACGGACTTACTCATGCGTAAACCTTCCGATCATATCGAGAAACATGACCTATTGGATCTCAGCCGCTTGATCCATCTACCGGAACAAGCCGCCACGCAGACCATCCATCAAGTCACCCGTCAACTCCATGCGATCGACAACGTGAAAGATGTGGATATCATCCGTCACGCAAAGGCCGCCATCGAATCCGGACAGGAAGTATCGTTGGATTATGCGATAGCCAACACCGATCGTTCCGTAGGAGCCATGCTTTCCGGAGAGATCGCCAAGCGGTACGGGAACATCGGGTTACCGGAGAACACCCTGCATATCAAGTTCAAGGGGGCGGCAGGCCAGAGCTTCGGGGCCTTTCTGGCTCACGGCGTACATTTCCGGTTGGAAGGCGAGGCGAACGACTATCTCGGAAAAGGATTGAGTGGCGGACACATCTGCTTAATGCCTCCGGTACGCTCCACCTTTATAGCGGAAGACAATACGATAGCCGGTAATACCTTATTATATGGGGCTACCAGTGGTGAGGTCTATATCAACGGCCGGGTCGGAGAGCGTTTCTGCGTGCGAAACTCCGGGGCGATCGCTGTCGTGGAAGGTGTAGGCGACCATTGTTGCGAGTACATGACCGGAGGCCGGGTTGTCGTCTTAGGCAATACAGGCCGGAACTTCGCCGCCGGAATGAGTGGTGGTGTCGCTTATGTGTGGAACAAGAATGGTGATTTCGATTACTATTGTAACATGGAAATGGTAGAGCTTTCCTTGATCGAGGATAGCACCTCACGAAAGGAACTTCATGAATTGATCCGCAAGCATTATCATCATACCGGCAGCCATCTGGCCGGATTGATGCTCGATAACTGGAACAAGTACGTGGATGAGTTCATCCAGATCGTCCCGATCGAATACAAGAAAGTACTCCAAGAGGAACAGATGCGCAAACTCCAACGCAAGATTGCGGAGATGCAGAAAGACTACTAAATATTTACACAAAAACAAGAGAACTATGGGAAACCCAAGAGCATTTCTAACGATACATAGACAAGAGGCGGGCTATCGTCCCGTCCACGAACGTATAGATGATTTCAGCGAGGTAGAACAGACCTTGAACAGCGGCGACCGCCCGCTGCATGGATTGTGGCGTACCCTTCTGCCACTGGGCCTGCCCGCTGGGTAACAAGCAACCCGAATGGCAAGATTTGTTATACAAAGGCCGTTACAAAGAGGCATATCACGTATTAGAGCAGACCGACGATTTCCCGGAGTTCACGGGACGTGTCTGCCCCGCCCTCTGCGAGAAAAGCTGCGTACTGAAACTTAGCTGCGACGAACCTGTCACGATCCGTGAGAACGAGGCGGCTATCGTGGAAGCCGCTTTCCGGGAAGGATACGTACAGCCTATCCAACCGGTACGCAACGGGAAAAAGGTAGCCGTGATCGGTAGCGGTCCCGCCGGATTGACCGTAGCGAACCAATTGAACCGAAAAGGATATGAAGTCACCGTATTCGAGAAAGATGAGTTACCGGGCGGCTTGCTACGTTTCGGCATCCCCAATTTCAAGCTAGGCAAGCACATTATCGATCGCCGTATCCGCATCATGGAGCAAGAAGGGATTCTTTTCCGTGTAAACACGATGGTCGGCAAAGAGATATTAGCGAAAGATGTAGTGAAAGATTTCGACGCTGTTTGCGTAGCGATCGGCGCCGAGGTTCCCCGGGATCTATCTATCGAGGGACGTCATTTAAGAGGCGTACATTTCGCCTTGGAGTTATTAAGCCAGCAGAACCGGATCTTAGAAGGCATCCCGATCCCTCCCAAAAGCCAGATCAATTGTAAGGGCAAGAAAGTCTTAGTGATTGGCGGAGGCGATACGGGTAGCGATTGCGTAGGGACAGCGAACCGTCATGGGGCGGCCTGTGTCACCCAGATCGAGATCATGCCCCAGCCACCCGTCGGACAGAATCCGGCGACACCTTGGCCCATGTATCCCCAAGTACTGAAAACCAGCAGCAGCCATGAGGAAGGTTGTATCCGCCGGTGGAACCTAGCCTCTAACCGTTTTATCGGAGAGAAAAACAACCTGATAGGGGTTGAGGTAGAAGAAGTCGAATGGGCTCCCTCCCCAGACGGAGGCCGTCCGCAAATGAGACAGACCGGCAAGAAAGAGATCATCGAGGCCGATCTGGTTTTCCTCGCCATGGGCTTCCTGCATCCGGAGCAAGAAGGATTGATCAAAGAACTGCGATTGGCTACCGACAACCGCGATAACATCGCCGTAGACAACGCCGGATATACCGCCAACAGCAACCTATTCGCCTGCGGAGACGCTGTCAGCGGAGCGAGCCTAGTCGTAAAAGCGATGGCCTCCGGCCGTAATGTCGCCCGATCCATCGACCGTTTCTTACAAACCAACTAATTTTCAACTCTCAATTTTCAATTATCATGTGTGGTATAACAGCGATATTCAATATACACGACAGAGCGCAAGCCCTGCGTAAACAAGCGTTATTAATGAGTAAACGAATCCGTCACCGGGGGCCGGACTGGAGTGGTATCTACCAAGGCAAAACCGCTATCTTAGCCCATGAACGCCTTTCCATCGTAGACCCCGCCTCCGGAGGACAACCTTTGGTCAGCCCCGACGGGAAACTCATCCTCTGCGTCAACGGAGAGATCTACAACCATCAGGAATTACGAGAACGGTTAAAAGGCGATTACGAGTTCCAAACCGGCTCCGATTGCGAGGTGATCCTCGCCTTATACAAGAAGAAAGGGATTGATTTCATCGAGGATCTCAATGGTATTTTCGCCTTCGCTCTCTATGACGAGGAGAAAGAGGTTTACTTGATCGCCCGTGACCCGATCGGCGTGATCCCGCTCTACATCGGATACGATGACGAGGGGCACTTGATGGTATCTTCCGAGTTAAAAGGGCTTGAAGGCTTCGCCACTCATTACGAACCGTTCCTCCCCGGTCATTATTTCTATAGCGAAGACCGGAAACTCACGAGATGGTATACCCGTGACTGGATGGATTACGCCAACGTGAAAGATAATCCTACCGACGTACAACAACTTCACGATGCGCTGGAAGCCGCCGTCAAACGCCAACTGATGAGCGATGTCCCTTACGGCGTCCTTCTATCCGGAGGTTTGGATTCCTCCATCACCTCCGCTATTGCCAAGAAATACGCGGCGAAACGCATCGAGACCAATGGGAAAGCGGACGCATGGTGGCCTCAACTCCACTCGTTCGCCATCGGATTGAAAGATGCCCCGGACTTGATCGCCGCCCGTAAAGTAGCGGATGCGATCGGTACGGTTCATCATGAGATCCATTATACGATACAAGAAGGATTGGACGCTTTACGAGATGTCATTTATCATATCGAGACCTATGATGTCACTACCGTCCGAGCCTCCACCCCCATGTATTTATTGGCCCGTGTGATCCGGAGCATGGGTATCAAGATGGTACTAAGCGGCGAGGGGGCGGACGAGGTATTCGGGGGATATTTATATTTCCATAAGGCCCCGAATGCACAGGCTTTCCATGAAGAGACCCTGCGTAAATTAAGCAAATTGTATTTATATGATTGCTTGCGCGCGAACAAAAGCCTTTGCGCATGGGGCGTAGAAGGACGAGTGCCGTTCTTGGATAAAGAGTTTCTTGATGTGGCCATGCGTCTGAATCCGGCGGCAAAGATGTGCCCGGGTACGACCATCGAGAAGAAGATACTTCGAGAAGCATTTTCCGACAGCTTGCCCAAGGAGATCGCTTGGCGGCAAAAAGAGCAATTCTCGGATGGGGTAGGCTATGGCTGGATCGATACATTAAAGAAAATAACCTCCGAGTCGGTCACTGATAAAGAGATGGCGAATGCCGCCAAACGATTCCCGATCAATCCGCCCCAAAACAAGGAAGAGTATTATTACCGCTCCATCTTTGAAGAGCATTTCCCCAGCGAAAGCGCGGCGAGAAGCGTACCTTCCATTCCTAGCGTAGCGTGTTCTACCGCAGAGGCTTTAGCTTGGGACTCGGCTTTCAAAAACATGAACGAGCCAAGCGGCAGGGCCATAAAAGGCGTACATGAATCCGCTTATTGACGAATATTTCTTTTCTTTAGTAGCAAAATGCACCAACTTTTATGAATAATAAACGCTGGTGCATTTAATTTTTATAATAACTTTGCCAGCTAGAGTCATAAAACACTTTAAAACAAATTTATATGAAGAAAATCTTTACATGCATTAGTTTGGCAGCCGCTACATTCATGGCTACCACCCCAGTGATGGCACAACAACAAAAACAATTAACAGATAAAGAAAAGGCTGCTGTTGTTAAAGTTATTGTTCCTGCCGTTTTTGATCAAGTAAAGCAAATTAGTGGAGTTGATTTCATGTCTCTCACAAATCCTAATATCGAAAGCATAATTAATTCCCCTTTATTTTTGCCTCAAGTATCAAGCCTACGTGCAGATCAATTAAATCCAATCTCGGTTACTCCTGATAGTTTAAAATTGGATCTTAGTTCTATGGATTTTTCTGCGATAGCACCGGGAATGGGTGATTTCATCGCAGGGATCGTTAATGACGTAAAACTGACATTCAGTGATTATAAAGAATATAACGTTTCACTTAACGGACAATCCGTAAAAATTGATTTACCAGAGAAAATTGATGTATCCGCAGCTGCTTTAGTTGACGCAGAAACGGGTAAACCCACAAATTTATTATCGGTATTAATCAAGACCGGGAACAAAGGAACCATTCTTCCTTTCAACAGCTTATCCGTAGAATTGAAATTAGGTTGGTTAGGTACCGTGGGTAGCATGATCCCTAATTTCCCGCTTAAAGATGGAAAATTGATAAGCCTAACAGAAACAGCAAATAGCTCTGGTACGATTGATTATACGATTACTTTAGAAGATAATTTACGTAGTCTAGCAGCAACGTTAGCTCAAGTCCCGAACTTCCAAATATCTCTTGATATGACAAAGTTGATGACAGAAAGTACTATCAAGGCTAGCTTATTCGGTAAACCTCTACAAGCACCTAACGCAAAATTGCCAATGGGTGACGCTGTCGTATATGCAAACTTGAAATCAACTACAGGAATGCCTGCTGATTCTATTGTCTTGACTTCATATGATGCCGCATCTAGCAAAATCAAAGGATACAAGAAGTTGACTCCGACAATTGGCGTATCTGGAGCAAATCTAGTTTTAACGACAACAGATTCAGTACGTGCTGACGTAAATACAGCTTGGACTCCAATGTCTAAACAGATCGTTACAATGCCAGCAACAATGAGCACAGCAATCAATTCTATTATGTCCTCTCTTGTTAATGGTGTCGTTAGTAATCTTAAAGCAAGCGCACAAACCAATTACACCATTACAATTGATTCTATTTACGAAGCTAAAAAAGATGAGGTTATTCGTGTAATGGAAATCGACGCAACGACAAAAGTTGAAGCTACGAGCTTAAAAGATACAAAGATGATCGTAGATGTCAACTTCTTGAAAGGAAGCAGTAAAGAAAAAGTCATGAATATCAAGGCTACGGCTCCTACAAATGATACTAAAATTACGGTAGAC
>OCAV01002149.1_pt1 | contig 11037 bp, 15 predicted proteins | sample 1538331 | NCBI WGS metagenome assembly OCAV01 (sample SAMEA2580297, study PRJEB22360) | human gut metagenome | biome: human gut; feature: human-associated habitat; material: faeces | place: Denmark | collected 2008/2010
GTATTTATTTGCAAAATGTATCATTTGTCATTTCTATCAACTTTTTACTTACAGATTTTACAATATACATAATATTCAAACAGCAAAAACTTTTAAATTTACAAAACCAGAATTGACATAAATCCAACACATTACAACCATATAATGAAGAAGATATCCTTTGGACAATAAATAACAAACTAATTGCTTTATACACTTCTTTTTGAGAAATATTATCGGGATTTTTATATAACTTCCATATAAAATAATCTTTTTCAGATTTATGCTCATCTGAATTAGCATGGTAGAAAGAACAAATAACTATTCCATTACAAGCTTTGGAAAAGACCAAAGCACTTCCATTTTCAATTAATGTAGCATTTTCATATATAGAAGATTCAAGTTTATTCTTTCCAAAAAATAACTGAATTTGATTTGTTGTTTCGCACATATATAACTTAATAAGTAAATTGTTCGACCGATCAACAACATCTTCAAAAGTATTTTTTATCAGTTCCTTTTTATCTTTCCAAGCCCTATGCTTTTCCTTTGTTTTATTTGCAAAAATTTCAAACTTGTTCTTTTCCTCTTCAATTATATTGTTCATATTTATTTTAAATCCAAATATTCTTGCAAATTGATTAAAAAATTTCATATTTTACTCCCCCTAACAACCAAAACAACCATCACGCAGAATATTACTCCTTATAACTGGAATCAATATCTATCTACTCAATCCCGGATATTTTTTGATAGTGTAGTTCTCCGCCGGAAAGGATTTGTTGCCAATATCCATCATCCGGGCTGTGGCCGAAATTTTGGAAACATCCACGGTAATTTCCGTAATCACCAGCGTAATTGGAGGATTCATCTGCGGACAACTGAGATCGTTGGAAAGATACGGACGATAAGTCATCTCAATCATGTCTTGTGTTTCTATGGCCTTATCCAGATATTCGATAAGCTCCGTGGATACATTATCCAAGGTCAACGTAATTTCAGGAACAGGAATGGCTTCCACCGGAGGAAGCTCCAAATCAAAAGCCATGGCGACAAACTCAACGTCTTGTCCGGCGTTAAGAGGAGCACTTTCCTCCAATCGACAAACATGATTAATATTATCTCGCACCACTCGGATTGCGGTAGGTAGCCCGTTTTCATCAACAAAAGCCGGATGCCTGAGCTCCAGCGTATGCAAAATAATAATTTCGCTGTCCGCCGATGCGTAAGCTTCTTTCAAAGCCTCGGATAATGATGCGTCTGTCATAAGCTATTTCCCATAATACATTATTTTAACATATCCATCAGAACCTGGAGAACTGGTAAAACCGGCGCCTCCGGAATATCGGGTTGTGGCGCTTCCAGCCGAACCGTTTCCATAGGGAGGATATGGAGACTGAACGATAGAGGTGGAAACAGAACCATCCCTGTTTCCTGTATACCAACGGTTAAACGTGCCGGCGTTGCCGTTGCTGATAACAGATGACGATGCCAAAGCATTTTTATCGTACGAAACGACTATGCCGGCTGTCCCTCCCTGTTGAACGACAGGATTTCCCCATCCAGCCTTGCCTCGACCACCGCCACCGACAGAACAAAGCAAACCAACGCTAGTAGCTCCGCCATCCGTCGAAGCGGCTGTTTCCGCGGTTGAAATTGTGGCGGATTTTCCTAAAGCGCCAACAATGACTGAAAGTGTGCCCGCCGAAATTCTGAAAACACCATGAATAACAGCGCCGGAACCACCGCTGGCGGAAACCGCTATGGTATATTGTAAACCGCCCAAAGCCATTTGACCGCAACCACCACCTCCACCAACAGCGATAATCTCATATAAACCGTCGATGGGAATATCCACCGAATACATGCCAGCAATGTTTTTTTCAAAAATGACTTCTCCTTTTTTACGGGACTGTCATCCAAAGATGCCAGCAACAGACGTTTCGAATAAATTTCCATCATTCCGTCGCTCCTGTGGCAATCGCTCCAACCACCCAATGTGCGCCATTATGTTCATAAATGATGTTGTAACGCCCGGTTTCAAATTCCGGCGCAGTCCTGGAAAAATAATTATTCGTCCCCAAATTAACGGTCTGTTTTGTTGATAAATTCATCTGCACCAAAATCTGATGAAAAACCGCGTGATCACTCACAGACGGCAAAGAAAAGGTAACCGTTCCCGAAGGAACTATACGATTAACCGAATTATCGGCCAAAGAAATCGTCCCGCTTGAGGCAAGCGTCGCAATGGACACCTTTTTTAAAGCGTAAGTGGCCGATATGTCATTTCCGTTGGCATCCGCGGAAGCTTTAGACGCTGTTGCCGTCTTGTCCAATTTGTTTGCAAGGGCTGAAAAGACCGCCCCCGAACTTATAGCGTTCACAGAACCGGAAACAGGAAGCGTGTCCACTTTAACTTTTCCGGCCACATTTGCCGTCGCCGCTGGAATATTGTCCGTATAAGGATAAAGGTAATCCCCATCCAAATTTTTTAACCTGACTTTTCTATCAACCATGTTGTTTTTCCTACATTTCTTCATATGAAATTACATCAGCAAGCTTAGCGTAGGTTTGCGAGATGTTGTTGCCTTCCGCATCGGCTGTCGCTTTCAACGCCGTTCCATCCAAGGCCAAAGCTCCAACATCACCGGCGCTTAAAACAATATTTTCAGACAGCGACTTATTATTAACAGTCCGAGTAACAGGAACAAACCCGGCTAAATCAACTTTGGCGGATTCCAATGCCGATAATTTAAAATATCCAATTTGAATAAAACCATACGTTTCGATAGTGTTAACCAGCTCAGCATCACTACTATAGGTATAGGAAGTTGATGCTTCTTCTACGGAATATACCCATAAATCCGGTATGCTCTGCGCCTGAATATAAAAAATGTCTCCGATTTTATAATCTGTCTTGGATACAGTGTTTAGAGCAGAGATCAAATCCGCATATGACGCAAAAGAAGACGCTCTGGTTCGTCCCTCCGCAAGACTTTTGGCTTCGTTGGCCTTTGTCTCTATTAAAGAGAGCTCACTTTTGGTGGCATAAGTTACCGTAATTTCATTGCCTTCCGCATCAGCCGTCGCTTTCAACGCCGTTCCGGACACATCCAACTTTTCATCCAAAGCAATTTTTGCCCCGCCTGACGATAAGGCGTTGGTCGAACTTTCGGTTGGCGTGTCGTCCAAGATAACCACGCCTGCTTTTTCTGTCGTTGCAATCGGAAGATTTTCTGTGTAGGGATACAAATAATCGCCGGATGCATTTTTCAATTTAATATTTTTAATTGTCATATTTTCCTCCATAAATTAAACTTCTTCATAAAAAATAACGTCCGCAATGCGGGCGTAGGTTTTGCCAATATCATTTCCATCAGCGTCGGCTTCTGCTCTTTTAACCGTTTGTTCCAAAACCTCATCAAGAGCCGCGGCGACAGCGCCGGAAGGGATCAAATTAACACTGCCTTCGACCGGTTTGGCGTCCGTGTGTATTCTGGTCGCCGGAATTTTGCTTTTATCCTCGCTCATATCAAGCAACCTCCATATCTTCATAAACAATCGCCCCCACAAGCGTGGAAAGCGTCTGAATATCTTGCAAATATTTAACACTCCAGCGCTCCCCCACCGAAAGGGGAGACATTAATCTGACATTTTTTCCATCTTCCGAAAGAGTGTAGTTTTGCGGTAAAAGGCAGGTGTTTTCGACAATAACTGATAGTATTTGTCCGGAAACACCTAAGATTGCGCCGTTCAAAAAAAGTTCCCGCTGACTGGCCGACGCTGTTCCGCTGACCTCTGTTGGATAACAGCCAATCGTGGTTTTGCGCGCAAGTTCAACCCAGCCGCGGGCGGAATGTGTGCCGCCGCAGGCCGCCACTTGTTCATCAGACCCCTCCGCCCAAATTTTTGCGTTATGAGCAATTTTTGCGTTTTCCAAAACTTTTGTTTTAGTTTCCTTACATAAAATTGCGCTTTTTTCAGCAGACATAGCTGCTTCCGAGGCAATTCTTACAATATTGTTGCTTTCGGAACTGATTGAACCGCATAAATCATTGATTGCTTTGGCAACACTTGGCACTCCACCATTTTCTGTCTGAACAACAGTCTGGTCATCTCCGTGCACAATCGTGTGAAACAACGCGGAATCAGCCTCGGTTGTGTCAACCGCGGCGTTAAGCCTTTCTTGCATATTTGTCATCGAATATCCCTTAATTAAGTTTTCTCGGCAGAGATGAATGAACCAAAATATGGAGTTTTGAAGACAGAAATTCCAAACTGTGCAGGTCTATTTCTGAAACAACATCCATGGCATCTTCGCTGATGGTCGGGCGGTCGCGGATTTCAAGCTCGGTCGTAATCTGCCACAACCGCCCGGAAACCAGAGTTGCTTCGAACTGTTGCGTAAACCGCGCGTCTTGTTCTATCAAACCCATTCCACCCAAAAGCGAAATTATAAACCATTCAGCGCCCTCTTTGGCCTGATACTTGTACCAGGCTTCAAAAAGACAGAACTGTTCAGGATTCATAATCCACTTGACCGCAATTTTGCTTGGTGTTTGCGTGTAACGCCGCCGTTGCCGGGCTGGTCCAGCTTCCATCTCCGTTCTGACAATGGCCTCGCCGGGCCTTATGGTGTAGCCCTCAACAGTTGGATATGGCAGTTTTTTAGGAAATTTTACTATTGTCATTTTATTCCTTTTGTTATAGATATCCTCTTCAGGAGAGATTATGACTGAAGTTTCATGGAAAATAACATGTGATAATTGCGGACAAGAACTGCAAGAGACCGAAGAAATTTGTCCGAATTGTCATAGTAATAAAAAAACAGCACTTCTTCAAGTTCGTGAAGAACTGCACCTTGCTACTAGTGAACGAATAAAAGTTAAAAACGATCAATATCCCAGTAATAAAAAATTGCGTTATGATTTAATGCAAGGAAATGTTCCCTCTAAGAAAACTGATAATGGTCGCGCAAAAATAAAACGTATCATTGATAAAGATAATGACTACTATTATGAACATGTAGAAGACTGTAATGGAGCCGTAATACATCATTGCGAGGAAGCTCTCTCTAAACACTTTGGTCACGGAACAGCCAAGAATTCTAACGATAACTCCCATACGCCGGATTAAGGCCGTATCTTTGTTCCAAAATCGGAGACAGACCTTCACCTTTACCGATATTTTTGCCGATCGCTCCCTCAATTTTCTCAATCATTATATCCAGATTGAACTTTCCATTGCCCTGATCTGACTTGGAAACAGAAGTTTTAACGTCTGAAGCGGCATTATTAACCACATTGACGCTGATGTTGACATTTGTTCCATTATCACCCAGCGCTTTCATCTGCTCTCGGGTAAAAACACCTTCACCTCGTTTGGCGATAATCGGCACTTCGTCTCCAACGATGCCGCCGGAATGAAATCTGGGCGCATTGGCAAAAACCAACGGGCTGGCGGATTTCGCCGCCAATTTGTCCGCTCCAATGATTCCGCCGCCATGGGCCATGGAAAATCCAAAAAAGCCGCCGATTCCTTCCATCAAGGGTTGGGTTATGGCCTGCCTGATGGCAATGCGGGACAAATCACTGACAACCGCATCGGCGAAATCGGAAAAATTTATTTTTCCAGTAGTGACAAAATTTGCAAGAACGTCTTCCATACCGGAAAAAGCGTTTTTAACCGCGTTTTCAGCCAAGCTGGCAAAATTGCCGATTTCATTCTGAATGCTCCGAAAGCCGCATTTAAAGCCATCTTCCAAAGATTTGGAAGAATTAAGCGCCGTCTCATCGGCCTTTTTAACCATATCGTCATAAACCAAAGCAATCTGTTCTTTATAGGTTTCATAATCAGCCGAACTGGCATCCAGATTTTTAAGGGCGTTAGCCCGCCACTCGTCCGCTTTTGCCATCGCCTGTTCATACGGCGATTTCAGTTCCAAAAGCTTTTGTTTAATGTCTTCAAGCGTCTTTTTATAAGCATCAGTGTTAGCAGAAGATTTTGGTGTGGCGGTTGTCTCAGTTGCCACTTCAATCTTCTGCCGCAGTTCGGGGTTTTCAAGATATTTCAGCTCCTCCCGCGCCGTCCATGCATCCTGTTCGGCCGCTTTCAGCAATAAAAGTTTGTTCTGAATTTCCTGCGCCTGCGGTTGAAAATCCGGATATTCCGCCGCAATTTTCCAAATTTCTTTTTCATATTGCTCCAAATCGGTCTTTGATTGGCGCAAAATGTTCGCCCAGTCCTTGGCATAAACCTCATAATCCTTGAGCAGAGCGTTCGGTGTGAGGCGTGTAACAAGAGACAAACCACCGGTGTTTTTCAGCTCTTTACGCAAATCACGGACATTTTGTTCGGCGGTTTTGAGTTTCAAACCCCACTCCGCCAACGCCATGTCTTTTGTCTGTTCCGCGGAAAAACTCGCCACTTCTTCAGCCGTGGCTTTCAACTCGTCCTGAAGTTTTTTCAATGTCTCGGCATGGTCTTCCGCCGCTCTTTTAGCAACATCATGGCTGTCAACCAGTTTATAAATCGCCATTCCGGCCAAAACCGCCAACCCCGCCGGTCCGCCGACAAGAGCCAATGCGCCCTTTAAAACACTGGCGGTTGTTGCCATCAAAGCCATTTGCGCCGCCGCCAGTTTGGAATCATTGCTCATCATCACAATACCGGCAACCGCCGATTTGGTGGAAACGGAAAGCCCGGCCATGGATACCTGCACATATCCGATTCCGGCTCGCAACAGATTTAATCCACCCAAGATTGCCGATGAACCAAGCCGTGCCGCCAGCAGAACCAGCGCCGCATCGGCATGTTCCGCCAGCAGGAAAAAAGCATCCGCCGCAACGGTTACCGCGCTTGCCAAAGTTTTACCAACAACATCAGCCGCGCTTCCACCTCGTTCCACCAATTCGTTAAAGCGGGTAAAAGTGGTTTTTAACGCATCATTCAAACCGCTTTGGCCGACTTGACGGTAAAGCTTTTCAAAACTGTCCTCAATGTTGGACAGCACGCCGTTCATGGTTTTCATCTGCTCGTCCATTGCTCCGGCAAACTGGACATCTCCCAAAGAACGGAGATACTTTTCTATATCCGCGGCGTTTTTCTTAACCGTTGTTGTAACCCCGGCAAAAGTAAATTTGACTTCATTTGTCAGGGTATTAGCTTTGATTCCAAAGCTTTTAAGGCGTTCAAACTCTCCAACCGTTGCATCAGCGACCGCCTCCACAAAATCAATCATATTTCTGCTGAATGCTGATGCCGTGTTTCCATAAGAGGTTAGAGCTTCTTCAGATGGATCAAGCCCCAACGCCTGTAACCGGATAAAAGCCTCCACAATTTCGTTAAGCTGGTACGGTGTGTCAACGGCAAATTTTTCAATCAGGGCAAAAGCCTCTTGCGCCGCTTCCGCCGATCCAGTAACCGTTTTAAGCGATGCCGAGAGTCTTTCAAAAGTCGTGTTGGCGCTAAAAATGGCAGAAAAAGTATTTTTGAGCCCCTGAAAACCCAGGTACGCGCCAAACAGCGCTGTTCCCTGACGGATGACTTCATTGAAAGACCGGGCTGTCGCATCCAGAGCCTTCAAATTATCATTGGCCGGTTGAATAACCTGTGTAATCCGCCGAAAAGCCCTGTCGCCGTCCGCGCCTAAGCTTTTGAACTCCCGCCGGACTTTATCACCGCCAACCGCAGATAACCTTATGCTTAAATTCTTAACCGCACTCATAATTTTTCCATAAAAAAACACCCCAACTCTATGGTTGAGGTGCAAATATTCAATAAAAGTTTTTTATTCATAAAAAGATGAAGTATCTACTTCTATATTGTTCATTTGAATGATTTGACAAGGACTTATACTAAGTTCTACCTGAGCAGAGAAAGGAAAGTCATTGGGGATTGAAACGCTTTCTTCTCCATGCCCATAATAACTCTCAAGATAAATCCTTCCATGAATTTTTATTGATATTGTATTGTTGTTACCATTTAATCAATATTTTTTATATAAAAGTCATTAATATAATATCCTGAACCAGATAAAAGACTAATTTCTTCAATGTCATAGTTACAAACATAATCTTCTAGCATTTCGTGATATTCTTCAAAAAAATATGTCGATGCTATTTTTTCGAGAACATTGTAATTATTTATGAGAGATAACACGCAACTTTCAAAAGAAGTTTTTAATTCTTTAATTTTTTCATCATCGATATCAAATGTTGCAGATTTTATATGAACGAAGTCAGAGAGTTTGTTATATAATTTTAAAAAATTATCTATTTCTTCAAAAGCATGAGGAAAACACTGAACAATATCATCCGATAAATTATTAAATATTTTGTATCTTAGGTACGCTCTTCTAGTTATCCTTTCATTTTCTTTATCAAAGTATTTTTCATTTTCATCACTAAACCAAGAACATGCTCTTATATCTGTATCTTGAATAGTTTCCTTTAAGAACATTTTAAAAAGCTCACGATAACCAAGACAAAAATTATTAAAACGCAAGGGGTTACTATATTGTCTTAAAGAATGATAGGTTGAATGTAGTATCTTTAGATATAATAAATTTTTACTAAAAAAGTTATGTATATCCTGTTTAACTTTGTCTTTTGTCAAAAGTATCTCCTGTTTTTTGTATTGATGTATTGAATTTTATAAAAATTTTTTCTTTGACACAAATTAGTTATTTTTATTATTCACACATTCATCAATTCCTCTTATACCAACTGGCAAAAGTTCGCTCATTATTTCCATATCCAGCCCAAGATTTTGAGCTAAGGAGAGGGCAAGAGATAGGTCTGGCTTGGAAAGTTTTAATAAAATTTCCCAAGCCTGATAACCTTCAACGGTTTTTAGGGAAGTTTCTATATATCGGCATTTGTGGAACGGACAGAAGATTTTTCCGTCTTGGTTACATCCGGCACAGTATCTTCGCCCATCGCCGAAGTGCCATTTTGCGCGGGCAAAGATACGTTTTTTTCAGCTTCCAACACTTCCCGCAAACCGCAATACTGAGTACGGAAATTCTCCGCCACCGCCCAAAAATTGGAAAACAGCTCGTCAATCTTGCTTTCCGTTAACGGCGCAGATTTGTCTTCATCGGCCTCCATCACACCATCCCATTCCAAAATGCCGGCAATTCCCAGTCCGATGAGCAAAAACCTATCCGCCAGCGCCTCACGTTTGACAGGATTTTCAATATTTTCCGCTGTCCCGTCTTCGATTCCCGCCTCTTTATTGGCCTTATAAGTTTTAGCCAATTCCGCCAACTTGCTGTTCATGTAGGCTTTGGCCTCATAAAAAACAGCCGAAGTACACGGCTTAACCTTGACTTTCACACCGTAACCAAGCTTCAGCCAGTACGGTTCTTTTTGTATTTTTAATTTCAGCATTTAGTATCTCTCCACATCATTGACCAGTGTTACCGTCATCATTTTGCCCAAGTCCTGATCTTTTGCTCCCTGAAAGTCATATGAACATTCGATTCCGCCCGGACCGTCAATTGAGCGTTTGGGTTTGGGCAGATAGACTTCATGGCTGGAAATAACAAGTTTCATCGTTTCCGAAAGCTGATAACCCAACTCAATGTCCACCGGCGTTCCAGCTCTGGCTTTATCAAGCAGAACATTATCGGCGTATTTTGCGGAAATGCTGCCGGACAAACTCGCCACGCCCAAATCAATCGCCTCAACTTTGCCATCGTTACGGATGGTTTCGATTTTTTCCAGATTGTTGGAATAAGTGGCGTTTGCTGAAACAATATTGGCCAAAAGCTCGCCGCCGCTCTTTATATATCCCTGAAATTGCGACACACGGGTGTAGGGATAAATTTCCGGAGCCGTGTTGATAGCCGTTTCCGAGCCGCTTTCACCCTGCGCCATCAGATTGATGGTGGCCTGCGCTTCTCCAGACCGCTGAAAATTAAAAGCAATGCTGTTGGCGCGCACACCGGAAAACCTAATAAACTGCGGAACTTCCGGCAATCCAACCTCCAGCGAATAACTTGGAACAGATGTTTTCCCGCTTTCAAAAGTATGAGTAAAACTCCCGTCTTCATTATCAGTTGTAACTGGTGCGCCGAACACAGCCTTCAGCCAAAGGCCAATATTGCGCATATCCACCGGGACGACCATATCTCCGTCCACATTGATAACATCCTGAAAAGGTTGTGTCGGGTCGCGTCCCAATCCCAAGACATTAGACGACACAAGATTTTGCTCGCTGTCCAAAGACGAGGAAATAAACGGGATTTTCCGATAATTTTCTTCCGGCGGCACGCCGTACTCGTTTTCTTCGGCAATTAAAAGCTGGGCGTTCCAGCCATAGGCTCTGCTCATAGGGTATTCCTTTCACTTAAGTCAAATTTGAATCAGAAACATATTCCAGTATTACCGGCACAATGGCAGCTTTGATGGTTAAACCTCCCTCAACCGATTGTTCGATAAACTCCGGCGGTTCGGCATGCATATGGTCAATCAACCCGGAAAGCGTTGTATCAACCGCCAACAAACGCCCGACGGTCTCCAACAGGCGGTCAAGTCTGGCATCATTATCGGCATCGTCTGTTTTTTGCACCAGAACCTCAATCTCCGCCCGATGATGGAACACATGACACACCGGTGACAGCAAAATCTCCGGCTCGCCGATATTTCCATCCCGCAGAACCACCAGACCTGAAGAAGGAATTTTAACCGGAAGCGAGATATTGCGTCTGACTTCCGTGTCCGGTAATGCTGAAAGCTTTGTAAACAGAACCTGTAAAACTTGTTCACGTTTGCTCACGCCAATTCTCCAAAATTAAAGACGGCAGTTTCGCCTGCCATTTTGCACCCTCCGCGGCAAAATTAATCAATTTGGGCATTCTAACCTGAGGCACGAGAACAAAAGCGACAATTGTTTTCCTTTTTTGTCCATGCACCAAAAGCGACGCGCCGTTTTTCCGATACACGAACCGCAGACGAACGCCTTTTGACTTTTCATATAAAGCCGGCGTCATGCGTTTGTTGCGGATTCGTTTGGAAATGGCGGCGGGCGGGGTCTCCCACCACCTGCGCCAGA
>OCAV01002153.1_pt1 | contig 11021 bp, 8 predicted proteins | sample 1538331 | NCBI WGS metagenome assembly OCAV01 (sample SAMEA2580297, study PRJEB22360) | human gut metagenome | biome: human gut; feature: human-associated habitat; material: faeces | place: Denmark | collected 2008/2010
TCCAGCGAGATTTATGGAGAAACCGACCCCTCCTTTTTCGGCGGCAGGATCCCCATTGCAGGAGCAGCGGGAGATCAGCAGGCAGCACTGTTTGGACAGACTTGTTTTGAAAAAGGAGAAGCCAAAAATACATACGGTACAGGTTGTTTTCTGCTGATGAATACAGGTGAGATGCCTGTTTCATCAAAGAACGGACTTGTTACCACAATAGCCTGGGGCATAGACGGCAAGGTGGTATATGCGCTGGAGGGCTCAATATTTGTGGCAGGAGCCTCAATACAGTGGCTCCGCGATGAGATGAAATTTATCGATTCCTCAACTGATTCAGAGTACATGGCGAGAAAGGTAAAGGATACAAACGGCTGTTATGTGGTGCCGGCATTTACAGGGCTTGGGGCACCGTACTGGGATCAGTATGCGAGAGGAACTATTGTGGGTCTTACGAGAGGTGTAAACAAGTACCATGTCATAAGGGCCACTCTGGAATCAATGGCATTTCAGGTAAATGATGTGCTTGAGGCAATGAAGGCTGATTCGGGCATCAATCTCACATCGCTTAAGGTGGACGGCGGCGCCAGTGCCAACAATCTGCTCATGCAGATGCAGGCTGATATCAGCAATGCACCGGTCAATAGGCCTGTGTGTGTGGAGACAACAGCCATGGGCGCAGCGTACCTCGCAGGGCTTGCAGTGGGCTATTGGGACAGCATGGATGATATAAAGAGAAACTGGGCTATTGACCGTGTGTTTGAGCCGGAGATAGCGGATGATATGAGAGAAAAGAAGCGTAAAATGTGGAAAAAGGCTGTCGCCTGCGCATTTAACTGGGCGAAGGATGACTGAAAGTAAAAATATATATGGAAATTGGTAGGAGAAAATAACATGTATGATGTAGTAATTATAGGAGCGGGAGTATCGGGAAGCGCCTGTGCAAGAGAGCTATCGAAATATAACCTGTCCATCTGCGTAGTGGAAAAGGAGGAGGACGTGTGCTGTGGCACCTCAAAGGCCAACAGTGCTATTGTCCATTCCGGAATTGACTGTAAGACCGGTACACTTATGGCACAGATGAATATCCGTGGAAATGAGATGATGGACGAGCTTTCGAAGCAGCTTGATTTTGAGTTCAGAAGAAACGGCTCGCTGATAGTGTGCTTTAGCGAGGACGATATGCCAAGGCTTAAGGAGCTTTACAATCAGGGAATCGCAAATGGCGTGCCGGGACTTGAAATTCTTGATTCAAAGAAAGCACATGAGATGGAGCCGAATCTGTCTGATGAGGTGGTGGCAGCTATTTACTGCCCGACAGGAGGCATTGTATGTCCGTTTGGCATGAATATTGCATTTGCTGAGAATGCTGCGGCAAACGGTGTGGAGTTTTTATTTAACACCGAGGTGAAGGAGATACAAAAGGAGCAGACAGGCTATATTCTCATTACTCAAAATGGAGAAATTCATGCACGCTGCGTTGTAAATGCAGCTGGTGTATATGCTGATGTATTTCACAACATGGTGAGTGAAAACAAAATCCATATCACACCAAGGCGCGGAGAGTACGAGCTATTAGACAGGGCAGCTGGTGGTATCGTTGACAAGACAATCTTCCAGCTTCCGGGAAAATACGGCAAGGGCGTGCTTGTAACCCCGACAGTACACGGAAATATCCTAATCGGACCTACAGCAGATGATCATGATGACAAGGATGGTACAAATACAACAAGAGCGGGCTTAGCGCATGTTACGACATCCGGCACACGTTCGGTGCCGTCACTTCCTATGCGTCAGGTCATCACATCGTTTGCAGGAAACCGTGCACATGAGGACGGACATGAGTTTATCATCGAGGAGCTTAAAGATGCACCATTTTTTGTGGACTGTGCAGGTATAGAGTCACCGGGCTTATCAAGTGCACCGGCTATCGGTGAGAGAGTGGCAGCAATAGTTGAGAGGCTTTTTAAGCCTTCTAAAAATGCGGACTTTATCGAGACAAGAAAAGGTATTTTAAATCCAAAGAAGCTTTCAGAGGATGAGTATAAAGAGCTGATAAAAGAAAAGCCTGAGTATGGTAACATAATCTGCCGCTGTGAGATGATTACGGAGGGCGAGATAATGGATGCGGTAAACAGACCGTTAGGCGCAAAGTCGCTTGATGGTGTGAAGAGACGCACCAGAGCCGGAATGGGCAGGTGCCAGGCAGGCTTCTGTTCTCCGAGAACTATGGAGATTATCGCCAGGGAGAGAGGCATTTCGCAGCTTGACATCACTAAAAGCGGTGGAAAGTCAAAGATAGTTGTTGGAATGAGCAAGAATCGCGGATAGTCTGTCTTACTTCAAAGAGACAGGTAACGAAAGATTGATATTGGGTTAATATCAGATTAACATAGGGGGACAATATGGAATTTTACGATATTGTGATAGTAGGAGGCGGCCCGGCAGGTCTTGCGGCAGCAGCTTCCGCTAAGAAAAATAAAATAGATAAAATACTTATACTGGAAAGAGACTGCGAGCTTGGCGGCATATTAAACCAGTGTATACACAATGGCTTTGGCCTGCACACCTTTAAGGAGGAACTCACAGGTCCTGAATATGCCGGCAGATTTATCAAAGAGGTCAAAGAGCTTGGCATAGAGTACAGACTGAATACGATGGTCATGGATATCTCAACCGGTGACGAGTCCGAAAATGGGTCAAACGATAAAATAGTCACGGCTATGAACCGTACAGACGGACTTTTCCATATCGCTGCAAAGACAGTAATACTTGCGATGGGCTGCAGGGAGAGAGCAAGAGGTGCCCTAAACATACCAGGCTACAGACCGGCAGGAATTTTCTCGGCGGGTACAGCTCAGAGACTGGTGAATATAGAGGGATACATGCCGGGACGAAAGGTAGTAATACTTGGCTCAGGAGATATCGGTCTTATCATGGCAAGAAGAATGACCTTGGAGGGTGCCAAGGTGCAGGTGGTTGCAGAACTCATGCCGTATTCAGGAGGCTTGAAGCGTAATATTGTGCAGTGCCTTGATGATTTTAATATCCCGCTTAAGCTTAGCCACACAGTGGTTGATATAAAGGGCAGGGAGCGTGTGGAGGGCATCACTCTCGCTCAGGTTGACGAGCATAACAAGCCTATTGAGGGAACAGAGGAGTTTTACGAGTGCGATACGCTTTTACTCTCATGCGGACTCATTCCGGAAAATGAGATTTCAAAAACAGCAGGTGTAGAGCTCAATCCTGTAACAAGCGGACCTGTTGTAAACGAAAGCCTTGAGACCAATGTGCCGGGTGTATTTGCCTGTGGAAATGTGCTTCATGTGCACGACCTCGTGGATTATGTGTCAGAGGAAGCAACAGCAGCAGGCCGCCATGCCGCAGAGTATGTGAAAAACGGCGGTGATAAGAGTGATGATGGCAAAGAAATATCGATAACTGCTACAGGCGGAGTCAGATATACTGTCCCAAGCACTATAAATACTGCACAGATGGATGATACTGTGACGGTAAGATTTCGAGTGGGAGCTGTGTATAAGAATTGTTATATTGCAGTATATCTGGATGATAAACAATTACAGCACCGCAAGCGCCCTGTAATGGCACCGGGTGAGATGGAGCAGGTAGTGCTGCAGAAGAAGCAGCTCATCGAAACAGACAATCCCTGCACAATTACGATAAAGATTGAGGAGGCATAGTATCATGGAAGAGAGAAATTTGACATGTATAGGCTGCCCTCTGGGCTGTGCCCTTAAGGTGACAATAGACGGAGAAAATGTCACAGTAACCGGAAATACCTGCAAGCGCGGAGCAGACTACGGAGCAAAGGAAGTGACACATCCGATGCGAATCGTGACAAGCACAGTCTGTGTGAAAAACGGCACAATACCTATGGTATCCGTAAAGACAGCACAGGATATTCCAAAGGAAAAGATAATGGATGTGATGGACTGTATCAACCGGATCACGGTAGAGGAACCGGTGCATATAGGTGATGTACTGCTAAGTGATGCTGCAGCAACCGGTGTGGATATAGTTGCAACAAAGAATGTTGAAGCATAAATAAGGAGCATGAATTAATGGTTAAAACCGGAATTTCCCTTGATAGTGTAAAAAACAATAATAAATCTCAGATACTTAAGATACTGCAGAAAAACGGCGCAATGTCAAGGAAGGATATTGCCAATCAGATAGGACTCACACCGGCGGCTGTGACCATGCTGTGCAATGATATGATGGAAGCTCACATGATACTTGAAAAGGGTGAGATGAAGGAGCAGAAGAGAGCGGGCCGTAAGAAGGTGCTTGTGGATATCAATTATGATTTTAAGTATATAGTATCTGTAAATATTGAGGCTGTAGACACGAGCATTACAGTTACCAATATCAGGGGAAATGTGCTTGTTGAAACTAAGGTACATACCCGGACGGACATTGAACCACAGCTGTTTTTAGAAGAACTGGCAAAGGAAATAAAGCTTCAGCTTTGGGAAAATGAACTTAAGCTGTCAGATATTCTTGGAATCGGAATATGTGTTCCGGGAATAGTTGACAGGAATAATGGCATCAGTATACACGCTTATGGCATATGGAACAATCAAGTAAAAATAAGAGAAATACTTGAAAAACAGATTCAGTGTCCGGTAATACTTGAAAACAACGTCAAAGCATTTGCGGAAGCCGAAATGCTTTATGGTGTCGGAAAATATGGAAACAATATTGTTTTTATTAAGTGGGGCCCGGGTGTCGGCTCTGCGATAGTTGTGGACAATAAGCTATATGAGGGCAATCAGCACAACGCAGCAGAAATAGGACACTACATCATAGAGCCTGATGGACTTAAGTGCAGATGTGGCAGACATGGCTGTCTTGAAACAAGAGTATCCATGTTTGCCCTGTGTGACCGCATAAAGGAGATATATTCCAAGGAAAATACCCCGGTGCTATACGAAGAAACAGCCGGTGATAAAAATCTTATAACAAGAGAGCTCTTGACTTCGTGGGTAGAAAATGAGGGCAACGGCTACATAACAAGGATGGATAAGACAATTTCTGAGATACTTGTTGGAGCAATAGAACGAATGGCACGTGTCGCTGTAAATGTGTTGACTATTCTGGCTCCGGATTGCACGATAGTGTTTGGTTCAATGTTTGAAAATACAAGTATATATAAGCTTTTTATACAGTACTGCACAAAATATGATGAAAACTATACTGACAAGCTTATCAGCCGTTCACACTTGAGCGATAAGATGGCATATATAGGCGGAACAGCACTTATAGCGAGCACTTATTTCTTTGAAAGTAAAAATTTATAATAAAGAAAAAATGAAGAAATCTTATTGATATTTTCTTTATTGTTGCATATACTATAAGCAAGAAAGGAGTGTTGTATATGTCACAGTCAGTTAATGTTAATTTTAAATTGGATGCAGATGTAAAAAAAAGCATGGAACAGGTGTGTTCGGAATTAGGTCTTTCTATGAGTGCAGCGTTCACCGTTTTTGCAAAAAAAGTAGGCAGAGAAAAGCGTATTCCTTTTGAGGTATCGGTAGATCCGTTTTATTCTGATAGCAATATCCGTTATTTGGAAAATATCGTGCGCGATATTAAGGATGGCAAAGCTCACTTCGCAGAGCATGATTTGATAGAGGAGGACTAATGAGGTTACTATGGGAAGATAGGGCATGGAGCGATTATTTATACTGGCAGACGCAGGATAAGAAAACACTGAAAAGAATTAATGGACTTATCAAGGATATTCAGCGAAGTACGTTTGAGGGTATAGGTAAACCGGAACCATTAAAGGAAAATCTTAGTGGTATGTGGAGCAGACGCATTGATGACACTAATCGAATTGTTTATTATGAAAAAGATGAGATAATTTATATTGTTTCATGTAAAGGTCATTATGATGATTGAAAAATCATATTGACAAATCACCCAATGCACTTTAATATTGTAGAAAGAAACAGGCAAATATTTAAAGGCATAAGAAAGAGGAGTACATGACGAAAGCTTTCAGAGAGAGCATCCGGTCCGTAAGATGGTGATACATTTTGGGCAGGCTGAAAGGTGCTTAAGACAGAAATCATGGAAGGTAGCTTTTGAGCTGAAGAACCCAGAAAGCCGCAAGCGGCATAAGTTCTTCCGATTCGTCCACGTTACAGGACAAGAGGCATTCGAGTTTATATGCATATATATGCTCCGATGTAAACGAAGGTGGTACAGCGCTTATTCGCCCTTCCGGTCGTAGACCGGATGGGCTTTTTTTGTAGACTGAGATGTGCACATATAGCGCAATTTTATTATTTGCCGCTATGCTATTTCTGTCGTGGCATGTACCAAGACCGGCAGATTGCGCATGCAATCTAATCGGTCGCCAGATGAAAAGAAGAACAGCAAAAGCTCACAGCCTGAATTATCAGGCCGCGCATTATGTATGGAATTATGTGATTTATGGAGCTGCCTAGAGACTGTTAAAATTATGTACACAGCCCAGCAACGCACGCACATGGACGTGCGGGCGAGGCGTTAGCGCCATGGACGGCGCTAAAAGCCGGTTGCGTCATGGTCTAAGCAATCCCTAATCATAATTTTTACAGTGTCTTGGCAGCGTAATCATGAACATAATTCCATACATAATGCGCGACCTGACACAACAAAGCCCCCAAAGCTTTTGCGTCATTCATATAAAAGGAGGAAAACATGAGCAAAGAACTAAACAAAACCTACGATCCAAAGGACATCGAGGACCGTCTTTACAAAAAGTGGGAAGACAATGGCTACTTCCATGCTGAGGTAGACCGCAGCAAAAAACCATTCACAATCGTGATGCCACCACCAAACATCACAGGACAGCTGCACATGGGACATGCCCTTGACAACACCATGCAGGATATCCTTATCAGATACAAGAGAATGCAGGGCTACAATGCACTCTGGCAGCCGGGAACAGACCACGCATCCATCGCAACAGAGGTAAAGGTCATCCAGGCACTTAAAGAGCAGGGAATCAACAAGGCAGACCTTACAAGAGAAGAGTTCCTGGAGAAATGCTGGGACTGGAGAAAAGAGTATGGCGGACGTATCGTAAAGCAGCTTCGTAAGCTCGGATCATCAGCAGACTGGCAGCGTGAGAGATTTACAATGGATGAGGGATGCTCACACGCAGTACAGGAGGTATTTACAAAGCTTTATAAGAAGGGCTGGATTTATAAGGGCTCAAGAATCGTAAACTGGTGTCCGGTATGTAAGACATCTATTTCAGATGCAGAGGTAGAGCATGAGGAACAGGACGGCTTCTTCTGGCACATCAACTATCCTGTAGTTGGCGAGGAAGGCAGATTCGTAGAGATAGCAACAACACGTCCTGAGACACTTTTCGGAGATACAGCCGTAGCTGTAAACCCTGATGATGAGCGTTATCAGGATATCATCGGAAAGACCTTAAAGCTTCCATGCACAGACAGAGAGATTCCTGTAATCGCAGATTCATACGTAGATAAAGAATTTGGAACAGGCTGTGTAAAGATTACACCTGCACACGACCCTAACGATTTCGAGGTAGGAAAACGCCACAGCTTAGAGGAAATCGTTGTAATCAATGATGATGCCACAATGAATGAAAAGGCCGGAAAATATGCCGGAATGGACAGATACGAGTGCAGAAAGGCACTGGTTGAGGACCTTAAGGAGCAGGGCCTTTTAGTAAAGGTTGTACCACACTCACACAATGTAGGTGTGCATGACCGCTGTCACACAACAGTTGAGCCAATGATCAAGCAGCAGTGGTTCGTCAAGATGGACGAGATGATCAAGCCTGCAGTTGAGGGAGTAAAGAACGGAGAAATCAAGCTCCTTCCTTCAAGAATGGACAAGACATACTTCAACTGGACAGACAATATCCGCGACTGGTGCATCAGCCGTCAGCTCTGGTGGGGACACAGAATACCTGCATGGTACTGTGATGACTGTGGAGAGATGGTAGTTTCAATAGAAAAGCCTGGCAAATGCCCTAAGTGTGGCAAGGAGCACTGGACACAGGATCCTGATACACTTGATACATGGTTCTCATCAGCGCTCTGGCCATTCTCAACACTCGGATGGCCTGAAAAGACAGAGGATTTGGACTATTTCTATCCAAACGATGTGCTCGTAACAGGCTACGATATCATTTTCTTCTGGGTAATCAGAATGATTTTCTCAGGCTATGAGCAGATGGGCAAGGCACCATTCCACACAGTGCTTTTTCATGGACTCGTAAGAGATTCTCAGGGCCGCAAGATGAGTAAATCACTCGGAAACGGAATTGATCCGCTTGAGGTTATCGACAAGTATGGTGCAGATGCACTTCGTCTGACACTTATCACAGGAAATGCACCGGGAAATGACATGCGTTTCTACTGGGAGAGAGTTGAGGCTTCAAGAAACTTCGCCAACAAGGTATGGAATGCATCAAGATTTATCATGATGAACCTTGAAGGTGTAGAGCTTAGAGAGCCAAAGCTTGATGAACTTCATGCAGCAGACAAGTGGATTCTTTCAAGGGTAAATACACTTGCAAAAGATGCCACAGAAAACATGGACAAGTTCGAGCTTGGAATCGCAGTACAAAAGGTATACGACTTCATCTGGGATGAGTTCTGTGACTGGTATATCGAGATTGCAAAGGTTCGTACCTACAAGAAGGATGAAAATCCAGAGTCAGCAAATGCAGCACTCTGGACACTTAAGACAGTACTTGTAAATGCACTGAAGCTCCTTCATCCATATATGCCGTTTATCACAGAGGAAATCTTCTGCACACTTCAGTCAGACGAGGAGACTATCATGCTCTCTAAATGGCCTGAGTACAAGGAAGAGTGGAATTTCCCGGCAGAAGAAGCCGCAATCGAGCACTGCAAGGATCTCGTAAAGGGTATCAGAAATGTCCGTACACAGATGGATGTTCCACCTTCAAGAAAGGCAAAGCTATTCATCACAAGTGATGATGAGGCAGTCAGAAAGGTATTCGAGGACAACAAGGAGGTATATGTAAATCTTGCATTTACCAGCGAGATTGCAGTACAGCAGGGCAAGGCCGGTATTGGAGATGACGCTGTATCAGTAGTGATACCTGATGCGGTTGCATACCTGCCGCTTGAGGACCTTGTTGATTTCGAGAAGGAAAAGGAAAGACTCAATAAAGAAAAGGATAAGCTTACAAAGGAGCTTGCGCGCTCAAGGGGCATGCTCTCAAATGAGAAATTCTTAAACAATGCAAAGCCTGAAAAGGTTCAGGAGGAAAAGGACAAGCTTGCAAAGTATGAGCAGATGATGGCTCAGGTAGAGGAACGTCTGGCTCAGTTTAAATAATTAAATACAGATTATATTTTGTGAACACTGTTTTCCTGGGGCAAGGATGCAAAGGAGGCCGTCCACAATGCGGTGGTTCTTGAATAGAATAGAACAAAGAAAGAATATGGAGATAAAATAGAAAGGAATAAACAATGAATGTAAATCCTATAACAAGATTGGATTATCCAGATCCGGACGTGATCCGCGTAGAAGACACCTATTATATGGTATCCACAACCATGCACTTTATGCCGGGCTGTGAGATTCTGCAGTCTTTTGATCTGGTGCACTGGGAGCATGTGACTTATGTCTATGAGACGTTGGATCATACGGATGCGCAGCAACTGAAAAGCGGTCATAATATTTACGGACAGGGCATGTGGGCAGCTTCCCTGCGTTATCATGAAGGCCGATTTTATATTTGCTTTGTGGCAAATGATACCCGTAAGACTTATTTGTATACTTCGGAAAAAATAGATGGTCCATGGAAAAAGCAGCTGATAGAAGGCTTTTATCATGACGGCTCTTTATTATTTGATGAGGATGGCAGAAACTATATTGTATATGGAAATGATGAAATCTGGATTACAGAATTGAATGAAGATTTGACTGCACCAAAGAAGGACGGATTACATCGTCTTTTAGTCAGTGATCATAAGAACCCGGAGCTAGGCTATGAGGGTTCTCATATTCAAAAAATAAACGGCTATTATTATATTTTTCTGGTTCATTCCCTGAGAGACCGCTGGATGCGGACGGAAGCATGCTTTTACAGTGATTCTCTGGAAGGAGAATTCACGGGTGGAGATGTACTTTGTGATGATCGTGGATATTGTGGACAGGGCGTGGCACAGGGAGGAATAGTGGATACGCCGGATGGAAAGTGGTATGCAATGCTGTTTCAGGATTCCGGAGCAGTTGGACGGATTCCTATTCTGCTTCCGGTTACCTGGAAGGATCATTTTCCGGTTTTTGGACAGAACGGACATGTGCCGGAAGAAATAGAGGTTCACAGTACCAGACCAGGATATATTTATCAGCCATTAGTGGGAAGTGATGATTTCTGTAATGGGCTGCTTCCGCGCTGGCAGTTTAATCATGATCCAGATCCACGGTATTATCATCTGGATGCATCGCAGGGAACCTATACAATTACAACACGGGAAGTTTGTACAGAGCTTACACAGGCAGTAAATACGCTTACGCAAAGGATGAGTTATCCGTCCTGCGCAGCTGAGGTTACTGTTGATGCTTCTGCATTGAAAGAGGGCGATGTCGCAGGTTTGTGTGCGTTGCAGGGCTGTTATGCTGCAGTTGGCATTACAAAACATCATGGAAAATATGAAGTCCTTATGCTGGATAAAAAAGAAGATGGTATATTGGATATGACGGAAGGAACTGTTGTTGAATCACACCAGATGGATTTTCGTCTTGAAGCAGATTTCTGTAACATGAAGGATGAAGCACGCTGCTATTACCGGGTAAATAAGGGAGACTGGCTACCCATCGGAAACGTGCATAAGCTGTACTTCAAACTGGATCATTTTACTGGTTGCCGGTTTGGTCTGTTCTGCTATGCGGCAGAGGAAACAGGAGGAAGTGCCTGCTTCCGGGATTTTAAGTATTATGATGTTGATGAAATCTCATAAAGATAGAACTGCATAAAATAAGTGTCGGAATTTACTCAAATT
>OCAV01002171.1_pt1 | contig 10944 bp, 6 predicted proteins | sample 1538331 | NCBI WGS metagenome assembly OCAV01 (sample SAMEA2580297, study PRJEB22360) | human gut metagenome | biome: human gut; feature: human-associated habitat; material: faeces | place: Denmark | collected 2008/2010
TGCCATTAAAGCTGCCATGCTCATTGCTGTAATTTTTTTCATTTTCATAGTGATTGTCCTCTCCTTTACTTGTAAGATTTGTTCTTTCTTAAGCTGTCTTTATTATAGTTTTTGTTGATTTTTTATACCATGATAAAAAATCAAGAAATGTGTTCTTTTTTTTATATTTTCTTTTGGAAAATATAAATGTTTTCATTTATGAAATGAGGAAAGATTTTCTTTGGGAAGCATAAAAACCGCAGAAGGGACTTGTCAGTCCCCTCTGCACACCCCTGGCTGGGTGAGATGGGAAGAATTGTTCAAGACAGAAGGTGGTAAAAATGGACTTGGATATTCAAATAAGAAGGTGGTGGTACGGCTGTTTGGTTCTACGATATTGGCAGAGAGAAGGTTGTTCCGAATATACATAGATATAAAAAATCAAGTCATTTTTCAGGGAATTTTTAGATGACTCTGGTATGTATTACATATTGCCGGGTCATCGCCCATCAAAATGACTTGATTTTGTCAGTTTTCTTTTTTATTATGTTTGTGCTTGCGGGAGAACATTCCAAGAAGGCTTTCATCTTTGGTGTCGGAGAGATTATCATCTGTGATGGTTGGCTTGGATACAACATATGCGCCTCTGCCGGCCGGTGGAGTATCATTATCCTGTCCGGTTATTGTATCTGTCACCCCATCCACTGACGCATCATCTTCGTTTGCCTGTACATCATCCAGGGATTTTTCCATTTCAGAAACTTCTCTGTCAGCTTCTTCTGTGCCGAAATCTTCCTGGCCAGAAGTGGCATTATCTTCCTTTTCTTCTTCAGTAAATCCAGGAATATCCGTTTCTGTGGATTTTTCTTTCTTACGGGAACTCCATGGTGCATATTCCGGTTCCGGTGCAATCGGTTCTTCCGGCTGTACGGAAGCTTCTGTATCCAGATCATCTGTCTCACCGCTATCTTCACCAGAAATAATCTCGCCATCTGCATCCACTGCTTCCACATCCTGTTTGATTTCTTTCAGACCTTTTCTCAGAAGAATCAGATAGATCATATCAATCACACCATTACAGAGGAATATCCATCCGGCAAAGATTACCGTGTATTTCACCATTGTAAATGGGTTTACTACCAGTGAAATACCAAGTGCAATGAAAATAATGCTTCCCAGAAGAAGGAACTTCCAGGAGTCTGCACCACGTTTTTTGAGTTTCAGGCTTCCCTTCAGTGACCAGATGCTGTCCACCAGAATAAATGTGCCAAGCAAAATCGGGAGAAGCTTGACAACAATCTGCGGGTTCATAAACAGAAAGATTCCAAGTACCATCAGAACACCACCAGAAAACAGATCAAAAATCGTGGAATTCAGTTTTTCCGCCACATAGATCAGGATATGATACAAACCTACCAGAATCAGCAAAATTCCAAATACAAACTTACATATTACATTCACAGTACTGACCGGCATAAATACCAGACATGCACCAAGGGCTATGTATATGATTGATGTTACAATCTGCCCTTTTAAAAAGTTATTGATTTTTTCCCACATTGGTATCTGCTCCTTTCGTCCCAATGGATTTCATAGAAACAGTATACCTTTTTTCGACCAGTCCGTCTATAGGACATTCTGTGCAGGATGTCCTTATTTCATGTACAATACCGAAATGTTTTATCAGTCAGTATCCTTGCAAAGATCAGTCCCAGGGGAAGGGCTGCTATGATCAGGATTGCTGCCGCAAACCAGGAAGCAGCAACAGAAAGTGACATAATCCCAAGATTATAAAATCCTCTATACAGATACAAACCCGGAACCATAATGACAATTGAAGGAACCGTCAGGGAGATTCTCGGGTATCCTACTTTGTTTTTAATCAGGGATGCAAGGATTCCTGCAGTTAATGCACCGATGAACGCTGCTGCAGCCGGCGGAATAGCTGACAGATCCACAAGTTCCAGTCTGAGTGTATTTGCAACAGCCCCGATCATCGCTGCCGTTGCTGCCAGCCTTACCGGACTGTTAAACATAACAGAAAAGCCAAATACCCCGCAGAAACTTGCTATCAGGTGAAGTACTATCCACATTCCTACTGGCATTGACATCTTAATAAAGTCTACCGGCTGCAGGTGAAGAAGCAAAGCCATGATCCAGGCAGCCATTGTTGCCACCAGAACGACGATCAGCGCATACATCAAACGTTCTGTACCCGATCTCATATCCAGCTTGGCAAGGTCAATCCCACTGGTAATAAACGGAAATCCCGGAATGATAAACAACATGGCACATATATAACCAGCCTCATGCTGTACCGAAATGCCAAACAGCATTTCGCCAATCTTCAAAAATCCTGCATAAACAAGACAGGCCAGAGAAACCGACGATACAATGCATAAAAACAGGGTAAAATGATGTTTCGTCAGTTTGCATCGGAGAAAATTGCCAAATCCGGCACCTACAAAAGCACAGAACATTTCAATAAAGCCACCGCCAAGTAAAAAAGTAAATCCACAGCACGCAAGTGCCGCAGCGAATCCAAGTGCAATCGGGGAGTAAAGTCCATGAATTCGTTCAATATCATCCAGCAGCGTATGCAGTTCTTCTCCTGACATATCTTTTCCATCAATTTCAAATTCCCGGATAAAATGTTCCAGACGATTCAGTTTTGATGTGTTTACTCCTGTATTAGTGAGACAAAGGGACTGGGTAAAGCCCTCCTCACCATCAAAACAGGTATACTCAATCGACATCAAACCAATATCTGCGGTACAGGTAATTCCCATAATCTCAGCCAGGGTATTCATCGAACTTCTGACTCGCCATGCACCTGTTCCACAGGACAGAAACATAATTCCGACACGACCGATAATCGATGCTTTTTCGGTCAGGCTCGCCTGCGTGACCGGAATGTCTGCACCATTTTCATCTGTATATTCATGCCAGGCAATGTCCATGTGATTTTTTCTGATCACCGGTTGCATCATACACACATCCCAACTGCTTTATTCTTTTTCAAAATCATTTTTCCAGCACCTTCATTTCTGACAGAATCGCTTCCCTGCATCCCAGTCCGATACCATTCGCAAGTTCAATATTCTTTTCCATTTCTCTTTCAAAATGACAGAATGGCAGGAAGATTCCCAGTTTGCTGGTGTGTTTTTCAATTCCATGCTCGTCACGTTTACCATAATACATCAATGCACGTGGCAGCTCCTCCTGTAATTTCATCAGATATTCCCAGACTATTGCATATATTTTTTCTTCATTGATTTCCAGATCTACAGACTGAGGGAATTCAAAGAGTAAAAGGATTCCTGTATGTTTCGCATTCCGTATTGTCTCAGTTCTGAGTATATCCATGACTTTCACGAAATCCATCTGCCATATACATACGGTAGTCTGGAATCTCATCCTGCTCTTCAAAGAGTTTATGGAACATCTTATACTTCTTTTCATAGATATGATTTTTTGATTCATCCAGAAGGTTTCCGTTTTCATCTGTAAGGAATATTGGATTCTCCACCCCTTTGTCATTAAAACGGATTGGAATCAGAAAAGAATTCCGGAGAAGATCAAATACACTGTTATTGCAGACTGCCATCATAAATGCAGAAAGATCTTTATTTTCATAAGCGTTGAATAAAGCCGCAGCAAAGACCGTTCCCGGAATGTCCGTTCCTGCACCCTCACTCTCTTCTGCTGACGGAATCGCTGCAAAAAATGTATCTTTTAAACGTTCGCAGGCACGTGGATTCTTCAGGATCTCGTCAAAAATCTGTTCCGCTTTTTCTTCTCTTGGAAATATTGTGCTCATAATAAAGCCTCCTTTGTGCCTTATTATAGGAGCATCAATATGAAATGTAAATTTCATCTCTTCTATATTAAATATAACCAAATTGATTTGTTCTAAGTTTCTTCAAGTAACTTTATGAATTTTTAATTTTCTGTAGTAACCAAATCAGGCCAGAGTCACGGGGACTCCGGCCTGAACATTAAATCTCTTATTTTTTTAACAGATTCTTCAACTCTTCAACTTTATAGCCTGTATATTGGGCTATCTTTTCCAATGATTCTCCTGCATCAAACATTAAATGGATTATTTCACATTTTCCCTCCGTAAATCCATCCTGCTTTCCGCTATTATATCCATCCTGCTTCCCACTGTTATATCCATCCTGTTTTCCACTATTGTATCCGTCCTGCTTTCCACTATTATATCCGTCCTGCTTTCCACTATTGTATCCAGCTTCATACTCTGCTTCTCGCAGTTTTCGCTCTTCCTCTTCTTTGTCATACTCGAATATACTCATCGCTATTACCTCGGATTTGTGTTTTCGGAGGAATTCGGCAAGGACCCCATTCTGGATGCAGTCATCAACTGCCTGTTCTACTGCTGTATCCAGATCGGATTCCCTTGCGTATTCCCGTACTTTCGCTACATATTGTGCATATTCTCTTAAACTCTGGCACTGCTCCATCAATTCGCGGTTATGACCTTCGTTGATGTTCAGAGTAAGTACTTTCAGCTCCAGATTCGGCTCGCCGCTCAGATTTTCGTATGATTCCGACAGATAATTGATCCAGTAGTCCTCTTCTCTTTCTGTTCCATTATAAAACACAATGAAATTTGGCGCAGGGATCTTCTGCAGTGCCGAGGAATACAGGGATTTGTGATTCACAAGTTTCTGGTATTCACCAGATATGTAAAACAGATCTCGCAGTGGCATATTTGGATTGTATGTTGACTGATGTTCGTACAGGAATAATCCCATATCCACGATAAATGCCAGATCATTCTTCATACCCATATAGACTGCATTCTCCAGTGTCACAATCTCCAGTGCATCCGAATTTTCGTAGTTACTTCCATTCACTGCGTTGTAAAGCGACAATAGATTTTCTCTGTCTGAAAACAGCATACGAAATACTGTATCCTTGTACTTTCGATTTGCCCTTATCTCTTTGCCTGCATAGCTCTTCAGATCTGCATTACGATCCATTTTTACATTGTTATTTCCTTTTGCAATTAGTTTTCTCTTCACAGCAGCATTGTGTTTTCTTCTCGCCATAGGCATACCTCCTGTCTGGCAGGAGTTTAAGAATACACCGTGCTGTTATTATCATCACCTCGAACCCCTGCTTTTTATTTTAATTGGATTTAAAAGCATGGATTTCTGAAATGAATTAAGAAAATCAGACGGCAAAAATGCCCAGAACTTTGAGAAATATGCTTTTATTTATAGTATCATTTGTTCTAAGCTTCTTCAAGTAGCTTTATGAAATTTTAATTTTTTTATTAATGCAAAAGCAGACCGGAATCACGAGGACTCCGGCCTGAAAAATCATATTGCAGATTTTATTTTACTTTTACTTTGATCACATAGGATTTCTTTCCTGATTTCACTGTAATCTTGACAGTACCTTTTTTCTTTGCTGTAATGACACCTTTTTTGCTTACTGTTGCTACCTTCTTATTGGAAGAAGTGTAAGTAACTTTTTCCTGAGAAGTAAGCGGGCTGATTACCGGTCTGAGTGTCAGTTTCTGACCTTTCTTCAGTCTTACATTCTTCTTCAGACCACTGATCTTAGTAGTTCTTACTCTTGATGTCTGAACTTTTACTTTCAGGGTTGCTTTCTTACCGCTCATAAGCGTTACTGTGATCTTAGCTGTTCCGGTCTTCTTACCTGCTTTGATCACGCCCTTACTATTAACAGTTGCAATCTTCTTATTGCTGGATCTCCAGGATCTGACAGAGTCTCCATTTGCCATAGCCACTCTGATCTTCTTGGTTGTCTGTTTTTTCTGAAGCTTGATAGAAGTTGCATTCAGTTTGATCGTTGCAGTAAGTTTCTTTCCATTATCTCTGTTTACAACTGCGCCACAAACAGAGCATGTTCCCTGCTGTTTCTCAGGTGCAAAGACAGTTGCTTTTGAAACTACTTTCCATGTGTACTTGTGGTCAGTTTTCGGAATTACCTCTGTCTTAGTCTCGCCACATTCTGTGCAGGTATAAAGTTTCATACCTTCTTCTTTGCAAGTTGCTTCTTTTGTGACTTTACCTTCATCCCAGCTGTGTACATGCAGCTCTTTCATACGAGCTTCTGCTGCTTCCAGTTTCTTCACAAGTTCTTCCGGAATCATTTCTTTCTGCTCATCTGTCAGGGCGTCATATGCTTTACGTGCTGCTTCTACGGCTGCTTTGTTATCCAGTGTAAGATCTGCTGTCTCAGGCAGATTTGTAAGTGCGCGTTTTGTAGATTTAACAGCTACCGGTATCTGATCTTCCTTGGTATAGTCATCTGTATAATGTAATACGATCACATCACCGTCATTCAGATACTGTTTTGCAACACCAACACCCGGATGCACATCATTTATAGTATCCATCCATCCGGAATTCTGTCCGTTATCAAATTCAGAAAGAGTTACATCTTTGTACTCAACCGCATAAATATAAGTTCCATACTGTGTTTCTCTGTCATAAATCTTGAATCCATATTTTTCTTCAAGACTCTTGATAACTTCGTATACGGTTTCATTAGCACCTACTTCGATCATGCCTGTCTCTACCCATGTAGTCAGGTTCTCGCCATCCAGTGTATGGCATTCCTCTGTATCAGCTCCATGTTTGGTATCACCAAGGAGTGTGAAAGATACATGAATCGGGTCACTGTCCGGAGCTGCCAGAACTTTAATAGTCTTGGAAGCTGTTGCTCCATCATAATTCAGGGTCAGAGTCTGCTCGCCTTTGACTGTATTGTCAAAACCTTCGATCTCCAGATCTTTCCAGTTAAGATCTTTGCTTGTTCCATCGCTGTATACTGCTTTAATACTGAGACCGTCAAGGTTCAGTTCTTCGCCAAGATAGAACGTATCTCTGCATTCACCGGAAAGCTTAAGGTCTTCAATATAAACCTGTACACCTTCTGTGTTTGCAAGTTTTGCAGCATCTGCTCCAAGCGGGTCATCTGTACGGCTGTATGTTCCTGTAGTAACATAAGCAGCACCGCTCTCTGTCTCATGTGTTGTGCAGCTGGTATCTACATTTGCTACAAATCCGATACCTTTTTCTGCGCCACAGTCTTTTGCATAGTAGTTATTTGCAACATCATCCCATTTGTCAAGGCTTCCATAATATCCGATGATACCGCCGATATATTTAGCGCCATCAGCTGTTGCCTGAACTTTACCAGTAAAGGAGTTACCTTTTACTGTATTCTTAACGTTTTCCCATGTCTGTAATACATAAGTATCAGCACCAAGGATACCGCCGACTTTGTCAGATCCTGTGATCGTACCGGAAGATTTACAGCCATTGATGCAGAATTTTCCACCGTTCGGTGCAGAGCTGTCGTTGTATCCGCCACCTACGATACCGCCTGCATGGTCACCGCTTGCTACAACTGTTCCATCAAAAGTACAGCTGTAAACATTACTGTCACCCATAGCGTTATCACGGCTGCCTACGATACCGCCGACATAAGATTTACCATATACGGTTGCATGGCTTACGCAGTTTTCAATCACACCCTGCATACGTCCTGCAATTCCTCCGATGATTGTCTGGTCTTTGTCATAACCTACTACTACACCACTCTCGATGGTACAGTTTCTGATTGTTGCAACGAAACCTGCGGAGGTTCCTGCAAAACTGTTTTCTGTAATATTGGCTCCGATCAGACCTGATTTCAGGGTACTGGAACCGCTCTTTAATGTTACATTGTCAATAATGATCGCACTGCCATTAAATCCAACGCCTTCGAAATTGTTTACCAGACCATAGCCTGCGATCTTCTTACCATAAATCTTAAGGTTATGTACTTCTGCACCCTTTATATATCCCAGAAGCGGAAGCTCGCCACTTGGAATGGATACAGTCTTTCCGTTACCATCCAGATATCCGGCAAATAACTTCTTCTTTGAAGTACCGATCGGTTTCCATCCTCTCGGAAGGGTAATGTTGTTAGTCTGTTTCAGATATCTTTCATTAAAGGAAATTCCTTTTGCAACCAGATCTGATACTGCCTGATAATCCTCTGCTGTTGAGATCAGATAAGGATCTTCCTGTGTTCCTTTACCTTTCAGTAAAGTTCCGATGTAGTCATCTACAGGATTAACAACAAACTTACAAATTCTGGAAATCGCAGATGAAGATTTTCCCTGAAGTGACGCTGTCACAACACAGAAATAATATCTTGTGCCAGGCTCGTTTGTATCCGTATTAAAATAACTGGAGTTGGCTGAAGTATTATCCTTTACAGTAGTCGCACCTTCATAGCTTTCTTTGTCATTCACATACCACTGATAAGTCTGATGTGCATAAGTTTCTGAAATGTTTGCATAAACATATATACTGTTCGGAATATCACCCTGTGTATAAACAGCATCTTTTGGCTGGGTTCTGATATCCGGTGTAGTCATTGAACGGAGTTTTACATATACAAAAACAGCTGTTGCATCTTTCTCTTCACCATTTTTATCTGTATATTTCTTTCCAGTTTTTGCGTATGTGGAATATTTCTTTCCTTTATAAGTATAAGTAACCTTGCAGTGATAGAAATATCCTGTCTCATTTGGCTTATCTGTCTCCGGAGTACAGGTAACTTCTGTAGATGGAATAATACCAGACAAATCATCTATTGCATCATTACGAACCCATGTATAGGAAAGTGTTCCGCCCTCTACCGGTGTCGTTACATTTACACTCAGTTCAGTAGCCTTCCTGCCTTTCCAATAAGTATATCCATAGTTCCATGGATATTCTTCACCTAATTCTTCACCAGGGTTTGCAAATACTGCTTCCGGCATAGGATTCGGATCAACAGTAATGCATGCGGTGTCAGTTGTAGCCTTATTATTTTCTGTCTGCTCTGTATTTGTGATCACACAATAATAATACGTGGTTCCTTCTTTTTCAGCAGATGGCTGATAAGCGGCTTCGGTTGCACCCTCGATTACAGTACCGGTTGTATTGTTGTCTTCGGTATTGCTGTACCACTGATAAGCCAGTTTGCCCGTACATGTTGCGACAAAGGACAATTTACTTGTTGTATCACCAATGATATAATTTGCACTCTTTGGCTGGCTGACAAATTCCGGTGTATCCTTCTCCGGATATGGCTCTGCTTCAATCGTATAAGTATGATCTACTTTTCCTGCTCCGCCAACCACAACTTCGATCTTCATCTTACCTTTCTTATCCCAGTTGTACGGAACCGTATAATTTGTGTTGGCCTTAACTACTTCACCATTTACTTTAAGTGTATACTTGGTGTCTTTACCCTGTGCCTTGACAGTCACGCCTTCTGCGTTTTTGTCAACATATGCATGATAGCTGGTGACATCTTTGTCAAATGCCTGGTCCATACGGCCATCGACGCTCAGACTGCTCAGTGTCGCATATGCTTTAATATTAACCTGGTATAATGTATCATCTGTGCTGGCTCCTGAATAGAAAGCAGCATATCCTGACGGATAAGACACCTTTTCTGCTCCCACACCATCTACAGGAGATACAGGTCTCCAGGAATTCGCCCAGTCTGCACTGAACATAAATCGATTTACAGTATCTTTGAATTCCGGTGCCAGAGTTGCCTCTGCATACAGACTATCATAATCCGCAATCGGCTCTTTCAGATCATATGTATGCTGATCTCTGCTGAATTCCGGTGTTAATTCTACCGGATCTTTACCATCTTTGTAATCCTGCTCGCTTCTGTAAAGCTTGATTGAAGAAAACTGTGGAGGAGCTGTTACTGTAACTTCACAGCTTGCGCTCTGGTCACCTGCTGTAGCTGTAATCGTAGCTTTTCCTACTTTTACACCTGTCACACGTCCTCTTACTACAGTCGCAATGGATTCATCAGAAGATGTCCATACGGTCTCCTGTGTTGTATCCTTTGGTTCTACAGTCGCAGACAACAGTTCATAATCTCCTGCCTGTACGTTAAGAGTCTCTCTGCTCACCTTAATGCTGGTCGCTGGGATGATCACTTCGCCCTTAACTTCTACCTTAGCTGCTGTCGGAACGACATTGACGCTGTCTGTACCGGATGCAACCAGATAATAAGTTCCGCCTTCAGCAAATGTAAAGGAATCACCATCTACTGTATATGCATCCTCAGACAGAGCCTTAAAGGATGAATCATAAACGGTCAGTTTCGCTCCATCGAAATCCTTATAGACATACTTATTGGCATCGTTATTCCATTCCGCTTTCTGCAGCCCTGCAGTAAATGGAAGGGTTGCTTCTACTGCAAAAGATTTCTGATCAAATTTTACATATGCATCTGAGAAATCCTTTTTGTCTTTATAGACAAATGCAGAGAAATAATCATCAGCCTTTACTTCATCAGAAAGTCCCATACAGGAATTGTCATTCAGCCAGTAACCAAATGCGCCGCTTGCATCACCCCAGAATTTGGAAATGTATTTGCCATACGTTCCATCTGCAGTTGCATAGCCTGCGATTGCGCCGCCATTATAATACTCATCATGTGCTGCAATGAGTGCTTCGTCGCATGTCAGGATACCATTCTTATCAATATCCTTAACAGTGACATCTCTGTCCACCATTAATGCGCCGTCTTTGTCTTTTGCAAATTCTCCTGCCACGCTGACAGTCATATGGATCACTGCATCTTCTGCCGGAGTTACCTCTCCCTCTCCTGCATCGAATGCATCTGTTTCATCTGTGCTGTCAGTACCATCAGAAAATGCATCGACACTTTCTGAATCGTCTTCCTCATCCTCTTCTACATTGACATCCGCACTGTCATCTTCTGCTTCTTCTACTTCAATATCCGCATCTGAAGTATCGTCTGCATCACTAACTGCTACATCTGCTGAATCTTCATCCCCTGCATCTGCGGAAGTTTCGACTTCGATATCTGAGAAAAGTTCGTCTGCCGCATATGCATTGGAAGGAATCATCGTTACGGTCATCATGGCAGCCATGG
>OCAV01002172.1_pt1 | contig 10943 bp, 10 predicted proteins | sample 1538331 | NCBI WGS metagenome assembly OCAV01 (sample SAMEA2580297, study PRJEB22360) | human gut metagenome | biome: human gut; feature: human-associated habitat; material: faeces | place: Denmark | collected 2008/2010
TGACAAATCACGTCCCCCTGCCGCACCCGTCTTTTGCCGGTGCGGCTGTTCCGGGATATGATCGCCGCCGTGTGCGAGAAAAAGCAAGGCAGGAACGGCCTTTCCTCCTTCCAGACGCTGGTCATTTCCACCGCCACCCGCGTGGGCATGGGCAATCTGGTGGGCGTGGTGGCCGCTGTTTCTGCAGGCGGTGCCGGTGCGGTGTTCTGGATGTGGGTCACTGCCATTCTGGGTGCGTCCACCTCCTTTATCGAATCCACCCTTGCCCAGAAATACCGCCAGCCCGACCCGCTGTACGGCGGCTGGCGCGGCGGCCCGGCCTACTATCTGCATGTGCTGGCGGAGCGCAGGCGCGGCAAAAAGCTCAAACGCTCTGTGGTAGCGGCGCTGTTTGCGGTGTCTGGCCTCATCTGCTGGTGCGGCATCAGTCAGGTGATCTCCAACTCGGTCAGTTCTGCGTTTGCAAATGCGTTCCATATTCCGCCGCTTACTACCACACTGGTGCTCACGGCCATTGCGGCGGTGATCGTGCTGCGCAAGAATGCCACCGTGAAAAGTCTGGACGTGATGGTGCCCATCATGGCGGTGTGCTATTTTGTCATCACCGTGGGCATCGTGCTGTTCAACCTGCCCAAGCTCCCGGCGGTGTTCGGGCGCATCTTTGCGGAAGCGTTCGGTCTGCGGCAGGCCGTGGCTGGCGGCTTTGGTGCTGTGCTGATGAACGGTGTCAAGCGCGGCCTGTTCTCCAACGAAGCGGGCAGCGGTTCGGCACCCTGTGCAGCTGCCGCCGCAGAGTGCGACGACCCGGTCAAGATGGGCTTTGTGCAGGCACTGGGCGTGCTGATCGATACGGTGGTGATCTGCAGCTGCACGGCCTTTTTGATGCTGCTGGTGCCGCAGGAGATTACGGAAGGACTTGCGGGCATGGACCTTTTGCAGACTGCCCTGCAGTACCATCTGGGCGGCTTTGGTGTCGTGTTCATTGCGTTCACGCTGGCGCTGTTCAGCTTTTCCACCTTTCTGGGCGTTTTGTACTATGCCCGCGGCAATGTGGCCTATCTGTGCGGCGACAACTGGTGGAGCCAGACCGTGTATAAGCTGATCGCGCTGGCCATGCTGGTGATCGGCGGTATGCAGGCCTACACGGTGGTGTGGGATCTGGGCGACGTGGGCATTGGCCTGATGACCATTTTCAACATGATAGCCTTGGTGCCCATGGCAAAGGAAGCGCTTGCCGCCCTGAACGACTACGAAAAACGCAAAAAACTGCAGTAAATAGCAAAGGCCCGGCTCCCTGTAACATGGGAACCGGGCCTTTCAGGCTATTTTATTGCAGATCAGATTTGTTTAAAAGCAGCCCGCCTGCCAGTCCCACCGCTGCGGGCAGCACCCAGCCAAAGCCCATGCTGCCCAGCGGCAGAGCGTTGGCGGCGGCAGATACTGCCCCCAGCGGCAGCGCAGCGGCGATGCTCTGCAGGGCGGTCAGGCCCATGCACAGCGGATACACCGCCCGGCGCTTTTCAAGGCCCGGCATAAAGGAAAGCAGGATCAGCACGATGGCTGCGGGATAAATGGCGTTCAGCACTGGAGTGGACAGCCGGATGATGGCAGCAAGGCCGAGGTTCGATACCAGCATACTGGCCACAGCAAAAAAGGCAGCAAGGGCAGGGTAGGGGATGCGGGGCAGCAGCTGATGAAAATACTGACCCACGCAGGCGATCAGGCCCACGCAGGTGTTGAAGCATGCGATCACAAAAATGGCCGCAATAAGCACAAGGCCCGCCCGGCCGAACAGCTGCTGTGCCAGAGCGGTGAGCACCTCGGCACCGGTGGCAAGGCCCGGGTATACCGCTCCGGTCTCGGCCCCGGCGTGGCCCAGCATGGCGTAGACCACCAGCATCAGCCCGCCTGCAATAAAACCGGCCCGGATGGTGCCGCCCTCCACGGCACGGCTTTCTGTGACACCCCGGGCGCGGATGTTCAGGGCAATGACCGCGCCAAAATTCAGCCCGGCCAGAGTATCCATGGTCTGGTAGCCGTACAGGATACCCTGCACAGCGGGCAGGGCTGCGTACTCTGCGCTGGGTGTGCCGTAGTGTGCCGCCAGCGGATGGATGAGACACCCGGCAAACAGCACCACGATGAGCACGATCAGGCAGGGGCAGAGGATGCGGCCCAGCCAGTCGGTAAGCTGGACAGGCCCCGAGTAGGCCAGCTGCAGCCCGGTCCAGCCGCCTATCAGCGGCACCAGCATCTGGAACGAGGTGCTTGCCGTGCGGGGAATGGCAAGGCAGGGGCCGATGGAAAGATACACCAGAATGGTGAACACCATGGCGAACACCGGATGCACCCGGCCGGCAAGCCTGTCCAGACCACCTGCCCGTGCCACAGCCACCACGCCCGCAATGGGCAGGCCGACGGCGCTGACGGCAAGGCCCGCAAAGGCAGGCCAGAGGTTCACGCCGGCCTGTGCGCCCAGATGCGGCGGGAAGATTAGGTTCCCGGCTCCGAAAAACATGGAAAATAGCGTAAAACTGACCAAAAGCAGGCTTTTGCCGGAGAGCTTCTGCATAGGACAGACACCTCATTTCTTTCCTGCATCAAAGATGACAGAGATTTATACAGTTCAGTTTATCGTTTTATTGATTTCATGTCAAGAAAGAAAAACATGAAGAAAAGTAATGACAGGCATGATAAGCTCTTATGCATCATGATGCACGGGTCATTGGCGTTTGGAAAGAGATATGGTATTATAATGTATAATGTAGAACTGGGCAGGCCATCAGGGCGCTTTCTCCGCGAAATTCGGGGCTTCCAGCTCCCGCCCTGTTGCCTTATGGCAACAGGGTCCTATCCTCGGATCATTCGCTGAAGAAATTCCCTGCCGTCCTGCATTTATTTGTAATCAGGAGCAGGTAAGTTTATGAAGCGACATAAACAATTTTTTCAGCGGCTGGGCGCTGCGGCCTTCTGGCTGGCGGTGTGGCAGTGCGCCGCCATGGCGGTGGGACAGGAGGTGTTCCTTGTTTCGCCGGTGCAGGCGGTGCGCACTCTTTTGCAGCTTTTGCCGCAGGCAGAGTTCTGGCAGCGGGTGGGTTTCAGCTCCGGGCGCATTCTGCTGGGTTTTGGGCTGGGTGTGGCCGTAAGCATCGTGCTGGCTGTGGCCGCACAGGCGTGGCACACGGCAGATGTGCTGCTTGCTCCGGTGCTGCAGCTGGTCAAAGCCACGCCGGTGGCAAGCTTTATCATTCTGGCGCTGGTGTGGGTGCGGGGGGCATCGCTTTCGGTGCTCATCAGCTTTTTAATGGTGCTGCCCGTGCTGTACGGTGCGGTGCGCACCGGCATCCAGAGCGCAGACCCACAGCTGTTGGAGATGACGAAGGTGTTTCGCCTTCCGCTGGGCCGATGGCTGCGGGCGGTGTGGCTGGCTGCGGTGCTGCCGGCCTTCCGGCAGGGATGCAGCGTGGCCCTTGGTATCTGCTGGAAGAGCGGCGTTGCCGCTGAGGTGATCGGCCTGCCCAATGGCAGCATCGGCGATGCACTCTACCGGGCCAAGATCACCCTTTCCACCGGGGAGCTGTTCGCATGGACGTTTGTGATCATCCTGCTCAGCGCCGGGTTTGAAAAGCTGTTCCTGCTGCTTCTGGACTGCGTGACCCGCGCCGTGACCGGGGAGGTGCCGCAATGCTGACCATCAAGCATCTGACAAAACAGTTCGGGAAGAAAACGCTGTTCCGGGATCTCTGCCTCACGGTGGAAGGCCCGGCGGTGCTGTGGGCACCCAGCGGCTGGGGCAAGACCACATTGCTGCGCATCCTCATGGGGCTGGAAGAACCCACTTCTGGCATAGTACAGGGCGTTGGCCGGGTGGCAGCAGTGTTTCAGGAAGACCGGCTCTGCCCGCAGCTGACAGCTGTGCAGAACGTGACGCTGGTATTGCCCGGCAGTGCAGAACAATACAAGGAGCAAATCATAAAAGATTTTCAACAGTTTGGCATGGATGCTGCTGCACTGGCCCTGCCTGCAGCACGGCTTTCCGGCGGACAGAAGCGCCGCACGGCTCTGCTGCGGGCTTTGTGGGCCGCCAGCGATACGCTGCTGTTAGACGAACCCTTTACCGGCATGGACCCGGACACCCTTGCCGCTGCTGCGGCGCTGCTGCGGGAGCGCTGCGGAGAAAAGCCTGTCTTGCTGGCTACCCATGACCGCGAAGCCATCCGCCTTCTGGGCTGGCCGGTGGTTGAGCTGGAAAATGCCTGAGCCTGCATCTATCCTATAGAATGAAAAATCGGAAAGACCAGAACGGCCTTTCCGATTTTTTGCTGCTTGGAATATTTTACTGAAAAATACGCAGGGGATACGGAAAACTGCATCAGTTCAGCAGCTTTGCCGGGTCAAGGTACTGCTCACCCTGCAGTACTTCCAGATGGATATGCGTCTCCTCGGCGCATTCGTTGGGGATGCTGCCTGCACGGCCAAGTATCTGGCCCACACTCACTTCATCGCCGGTCTGCACCGTGGGGTCGGCTGTGCCGCACACCCGCCACAGGTGCCCGGCGTTGTCCTCGATGCACACCACACTGCCCCAGCGGCTATCGGTGTCCACAGCGGTCACCTTACCGGCGGCGGGAGCACACACCTGTGCATCCTGCGCACAGGCGTAGTCCACACCGTTGTGGGTGCGCCAGTCGCCAAGGGTGCTGCTGTACACCAGCTCATCGCCGCTGTAGGCGTTCAAGACCCTGCCCGAGACGGGCTGCGTGGAGGCAGGCGCAGCTGAACTGCTGGCAGGCGAGGATGCGCCCTGCAGTGCGGAGGGTTCGTGCACCAAACCAGAGCCAGACTGCGCCCCAGAAGAGGACGCAGAGGATGCGGGCTTGGGTACATTTGCCGCAGATTCTGCGGCGTCGGTCACGGGCTGCTGCCATACATCGTCCTCCTGTGGGTCAAGGGTGAGCTGCGGCTCCGGGGCAGGTTCCTCCTGCGGGGTCGTCAGGTCGTCGTAGCTCTTTTTCAGTTCATCCCGCACGGTGCGCACTGCCCACACGCCCGCCGCTGCGGCTGCGACGAGACAGGCCAGCAGTGCCAGTGTAAAGCCCCTGCTGCGCAAAAATTTTTTGATCTGCTCCATTGTCGTTACTCCCATCTGCTGCATTGTGTACGCATTGCTTCTGGGCTTAGTGTGGGACAGCAGGGCGGGTTTTATGCATTCTTTTATTTAAATGCCCTCCGCGTTGCTCTGGGCATATTTAGAGGAAATGATATTTTGTAATATAGCAGCCCAGCCAGACCTGCGGGTCTGGCTGGGCTGCACTTTCAGGGGAAGGGCCGCAGCCGGAAAATGCATCTTCCCTCTGTGGCCTTCTGTGTTGATACCCAGAGCGAAGCGGAGGATATTCTAAATGATATTACCAAACAAAAAGGCCCTCCCTTTTCGGGAGAGCCTTTGCGGATCAATAATCAGTTGCGGCGGGGGGTGGTCATGCCCAGCCGGCGCACAACATGATGGGCCTTGTTGATGAAGTCCAGATACAACGTCAGTGCACCGTAAATGGAAGCCTTCTCGGCCAGCTCACCGTCATAGGCGTAGTAGGAGAACATCTGGCTCAGCTTCTGGGTGTCGTAGGCGGTCAGCAGCATGAACACCACCAGACCGACAGCGCTGTACAGCACCGTGGTGAGGAAGCTCATGCCGAACAGCATGCCCACAAAGCCGGTGATGATGAGCGCGAACAGGCCCATCATCAGCTTGGGACCCCAGCCGGACAGATCCTTGTGGGTAGTAGTGCCGTAGACCGCCATCAGGCCGAAGTACAGCGAGGTGGCAAGGAAGGCCAGCACCAGAGTGCCCAGATCAAATACCAGGAAGTAGTAGCTCAGCACCATGCCGTTGAGCAGTGCATAGGCAAAGAAGGTGGCTCTTGCACCGCCCACCGACATGTTCTGCACGCGGGAGCTGAGCACATACACCAGCACCAGCTCTGCGATGGTGAACACCAGATACAGCGAGTTGACAACGTACAGCAGCGGGGTAGCGGCTGTAACGAACGCCGCGGCAAAGGTGATGAGCAGGCCTACCGCCATCCAGCGATAGGTGCGGTTCATATAGTCAGCCGAGGTCATGGCAGGCTCCGTGTAGCCTCGATCGTAACCATTGTAATTGTAATCCATATGGGACTCCTCCAGTCTCTTTCTGCCGGAACACTTTTTTCTTGCTCCGGTCTACGGAATATAGTATACTGCATAGAAATGAACGTTTCATGAAAAAGGCTGTGATATTGTATGTCTCTTGGGCTTTATTTACACATTCCGTACTGTTTTTCCAAATGCAGATACTGCGATTTCTATTCCCATCCCGGTGAGCGCGGCGTGCCGGATGCCTATGTGGATGCTCTTTTGCGGGAGCTTTCCCGCTTTGCGCCGGAAGCACCTCTGCAGCCGGACACCCTTTATTTTGGCGGCGGCACGCCCAGCCTGCTGCGCCCGGAGCAGGCAAAACGGCTGATCGATGCGGCCCGGCCGATGCCGGGGGCCGAGATCACACTGGAAGCAAACCCGGAGACGGTGACGGAAGAAAGTCTTGCAGGCTTCCGGGAGGCGGGCGTGAACCGCATCTCCTTCGGGGTGCAGTCTGCCCGGGATACCCAGCTGCGCACGCTGGGCAGACCGCATACAGCAAAGCAGGCGCGGGCTGCCTTTGCCGCCGCCCGGCGGGCAGGCTTTGCGAACATCAGCGGCGACATCATGCTGGCACTGCCCCGCTACACCGAAGCTGAGTTTGACGAAACGCTGGAACTGATCGAGGGTGGTGGGGCTACCCATATTTCGGCATATCTGCTGAAGATCGAGCCGGATTCGGCCTTTGGTAAACATCCGCCCGAAGGCCTGCCCACCGGCGATGAAGCCGCCGATTTTTACCTTTATGCAGTGGAACAGCTGGAACACCACGGCTACAAACAGTACGAGATCTCCAACTTTGCAAAGCCCGGCTATGAGGGCAGACACAACCTCATTTACTGGGACTGTGGCGACTATCTGGGCCTTGGCCCGGCGGCGCACTCCTGCATGGGCGGCAGACGGTTCTACTACCCGCCGGACACCGCCGCTTTCCTGAACGATGCCGCCGCCCCGGTGATGGACGGCAGCTGCGGCGCAGAGGACTACCTTATTTTACAGCTGCGTCTGCGCAAAGGCCTTTCGCTGGATGCATACAAAAAACTTTACGGGAAAGAATTTTCCACCGCACAGCTGGCCTTTGTGCAAAACTGCGTCCGGGCGGGCTATGCAAGCTTTGACGGCCGTACCCTTGCCCTGACCCCGGCGGGTCTCATCGTGCAGAACGGCATCCTTGCCCAGCTGTTGTAATTGGTAGAAATACGGCAGAACATTGCTTTTGTGTGTCGATTCTGGTATGATATACTCGTATTATTAGGCGATGGGAGAGAAAACGGATGGCGAAAGTATTGATCGTCGGCGCAGGCGCGGCAGGACTGATGGCGGCGGGTGCCGCCGTGCGGCAGGGGCATCAGGTGACGGTGCTGGAACACATGGACAAGCCCGGCCAGAAGATCCTTGTCACCGGCAAGGGCCGCTGCAATGTGACCAACGACTGCCCGGCAGAGGAATTTCTGCGCCATGTGCGCACGAACCCGCGCTTTCTGTATTCGTCGCTGGGAGCCTTTCCACCGGCAAAGACCATGGAACTGTTCGAGGGCCTTGGCGTGGAGCTGAAGGTGGAGCGCGGACGCCGGGTGTTCCCGGTATCCGACAAGGCTGAGGAGATCCGGCAGGCTCTTTTGCGCTATGCGCAGGATGCTGAACTCGTGCATGACGGCGCGAAAAAGCTGCTATTGGAAGAGGTAACACCGGAGCCGGAAGCAGCTCCCGCCGCACCGGAAAACCCGCGCCATCCCAAAAAGAAAAAGGCAGGCCCGGCACTGCGGTGCATCGGTGTGCGGGGCACCTCCGGCCGGGAGTACCGGGCGGATGCCGTGCTGGTGGCCACCGGCGGCGTGAGCTACCCCACCACCGGCTCTACCGGCGACGGCTACAAACTGGCCCAGCAGGCCGGGCACACCCTCATCGAGCCGGTGCCCAGTCTGGTCAGTCTTGTGAGCCATGACGCGGACTGCAAAAAGATGATGGGCTTGGCGCTGAAAAACGTCACCCTGACCCTGTTCGAGGACAGCAAGGCCATTTTTGACGAGCAGGGCGAAATGCTGTTCACCCATTTTGGCATCAGCGGCCCGCTGACTTTGAGCGCATCCAGCCATCTGGGCGACATGAAAAAACACAAGTATCATGCGGAGATCGACCTCAAGCCCGCTCTCAGCGAGGAGCAGCTTTATGACCGAATCACGCGGGATTTTGCCCTGCTGGCAAACCATGCGGCGCAGGGCGCGCTGGTAAAGCTTTTGCCGTCCAGTATGCAGCCGGTGATGGTGGCGCGCTGGGGCATCGACCCGGCTACCAAGGCAAACCAAATCACCCGGGAGCAGAAGAGGGAGCTGGTGCAGCTGATGAAGCACTGGCGGGTGTCCATTGATGCCCGGGGCGATCTGGCCCACGCGGTGATCACCAGCGGCGGCGTGTCCGTGCGGGAGGTGGACCCCAAAACCATGCAGAGCAAAAAGGCGATGGGCCTTTACTTTGCAGGCGAAGTGCTGGATGTGGATGCCTATACCGGCGGCTACAACCTGCAGATCGCCTTCTGCACCGCACAGGCGTTTGCAAATAATCTGTAATTACAGATAAAACAATTTTAAATGCCCTCCGCGCTGCTCTGGGCATATTTATAGGAATAGATTTTTTTGATTTGTATTTTGAAAACGACTGCGGTCGTTTTCAAAATACGTTTTCACAAAAAGGGTTGTTGCCGGGATAGTCTCACAGACCACTGCGCAACTGTTCCCAAAGGGAACGAGCAGCAAATTCAGTTGGCCGTTGCGGCCCCGCTTGTGAAAAATCAAATCTGGAAAATCCGCAGATTTTCCAGATTTGTAAATATTTAAAATGATTTTCCGCTGAAGATGGCCAGAGCGTGAGCAGAGGCCATTTTAAATCGTTCAGTTCAAAAAAGGAGAAGATATAAAATGGTATCTGTTGCGATCGACGGGCCTGCAGGTGCAGGCAAATCTACGCTGGCACGCCGTTTGGCGGCTGAAATGGGCTATATTTATGTGGATACCGGTGCCATGTACCGCGCCATCGGCCTGTATGCCCTGCGTGCGGGCAAGGACCCCAAGGACAACGCAGCGGTCAACGCACTGCTTCCCCAGATCGAGCTGCGGCTGGCCTCCATTGAGGGCGAGCAGCACATTTATTTAAAGGAAGAGGATGTGAGCACCGCCATCCGCACCGAGGCCGCAGGTATGGCTGCCTCTGCCGTGGGCGCAAACCCGGCTGTGCGCGCCTTTCTGCTGGAGCTGCAGCGGGATATGGCCAAAAAGCAGGACGTGCTGATGGACGGCCGCGACATCGGCACGGTGGTGCTGCCGGATGCCACGGTGAAGATCTTCCTCACCGCCACGCCGGAAGCCCGCGCCACACGCAGGTGGAAAGAGTATCAGGCCAAGGGCATCGATACTCCCTATGAAGAGGTGCTGGCCGACGTGAAGCAGCGGGACTATCAGGACACCCACCGTGCCGCTGCACCCCTGAAGCAGGCGGACGATGCCGTGCTGCTGGACACTTCGGAGCTGGATTTTGAACAGAGCCTTGCTGCAATGAAGAAGATCATTGCGGAGAAAGTGAATAAAACGATAAAATGATATTATATTACATCTTAGTGCCCTTTGCGTGGCTTTTGTGGCATATCGGCTTCCGCATCCATGTAGAGGGGCGCGAAAACCTGAAAAAGGTGCAGACAAAGGGCTGCATCCTTGCACCCACCCATGTCTCCGCCATCGACCCGGTGTTCATCGTGGTCACCCGGTGGGGCAGGCGGATGATCGTGTTCGCCAAGAAGGAACTGTTCGAGATCAACGCCCTGCTCACATGGTTCTTCCGCTGCTGCGGCGCGGTGTGCGTGCGCGGCACAAAGGATGAAATGGCTGCCATTGAGCAGACCGTAGAAAAGTGCAGAAACGGCGAAACACTGCTCATCTTCCCGGAGGGCACCCGCGAAAAGGACGGGAAGCTTCTGCCGCCCAAGAGCGGACTGTTCGTCATTGCGGCGGGGGCCGGGGTGGACGTAGTGCCCTGCCGCATCCTGTACGTCAGGTCCAATGGAAAAATGCACCTGTTCTGCAAAGTACGGGTGATCTACGGCGAGCCGATGCCTGCAGAGCAGTTTGCCATGGAGAGCCGCCGCGACACCAAAAAGCTGCGTGCCAACAAGCAGGCCCTGCTGGATGCGTGGGAAAAGATGGGGGCGTAAAAGATGGAGATCCGAGTTGCCAAAACGGCGGGGTTCTGCTTTGGTGTCAAGCGGGCGGTGGACCTGACCTATGGTCTGCTGAACGAAGGCTGCAAGGTGGCCACCCTCGGCCCGCTGATCCATAACCCGCAGGCTGTGGAGGATATGCAGAAAAAGGGTGCCCTTGTGACGGATGCCATCGCCGATGTGCCCGCCGGGTACGAGGTGGTCATCCGCAGTCACGGCGTACCGCGCACTGTGTACGACGAGCTGGATGCGCGCGGCATCACCTACCATGATGCCACCTGTCCCTTCGTGCAGAAGATCCAGCGCATTGCCGCCGAGGCCGAAAAGGCGGGGGCAGTGCTGCTGGTGGCAGGCGACAAGACCCATCCGGAGGTGCAGGGAATCGTGGGCCACACCCGCGGAGAGGTGTTCGTTTTTGCCGATCTGGCCGAGTTGAAGGCATGGAAAGGCCCCTCTGACCCGCAAAAACCCCTGTTTGCAGTTGCACAGACCACATTTCAGGTTACAAAATGGCAAGAAAGTTCGGAGTTTCTCAAAAAAGCCTATACAAACGCCCGAA
>OCAV01002176.1_pt1 | contig 10917 bp, 10 predicted proteins | sample 1538331 | NCBI WGS metagenome assembly OCAV01 (sample SAMEA2580297, study PRJEB22360) | human gut metagenome | biome: human gut; feature: human-associated habitat; material: faeces | place: Denmark | collected 2008/2010
CTGGACGTGACGCTTCCGAAATGATGGAACTGCTTTTCTGGCTGGATGAATTTAACCCATCTTCCCTGCATCTGTTTCTCCCTCGGAGATTTCCCGGTGAAAAATGCAATGAAGTAGCCGACACTTCCGTTTACTACCATGACAATGATAGCTGGCCTGCCCATGCTCCTGTCTGTATGTGGTTTGACTATGGAGTTCTGAATGATTTTTTGAAAGAATGGGTGGTTCGGATGGATGAACTGAAATCCGGTGAGATTACCAGAGATGAATATTTTGAATGGAAAATCAACTGGCCACAGACTTGCGATGGTTGTGGAAAATATGAACCTAAGAAACAATGGCACTCTGTAAAATCAGAACTCAGTGAAACTTAACAAAACTTAAATTCACTGCATTTTTCCTCTTTGGCAAAAGAAAAAGCACTGTAAAACCAATAATCAAACGGTTTTCAGTGCTTTTTTCATGTCTTTCCTATTAAATTTTTCTCAGACACCTATATAAGTGAAACTTAGCGAAACTTAAATTATGCCCAATATGGAATATACTTTTTATACCTTGGTGTAGTATCCGGATCCATTACTTTAATATTCATAATCTCTTAATCGTTCTACGATAGAGCGATTTCCTGCAAGTTTTTTATAGGATAGAAGAGGTGTTATCATACATATCAGCATGACAAGGATAATAGCACTGATTAAAGGAATCACTGGTACATTAAATGGAATCTCCATATAATTCATGGATTCAAAGCAAATATAGGTGATAACTGAACCAATCGTCAATGTAATAAATACAGAGAAAAGTGCATATAAAACCCCCTCTCGAATCAACAGTTTATTTATATGTTTTTTGGACATTCCAATACTTTCCATAACAGAAAATGTTAATTTTCGATTCTGAATACTGCTTGCGATTGTATTTGTATAATTTAAGACTCCAACCAGCAGAAGCAATAAAGCGATTATTACGCCTATTTCCATCATTTCTCCCTGCGATTCTTGAATTGTTCTCATACTTTCAAATTGAGATTCAGTGTGCAGGTCATTATTATATGGACTATCCTCTACAAGAGATGTAATCTTTTTTTCTAACACTTCGTCATATTTTTGATTATAGTAAATATACATATCTAATGTTGTCGGCTTAGAAATCAGGCTATTTAAATAGTCTTGACTTACAATCAACGAAGCACCTATATCTCTTCCGCTGTACTGTGTGTTATACGACACAGCTTCAACGGCAATTTCATATTGTTTCCCTTGAAGATTAAAGAGAACTCGCTGATTTAAATATTCTTTTGGAATTTCAGAGCCTTCAAATTGCACAATACAACTTTTTCCATTCAGAAAATCTTGTTTATCAATAGGAGTATCCAGTGATTGATTTACATAATCAAATTGTTCTTCATCAATACCGATTAGCATACCATAATAGTTTGATGGATTCGTTTTATAATCTGATTTAACATCTTCAGAAGATAAATATGGTGTTCTGTCTATATAATTTGTTATCCACATATCAGAAAAACTGTTTAACACATATGGGAAAATAATAGGTGTTCCCTCTACAAGATGTAAGTCTTTAATTCCGTCCATCTTTCTTATTTCTTCAACAAAAGAATCAGATATAGCTGGTTTAAGAGAATTTATATCCTCCGTGGTTTGTGTCTGGTTTTGAACAACAAAATCGGCATTCCAGTAGTTAGGCAGTACCGTTCTTTCTCCCTGACTACTTATAATCGTTGTAAGGCAATAAAATACAGATAAACTTGTTGCCAACGATAGTAAGACAACAACTGTTTTCTTTTTATCTTTCTTAAATTGCTCAAATGCCATTCTCCAGAAGAAAGCTCCTTTTCTCTTTTTATATCTTTTACCATTCGATATACATTCTCTATATTTTGCAGCTTCTACTGGTGTAACCTTTATTGCAATTTGAATCGGCTTTTTCATTCCCAGAAGAATAGAAAAAATAGTAACAACAATACTTACAATTAAAATCACTGGATTAAACTGCAATGTCATATTCCCAGTCGATATACCTAATATTCCGAGAATATAAGGAACTAATTTCATACATAAAATAATACCCAACAAATTTCCTATAAATATACCTAATATTCCGACAAGTATCATCTGCTTAATTATGAAATGAACAAGCTGTTTCTTTGTCATACCCAGAGATTGAAGCAATCCATAATATCGTATCTTTCCTGAAACAGACAGATACAAAATATTGTAAATCAGAAGGTAGGCACTTAAACATATAACAAGAGCCAGACCGCATATACCAAGCAATAATTTAAAAGAATTTTCGATATAACCTGTCGGTGCAAAAATTTGCCTGTCTGAGAAATCTAAAGATTTTTCTATGGATTGTATTGTAGCTGGAAAAACATAGTTACGATTCAGTTTTATGCAAAGAATACCATCATTTTTTAAATCATAGCCCGTTTCGTCATAAAAGGCTTTTGACACAAATCCAGCAGATGTATCTCCATAACCATCCCATATACCACTGATAATAAATTCGTCTGTATAAACACCTGTATTATTCTCATAAGTTAAAATAAGACTATCTCCGACAGACAGATTTTCATTTCCACAGGTTTTCAAAATATCTTTTGTAACCATCAATTCATTTTTATTTTGCGGATAGTGTCCATCTAATTTTGTTCTGGCAGGCGACATCAAATTATCCCAGAATACTTCATCACACCATAACAATCCAATCTCAACAGTCTTATCGTATTCTGTACTTTGGATAAATCCAGCATAGGATTCTATACCTACGCTCCGTATATTCTCGTTTTGCCGTAAAGTATTAAGTTGCTCTGATGTAAAACCGTTCATAGTTAGAATATCATATTCAGCTCCATTTAAGCGTGTGTTCTGCAATCTACTCGAATCCAGATAAGTCATACCGATTGTAAATACACAGAAAAGCATAAATGCAGATAATATTATTGTGAAAAACAAAATTGCATATTGCTTCTTATTTGTTTTAACGCTGTTTTTTGCAAGTTTATTGATGATTGCCTCATTATTATTCGCTAACATGGAAATCACTTCCTTTAGTTGATATTTTTCCGTCCTCAATCTGAACAATTCTGTCCGCCATTTGTGCAATATCATTATCATGTGTAATTACAATCAATGTTTGTTGATATTGTCTACTTAACATTTTCAATAATCCGATTACATCATGACTGGTAGAAGTATCAAGATTTCCTGTTGGCTCATCTGCAAGGATAATCGCAGGTTTTGTTGCTAAAGCTCGTATAATCGCTACACGCTGTTGTTCTCCACCAGACAACATTGCAGGGAGCATTTCTTGTTTATCCGAGATATTTAATGTTTCCAATAGTTCCTGAATAAAATCTTTATCAATTTGCGTACCATCTAACTCAAGAGGAAAAATAATATTATCATACACATTCAAGTCGGGTATTAGATTATACTGTTGAAAAATAAATCCTACTTTTCTTCTTCTGAAAAGAGCAAGTTGTTCCGAATTTAGTGTTTCAAGATTTAGTCCATCAACAATAACAGTTCCACTGCTGGGCGTATCTAATCCACCAATCATGTGTAGAAGCGTACTTTTTCCACTACCAGATTTTCCGACGATAGAAACAAATTCTCGTTCAGCAACCTCAAAATCCACACCATCTAATGCTCTTACGGTCTGATTCCCTGTTTGGTAGTATTTTTTTAAAGCCTGTGTTTTGACAATCACATTTTTCATAATCAAGTCCTCCTTATTTTTCTATCGGATAAAGAATAACGCTATCTATCTTTTCTGGTTCAAAAAAAGTTACTTTAAGTATCATACGATAAGGAAATGTCTGGTCTTTACCATTCAAATAAAACACATTTTCCCCTTTTTTCAAAAACACGCCATTTGTCAACCATGTTTCTTTGTAGTTTTCTTCAGAAGTTTGAGACAAGTAGAAAGAAGATAAAGGCTCTAATGTAGTTTTAACACCATTCTTTTCTTTTAATTCGCAACAAAACAATGCCCCCTCTTTTCCATATGTATCATAAGTATATTGCAAAGAAACATCTGTATCTTCCTTTGATGTAATAGAAAGAAAAATAGATTTATTTTCTGGGAGAATATTATCTGGTTCAGTCATACTCTTTATTTCCATTTCAACAGTTCCATCTTCTGAAATTTCTAATTTTTGAGGGTTTTGCAAGTCTTTTTGGTTATAAATAACCTTATCACTTGCTGTGCTCTTCGTTTGTTTATTTTCGTCAGTACTGGAGCTTTCATTCTGGCAACCGGTAAAAGCCAATAATAAAACGAACATTGTCAGAAATACCGTCGATTTTTTGATTCTCATGATTTCACCTCCTGACTTACATGATAAAGCATAAAAATCACAAACCAGTCACAAAAAGAAAAAATCACAAAACTGTGATTTTTCTTAATCCCGATTTGGAAGATATATTATAAACTTGCTTCCTTGTCCAATTTGTGACTGTACTTCAATATATCCATTTTGTAGCGTGATGATTTCTCTAGCTAAATATAAGCCAATACCGATTCCCTCTTTATCATGTACCTCTGGTTCTCGATAGAACCGAGTAAAAATAGTCGCTTGTCGCTCTGGTGCAATGCCTTTTCCTGTATCCTCAATGCTGATTTTTGTAAAAAGTTCTTGCCTGCACACAACAACATGAATATTTCCGCCAACTTCTGTATATTTTACTGCATTATCTAAAATATTAAAAATTGCTTCTGCGGTCCATTTTTTATCATGTTTTAGCATTAGCTGTTCATCATACTGCACATCAATCTTAATGTTTTTCTTATCTGCCTTTATTACTACGTTACTGATCGCCATAGCGAGAGTATCGGCAAGAAGGACATTTTGTTTTTGGATTTTAATTGTTCCAGTTTCAAGCCGTGACATTTTTACCATGCTTTGCAGAAGAAAATCCAACTTATCTATCTGACCGTTCATTTTTCTCATGTATTCTTGATTTTTCTTAAAATCTGATTCATCCGTCATTATCTCTAAATAGAGTTTTATATTAGCAATCGGTGTTTTTGTTTGATGAGAAATATCAGACACTAGCTCTTTCAGTTTATCTTTTTCTTCTGAAATCTCTAAATTTTTATGAGTATACAGATGGGAAAGACGAACCAGTTTCTCATAAATTTTTTCCCACAAATCATCGTTTTCATAGGGAGTTGTTTTTAATTCTCCATTTTTTAACATATAGTTTATAGTATTATCCAGTTTCTCTGTATATTCATAAACATCATGTTTCAAACGAACATATTTCCAAAGTGCAAAAGTAGTGATAAACACTAACGAAAAAAATATTATAAAAATCATTACTTCCATATATAACCCATTCCATATACATTTGAAATATAAGAGTGTTCCTCGGTTTCAATCTTTTTACGCAATCTGTTGATATTTACTGCAAGAGTATGCTTGTCTGTAATTTGTACTCCCTCGTCCCATAAAGAATCTAATAAAACGGAATAGGTAAGTAGTTTCCCTTTATTCTCAATCAGTTTTTTTAAAATACGATATTCTGTGGGGGAAAGTAAACATTCATTTACTCCTTGTTGAACGATACCAAGTTCAAAATCTACTTTTAGAAAGCCATCATCATAAATATTCGCTTCTTGTGACTTTCTGGATAAGATTACATACACTTTTTTCAGCAAAATTCTCATAGAAAAGGGTTTTGTCACATAGTCGTCTGCTCCAAGTTCATATCCATTTAAAATATCAGTTTCCAAATCCTTAGCGGATAAAAATAAAATCAACGTATTACTTCTAGCTTTTAACCATTTACAAAATTGAAATCCATTACCGTCTGGTAAATTTATATCCAAAATTGCCATGTGAAAGGTATAACTATTTGCGTAGTTTTTTGCTTCTTCACAAGTTCTAGCTCCCATAACCCGATAACCATTTTTTTCCAAAGAACAACAGATAGTATTATTTAATTCTATATCATCTTCCAACACAAGAATTGTATGCAAATATATCACTCCTCGTACATATCATAATATCTTAATTGTAATAAAAATCATAAACAAAATCCATATATTTTTGTGGGTTGAGTTAAAATAAAGTTACTGTGATCAGCATATCTGAATACAGTAACTTTGTTTTTTTAGTAGCTTTGACCTTTTTCAATTAGTTTCAGCTTGTGATAAGTCCATATATTTTCCAATAAGGAATAGCACCATTGCACAAATCCACTACAATCAAAGAAAGTGTCGGAGTTACTGCCACCATACACATACTTCCAACCTTGATATTTCAACGCTTCATTCGTAATCGCCTGGGCTGTCGCATTATCAAAATGTGCCACGTTCAGATATTGAATTCTTTGTTGTTCAGCTCCTTGTCTATTTAGTAGCATGGATTCAATTGCATGTCAGGGACGCTCGGTACACTCTGAGCAACATGATTCCCATATTGACAAACACAAATAACAGGATCAAATTCACAGGTAGATACCCTCTGATTACATCTCCAAGCACTGCTATCCCTGAAAGGCTTCCAATCAAAAACATTTGTGAAATTTCGTTCCGCATTTTTTTGTATTGTTTTATTGTTTCCATAATTATAACCATTAAGATTCCCACTATGAAAAGCACAGCTACGATTGCCAGAATCCCGATAACCCATACTTCTCCACCTGCATATGCTATTTTCTGGTTAAATCCATTATCATAAGTTGGATATACCAGCCATTTACAAAATCGAACATACCACATGAATGGAGTCATGAAAAAATCTATGAAATCATGTTGAAAAGCACCATTCTGTAGAATTGCAAACAGAACTACCGTAATGTATCCCATTCCCCAGAAATACTCCATAGCCTTCATGTTTTCCGTTCTGTCCTTTACTTCTTTTTTCGCTTTACGAATTTCCAGCTCAGCACGTTTCTTTTCGTTACGGGCTTTGAATTCTGCCTGCTCCATCTTTTTCTCTGCTTCTTTCTGTTTCTTCTGTGCTTCATCTACCGCTTCAACAGATGATTTATTCACCTGTATCTGTAATTTAGAGTTCTGGTCCCGAACGTCTCTTATTTCTTCTTCGAGCTGCTCTTGCTCGCTCCTGCTCATTAATCCATTTCTGTTTCTCAGATCGTCGTTGCTCTGCTGAAGCGATTGATTCAGCTTCTGCTTTTCGGACAGTTCGGTTGTCAAACGATGAATTTCGTCGTTTAATTTCCGAATTTCGTCTTGCATTTCGTGATTCTCGAAGAATAGCTTCTGTTTTTCCATTTTCAGCTTGTGTGTCCTTTCCTGAAATTTCTGGATAAACTCGTTCATCTTCTGATTTCTCACCTGTAAATCGTCTCTCTCTTCCGTCACTAGCTCCAGTGATGCCGCCTGCTCCTTCGCAAGCTGCTTCCACTTGTCGGTAATATCCGGCAAGCTCTTCATCTGCTCCGTTTGTTCGTTCTGCTCCGGCTCGTACCCTTTCGTAATTTCTATCAAATTCATTCTCTAAGTCCTCCTTACTGATATCCAGATGGAATGTTTTTGACAGATTGCTGTCTCGCACCTTCTTTCCATCCTGGTTCTGAAAAGTAATGTGCTTTCGTTTCTCTGTCCAGTTTACGTTCCATCCAAACTGTTTCATTTTTTCTATAAACTTTTCTTTGCTGATACAATTTTCCATTGCCTTTAATACTGCCATTGCACATTCCGCTACAAAACTGTCCTTTACCTGCTGACGGAACAGATTATATTTGTCTTTGCTCCATGCAATAACTTCCCCTTTTTCAATCTGGTTTCCATCAAAGTGCTTTCCTTTCTCGGCAACTGTCAGTCCACGTTCCCGGCACATCTGGTTGGTAAGCTGTTTCATACGTTCCAGATCCTTTTTGGTGTTATGCAGTTTTCTTCCATCTTCATAACTCACTGAATTAGTAACCAGATGGCAGTGGATATGATCTTTATCCTTATGCACAGCCACTAAGGTCTGGAATCCACTGAACCATTTTTCTGCAAACTCTTTTCCAAATTCAAATGCCTGCTCCTGAGTAATCTGCTCGTCCTTATGCCAGGAAATAATGTTGTGGGCATACATTCTCCCAGAATCTTTATCCCACACATTCTTTTCCTCTAAAAATGTTCTGTACACCAGATCATAATTGATCTCGTCATGACAATATGGACCTGTTACATAGGTAAATAATTCGTTGGTCTTGTCCTGTCGCAAAACATATTCGATACAATTTCTCATTGCTCCATGTGTATTTGTCCGCTTATTAATCGTCTTATTAATAGCCATATCTTTTCACTCTCCTTCCGGTACTTAAGAATATTTTTATTCAGGAAATACAGCGTACTGTCATTTGGAACTTCTCCATCTATATGCAGCTTTCTTGCAATCTGATTGATATTTGTAGTAGCTCCCCGGAGCTGACTGAGAATATCTGCAAACATCTGGTTCAATCTTTTTAGTTCTTCCACTTCCTCTGTAGAAGCTATCTTCAAATCTGCGATTGCTTTTATTACAACTTCCTGCTGTGTTCTTCCGGATTCCTTTACTTTGCTTTGAAGCAGCTCATATTCTGCTTTATTCATCCGTATGGTTACTGTATGATTTCGTTTTCTCATAGGCCTTTATTTCCTTTCTCTGCTTGATTTCTGCTCTATATTTACAACCACAGCGTTATGTCTAAATTAACAGAGGATTCCATAAGGGGATGTGTAACGTTCCCCTTTGGCAGATGCAAGACAACGTCTTAGCCAATCCGTGGCAATCTGAGAAGAAGTATCCAGTGGATATTTCTAACACAGAATTACCACCATTGGCGTGCCGGGGTTCCAAGGGGCGGAGCCCTCTGGCAAGTTTAGGAACAGCCCAAAGGCTGTCTCCGGTGCAGGGTGGCTTGCCACTTTGCGAAACTTGCCTGTCGTCTCCCCACCACTGAACCGACACCCACCAAGCCATATTTTCCACCCTACGTTATCAGATCAAAATGGAGATGACGGTGGTTTTGTGGTGCAGGGACAGACTGTGGAAGAAATAGAAAAGCTCCCATTTCGATAGATTTTCTCTTTCTGAAACAGGCTGTTCATGCATCACTCCGATGCGAAGTATCGGACAATCATGTGCCGTATCCGGCACTCTATTCTTTTCTTCGCCTTGCTTGTTCAATCCACCCATCTGCCAGCGCTTTTCTGTTATATTTTCCTGTTATTTCTGTCTTTCTTTTTCTGGATCTCTTTCCATTTCTGCTAAAAGACATAAAAATAGCAGTCATAAACATTTCTCCAATTCATAATGTCTGAAATGCCATCACTGCCATTGTCTTTTTCTGCTATTCTGTTTTTGTAAAGCTATTCCTTACTGTCAGTCTATTTTCCTGTTACTGCTATTTCATAACCATCTAAAAACTGTCCGCAAAATCCAGTGCTGCATCCATATCAGCTTCTTTCTCCCAGTCCAGATTATCTTCTGCGATCTCTCCTTCCGTTTTCTCCATTGTTAGTGTTCTGTCCAGCAGATTAATTTCTCCTACCGATTCTTTTACAAACGGTACAAGCATTTCCATCAGATTCTTCGCTATAGCCATCGGAACGGATTCTTTCACTCCATCCCGGACTGCTGTTTCCACTCTTTCCAGAAAGCATCTTCCTTTTCTCTGGTTTCCAGATACGGATCTGCTTCATTCCTGTACTCTCTGGAAAAATAATCGTTTAAAGCAACTACAACTGCTCTGGTGTACGATTTATATTTTTTCCTGTCCATCGTCTGCAAATATTCCCATGCCTGCCTGTCCTGTTCATCACAAAGATTCAAACGGATATTTGTGTTGATGATTTTCCGTTCTTTTCTCATACAAGCATCCCTCCGTTTCTCTGGATTTTCCTTACGGTCATTGCTTCATAGCCTTTCGCTGTGGCACAGATGTCCCGTACAATTGTCACCCTGCTCTTGTCATATTCTCCAAAATTCTGGATCATACAACCTCCACCGCCGACCACATACAGACGCATCAGTTCTGGATTATATTCCCGTTCTCTCAGCTTATGAAAGATTTCTTTCGTATAATCTCCGGCAGCTTTACGAATGACTGTCAGATATTTCTCACCAATATCTGCTGTCCCGGTACGAATCACCTGCTCAATCACCAGATCATCCACCACTGTTCCCAGTTCTTTCAACAAAGATTCCCTGACTGCAAGCACACACTGGTGCGTTCCATATTTCTCTGTAAAGCATTTCTTCTCTAATGGACGGGAATTATTGATATACATGATGTTCATAGTCCCGTTTCCAATATCCACAAGCATGTTGATTCCTTTGAAATCCTGTAAACGGTAAAAAGCTGCTGCAAATCCCTGTGGGTAAATATCAACTTCTGCAAACTCCACATGATATTCTTTATTGCGGAATGTAAAATCCACACATTCATTCTGGAGAAGATATTTCTGGAAATCTTCTTTCTGTGTAGCTACCCAGGTAAGTGGAAGTCCGGCTGCAATGTGTACCTTTGCCCGATTCATACCTTTCCCATCCAGTTCCCTTGCGACAGCTGCCAGTGTCAGCACATAATAGTCCTCGTCCTGCGTTTTCTCTGCACAGAACTCCTTGTGTTCCTCTCCGATCTGGTAATACATGCCATTGTAAACAAGAAGATTATTCTGAAAGATTGGCTCCTTGTCATATCTGGCTACACCGGATGGAAAGCATCTGGTAGCTGTTTTCATGTTTCCATAACCATGATCAATCCCGATCACCATAACTGTTTCATTTCTGTTATTTTTCATCATTCTCATAATCATACCTCATTCTTTCTTTTCTTATCCAATCCTATTAATACTTACGTGAATTGATAAGATGGATATTTTATTTACTGGTTCTTTAATAATTCATATTTAATAACATGGATTATTAATAGCAACGGTTTGTCC
>OCAV01002177.1_pt1 | contig 10915 bp, 8 predicted proteins | sample 1538331 | NCBI WGS metagenome assembly OCAV01 (sample SAMEA2580297, study PRJEB22360) | human gut metagenome | biome: human gut; feature: human-associated habitat; material: faeces | place: Denmark | collected 2008/2010
CGCAGTTGCCGAGGCGCCCATCGACTTCTCGAAGGTGGTCGTCGAGCCCCTGTTCCAGGACGAGGTCGACTTCGACACGTTCAGCAAGTCCGATTTTCGTGCCGTGAAGGTGAAGGAGTGCGTTGCCGTTCCCAAGAGCAAGAAGCTGCTGCAGTTCACGCTCGACGACGGCACGGGCTCCGATCGCGTCATCCTGTCCGGCATCCACGCCTATTACGAGCCGGAAGAGCTGGTGGGCCGCACGCTCATCGCCATCACGACCCTGCCGCCGCGCAAGATGATGGGCGTGGAATCGTGCGGCATGCTGCTGTCGGCCATCCATGAGGAGGAAGGCGAAGAGCGCCTGAACCTCCTGATGGTTGACGACCGCATCCCCGCCGGCGCCAAGCTGTACTAAAGCGCCGCCGCATAATCGCTTCCGAAAGGCCGCTTGCGCATATGCCGCGCAAGCGGCCTTTCCGCGGTTCGGAGGCCTGCGCTGCGCCGCACGTCGTCGCGCTTGCACGCGTCTCCGAGCTTTCATCGCTCGCGCACGTTTCGGGTCTTTGTCAGAAGCGAGCACGTTTGGAGGCATAGTGGGGCAGGGGCTCATGCGGGCGGCGGACATGGTAGGATGGATAGCGGGCCGTCCGTCGGCGCTTGTGGAGCAGCCGTGTGCGGTCATATGCGGTATTGGCACTCTCAATACAAGAGTGCTAAGATGGCACGGAACCATACGATAGACTCTGCGAGAATAGAGGCTAGCATGTCATTCGAGAAATTCACCGACAAAGCGCGCAAGGTGCTCGTCCTGGCTCAGGACGAGGCTCGCTCGCTTCATCAGCCCTACGTGGGCACCGAGCATATCCTGCTCGGCCTCATACAGGAGAAGGACGGTCTGGCCGCCCAGGCCCTCGATCGTCTCAACGTGAAGTACGATGCCGTCGTGCAGGCCATCCGCCAGGTGGTGGCCATCGACGAGGACACCGACGTGTCGGGGCATCTGTCCTTCACGCCCCGCGTCAAGCGCGTGCTGGAGAACAGCCTGCGCGAGGCCATGCAAATGGGGCAATCGTACATCTCCACCGAGCATCTGCTGCTGGGCATCGTCCGCGAGGGCGACGGCACCGCGCTCGAAGTGCTCACGCGTCTCGGCGTGTCGGGCGACGACGTGCGCAGCGCGCTGAACGACCTGGTGGGGCAGAGCCCCGTCTACGCCGGGCGCAACCCGTTCGATCCGAACGGCAACACGTCCGACAGCGTGCTGAAGGAGTTCGGCACCGACCTCACGCAGAAGGCGCGCGACGGCAAGCTGGACCCGGTTATCGGCCGCGCCGGCGAGATCGAGCGCGTCATGCAGGTGCTCAGCCGACGCCAGAAGAACAACCCGCTGCTCATCGGCGAGCCGGGCGTGGGCAAGACCGCCGTGGCCGAGGGCCTGGCGCAGCTCATCGTGTCGAACCAGGTACCCGACATCCTGCGCGGCAAGCGCCTGTTCACGCTCGACGTGAGCGCGCTCGTGGCCGGGTCGAAGTACCGCGGCGAGTTCGAGGAGCGCCTGAAGAAGTGCATCAAGGAGGTGATGGACGTGGGCGATATCATCCTGTTCATCGACGAGATGCACACGCTCATCGGCGCGGGTTCGGCCGAGGGTTCCATTGACGCCGCCGCCATCTTGAAGCCTCCGCTGTCCCGCGGCGAGATCCAGGTGATCGGCGCCACCACCATCGACGAGTACCGCAAGCATCTCGAGAAGGACTCCGCGCTCGAGCGGCGCTTCCAGCCCATCACCGTGGGCGAGCCGAACGAGGAGCAGGCCATGCGCATCATGGAGGGTCTGCGCGACCGCTACGAGGCGCATCATCAGGTGCACTTCACCGACGAGGCGCTGCAGGCGGCCGTGAACCTATCGAACCGCTACATCCAGGATCGCTTTCTGCCCGACAAGGCCATCGACGTGCTGGACGAGGCGGGAGCGCGCATGCGCATCCGCAACATGACGCTGCCGAAGGAGCTGCGCGAGCTCGATGACGAGCTGCGCACTATTCGCGGCGAAAAGGATTCGGCCATCGCTTCCCAAGATTTCGAGCGCGCCGCTCAGCTGCGCGACCAGGAGTCCGAGCTCAAGGCCAAGCGCATCGAAGCCGAGAAGAAGTGGGAAGAGGACGCCCAGAAGTCCGTGCATCAGGTGACGGTGGAGGACATCGCCGACGTGGTGTCCATGACCACGGGCGTGCCCGTTTCGAACCTCACCGAGGCCGAGACCGAGAAGCTGCTGCGCATGGAAGCCGTGCTGCACGAGCGCGTCGTCGGTCAGGAAGAGGCCGTCACGGCGCTGTCGAAGGCCATCCGCCGCTCGCGCAGCGGCCTGAAAGACCCGAAGCGCCCCGCGGGTTCGTTCATCTTCTTGGGTCCCTCGGGCGTGGGCAAGACCGAGCTTTCGAAGGCGCTTGCCGAGTTCCTGTTCAACTCCGAGGACGCGCTTCTGTCCTTCGACATGTCTGAGTACATGGAGAAGCACAGCGTGAGCCGTCTCGTGGGCTCGCCTCCGGGCTACGTGGGCTTCGACGAGGGCGGCCAGCTGACGAAGGCCGTGCGCCAGCGCCCCTACTCGGTGGTGCTGTTCGATGAGATCGAGAAGGCGCACCCCGACGTGTTCAACATCCTGCTCCAGATCTTGGAGGAGGGCCGCTTGACCGACGCGCAGGGCCGCACCGTGGACTTCCGCAACGCCGTCATCATCATGACGTCGAACGTGGGCGCCCGCGAGATCGCGCAGCCCACCACGCTGGGCTTCTCCACCGAGGAGCACGCGGGGCTGTCCGACAAGGAGATCAAGAGCCGCGTCATGGCCGAGATGAAGAAGCTGTTCAGGCCCGAGTTCCTGAACCGCATCGACGAGATCATCGTGTTCAAGTCCCTGAACGACGAGCAGATTTCCGAGATCGTCAAGCTCATGGTGGCCGATTTGCGCGAGCGCATGATCGAGCAGAACATGTCCATCAACCTCACCGAGGCGGCGTGCAAGCTCATCGCCAAGGAAGGCACGGACGCCACGTTCGGCGCGCGTCCGCTGCGCCGCGCCATCCAGCGCTTGCTGGAGGATCCGCTGTCCGAGCAGATCCTCGAAGGCACGTGGACGAGCGGCTCGGTCATCGACGTGGACGCGGTGGACGGCGAGCTGGTGTTCACCGTCGGATCGGGCTCCATCCCGGCGCCCCGCAAGCGTGACAGCATCGCGCGGGAAGCGGAGCTGTTGCTGACGAATTACGATCTGGGCCATGCCGGCGTCAGTTCCGGCGGCTCGTTCTCGGGCGGCGCGGCCGACTAAGCTTCGCCTCTTAAGCGCCCCTGCTCCTCGGCTTGAAATTCGAAGCCCGAGGAGCAGGGGTTTCTTGTGTTCTGCGCTTGCATTTGTCGTATACTAGGCACGTCGCAAGCCGACCGCGGAGCGGCCGCTTTCACGTGCAAGGCGGCCGAGGTGCACTGCGGGAAGTGCAGCGGATCAACTCGATTCCAGGAGGTTCCATGTTCGGAGACAACCTCGATCGCATCGTGAAAAGCATCGAGAAGAACTACGAGGCCGACGAGATATTCTTCACGAAGCCCGGCCGGCGGTTTCCCAGCCGCCTCGCCGTGAAAAGCGTGATCAAGGACTTGCGTCGGGTGCTGTTCCCGGGCTATTTCGGCGACGAGATGCTGACGCCGTTCACCAGTCCGGAGTACTTCATCGGCGAGACGCTCATACAGATCGAACGCGTGCTGCGCGAGCAGATCGTGCTCGCCATGACGTACACCTCGGACGATCGCGATGCTGCGGAGGTCGACCCGGCGCGCTACCTGTGCGGCGGCACCACGCCCGAGCATATCTGCGAGCGCGCCTCGGAAGTGTGCACGGTGTTCTTCGACGAGCTTCCCAGCATCCAGCGGGTGCTGCTCACCGACGTGCAGGCGCTGTACGACGGCGATCCGGCGGCCGGGTCGAAGGAGGAGGTCATCTTCTCGTATCCGGGTCTGTACGCGATCTACGTGTACCGCATCGCGCACGTGCTGTACGAGCAGAACGTGCCCATCATCCCGCGCATCATGACCGAGCTGGCGCACAGCGGCACGGGCATCGACATCGGCGCCGGCGCCCAGATCGGCGAGTACTTCTTCATCGACCACGGCACGGGCGTGGTCATCGGCGAGACCACCGTCATCGGCGACCATGTGAAGCTGTACCAGGGCGTCACGCTGGGCGCGCTGTCCACGCGCGGCGGGCAGCGGCTTGCCGGGGTGAAGCGCCATCCCACGATCGAGGACAACGTGACGATCTATTCCAACGCTTCGGTTCTGGGCGGGGAAACCGTGGTGGGCGCCGGTTCGGTCGTCGCAGGATCCACGTTCGTCACCTCTTCGGTTCCCCCCAATTCCCGCGTGTCGCTGAAGGCGCAGGAGACCACCGTGCGCCAGCCGGGCGAGCGTGACTAGGCGCTTCGATCGGCAAGCGAGGGAAATGGAGCGGTGGCAAGAACGATGCAAGGCGGAGAGGAAAACCTTATGACGCAGACAATCGACCCGGTGTTCTCGTCCGCGGTGCTCAGCGCCCCTGAGCTCGCGCTGAACGACCTCGACTTCGACGCGCTGTCGCAGGCGATGGGAGGGCTCAAGGGCGAGGTCGACAAGAACCCGCAGACGGCCGCCATCATCCTGGCGGGCGGCCCGGGGGAGCGGTTCGGCAAGGAAGGCGGCAAGCAGCTCGTGGAGATCGCGGGCAAGCCCATCCTCACCTGGTCGGCCGAGGCGTTCGACGCCGTGGGCGACATCGGGCTCATCGTCATCGTGTGTCCCGAGGACCGCTGCAGCGAGTACCTCAAGCGCGCCATCGACCCGTTCCCGTTCGTCACGCCCATCGTGGTGGCGCCGTCGGGCCCCAGCCGCCAGGAATCGGCGTTCTCGGGGCTGGAGTTCGTGCCGGACGACTACGAGTACGTCATCCTGCACGACGGCGCCCGCCCGCTCATCAGCCCCGACCTCATCGCGCACACCATCGCCACGCTGAAGGGCAACATCGACTGCGACGGCGCCGTGGTGGCGCATCCGGCCGTCGACACCCTGAAAGTGGTGGAGAACGGCGTGATCGTGGGCACGCCCGACCGCCGCGTGTTCTGGAACGCGCAGACGCCCCAGGTGTTCCGCGCCGGCATCTACCGCCGCGCGCACGCCTCGGCGCTGTCGGACGGCTTCATGGGCACCGACGATTCGTCGCTCATCGAGAGGTTGGGCGGGCGCGTGCTGGTAGTGGAAGGGAAGCGCGACAACATCAAGCTGACCGTCCCCGAAGACTACCTCATGCTGGCCGCTGCGGTGCGTACCATGTACATGAAGGGGGCGGAAGAATGATCATCCGCGGAGGCCTTGGCGACAGTGCCCAGTCGCTCAGACAGTCCTGCTCGCACGAAACGCCCGCTGGGCGTTTCGGCTCGTGCGGAACTCGCTTGGTGGGCACCGTCGTCAAGGCCGCGCATGTCGTTATCGGAGGAACCGAATGATGCAACCTGTTGTTTTCGATCCTGCCGGGTTGCGTGTTGGGCAGGGGTACGATGTGCATGCGTTCGCCGAGGGGCGCAAGCTTATCTTGGGCGGGGTGGACATCCCTCATGTGCGCGGCCTCTTGGGGCATTCCGATGCCGACGTGCTGGCGCATGCTATCTCCGATGCGCTGTTGGGAGGCATCCGCGGCGGGGACATCGGCAAGCTGTTCCCCGACACCGATCCGGCCTACAAGGACGCCGATTCGCTGAAGCTGCTGGCCGCCGTGGCCGACAAGGTGCGCGCGGAGGGCTACGATATCCTCGACGTCGACTCCGTCATCGCCGCGCAGGCGCCGAAGCTCTCGCCGTACCGCGAGGCGATGCGCGAGAATCTGGCCGCCGCCATGGGCATCGCGGTGGAGAACGTGGGCGTGAAGGCCACCACCACCGAGCACCTGGGGTTCGAAGGCCGCGAGGAGGGCATCTCGGCGACCGCCGTCTGCATATTGTTCCGCCGTTCTGACGAACAGCGGAACTAGCCGACGCTGCGGGCTTTGGTAGCGCCTCGGCTTGGCGCTCCAAGCCCTCCTCGCGTGCATGCGCACGCTTCGTCGGCCTTTCACGCCAATCCGAAACGCTACGAAAGCCCTCGCTGACTTTGGTGGACAGGCGGGCTCCGTAACCTTCCTGTGCTACAATTTACGGTCGAAACTCATCGTCGCGCGAGCGCGGCGCAAGGGCAAGGCAGGATGCGAGGACGCCATGATCAGACTCTACAATACGAAGACCCGCACGAAGGTCGACTTCGAGACGCTCGAGCGCGGCAAGGTGGGCATGTACGTGTGCGGACCTACCGTGTACAACTACATTCACATCGGCAACGCCCGCACGTTCATCAGCTTCGACGTGATCCGCCGTTACCTTATGTGGCGCGGCTTCGACGTGACGTTCGTGCAGAACGTCACCGACGTGGACGACAAGATCATCGGCAAGTCACTTGAGGAAGGCCGCAGCGCTGCCGAGGTGGCCGCCGAGTACACCGAGGCGTTCATCGAGGACATGCGCGCGGCCGGCGTGCTGGATCCCGACATCCGCCCGAAGGCCACCGAGGAGATCCCCGCAATGATAGAGCTCATCCAAGAGCTCATCGACGGAGGCCACGCTTACGATGCCGACGGCGACGTGTACTTCAACGTGCGTTCGTTCCCGGCTTACGGCGAGCTGTCGGGCCGCAACGTGGACGAGATGGAGAGCGGCCACCGCGAGCTGCGCGCCGACGGCAAGGGAGTGGAGGATCGCAAGCGCGATCCGCTGGACTTCGCGCTGTGGAAGGCCGCCAAGCCCGGCGAGCCGGCTTGGGAGGCTCCCTGGGGCATGGGCCGTCCCGGCTGGCACATCGAGTGCTCGGCCATGTCGCGCAAGTACCTGGGGCTGCCCTTCGACATCCACGGGGGCGGCGCCGACCTCGTGTTCCCGCACCACGAGAACGAGCGCGCGCAGAGCGAGGCCGCGTGCGGCTGCACGTTCGCGAACTACTGGATGCACGGCGGCATGCTGCAGATCAACTCCGAGAAGATGAGCAAGTCGCTGGGCAACTTCAAGCTGCTGCGCGACGTGCTGAAGGTCACCGATCCGAAGGTGCTGCGCTTCCTTATGCTGCAGACGCACTACCGCAGCCCGCTCGACTTCTCCGACGAGCGCCTGGCCGAGGCGGGCGCGGCGCTGTGCCGTATCGAGAACGCGGTGAAGAACCTCGATTGGCAGCTGCAGAACGCCCAGGACATTCCCTCGCCGCTGGACACGCGCGAGCTGATGAAGCGTACGAAGGAGGCGAAGCTGGCGTTCATCCTGGCCATGGACGACGACTTCAACACCTGCAAGGCGCTGGGCGAGGTGTTCGACTTCGTGGCCGCGGTGAACGCGCAGACGGCCGACAAGACCATCTCGCTGTCCGACGTGCCGCCCGTGCGCGATGCCCGCGGCGTCATCGTGGAGCTCATGGGCGTGTTCGGCATCGACGTGGAGGCCGCATCCGCCTCGTGCGCCGCAGGAGGGTACCCGCCCGAGGTCGTAGGGTTGGCGGCCGATATCGCGGGCTACGAAGGCGCGGATGCCGCCGAGGCCGTGGACGCCCTGCTGGCGGCCCGTGCCGACGCCCGCGCCGCGAAGGATTGGAGCCGTGCCGACGCCGTCCGCGACGGCCTGTGCGGTTTGGGCTTCGTGATCGAGGACACTCCGCAGGGCGCGCGCGTGACCTACGAGGGGTAAGGCGAGCGTTATCCCGAGTGGAACATTCTCGAAGGGCGGCCGCGTTGGCCGCCCTTCGTCGTCGTGCACGGATTCTCTTCCCTATGTGCAGCAAAATCGAGTTTTTGGCAGGAGAAGCGTCTTTCTCCGAATCGTTTCGAGGTGAAACCCCAGATCGCGTTTTTTCGGCATTCGCAAATCAACAGTGCGAAGCGGGTTCGCACTGCCAAAAACCCGATTCTGCTGCACATAGCGCCTGCGGAACGTGCAATCGCTCGCCGTCGGGGTTCCCTTGCGCGCTCATGTCCAGGATGGGAATGCGATAGGGTGCGAAAGACTCGGGAATGTGCCGCAGGGCTCGGAGATGCGGAGGATTGCCAGGTAGGGGCGTTGTCCCGCCCGAAGCGAGGGGTTTCGGTGGTCGCCGGCTCGCGGGTTCGCCGATGCGCTACAATACGGCGCATGCGAACTCAATCGACAAGGACTCCCGAGCTCCTCGCGCCCGCGGGCGGGCTTGCGCAGCTGGAGGCCGCGCTGCGCTTCGGTGCGGACGCCGTGTACCTGGCCGCCGATCGGTTCGGGCTGCGGCAGCGCGCGGCGAACTTCGCGCTGGACGACGTTCCCGCTGCGGCAGCTCTCGTGCACGATGCGGGCGCGAAGGCGTACGTGACGCTGAACGCCCTCATGGACGCCGACGACCTCAAGGCGCTTCCCGCGTACCTCGAAGCGCTTGCCGCGGCCGGCGTCGACGCGTTCATCGTGAGCGACCTGGGCGCGCTGCGCCTGGCTCAGCGGTACGCGCCGAACGTCGAGCTGCACGTGAGTACCCAGGCCTCGGTGTGCAACGCCGAGGCGGCGCGCGTATGGCACGAGCTGGGCGCGAGCCGCGTGGTGTGCGCGCGGGAGATGAGCGTGGAGGACATCGCGCGACTGCGCGCCGGCGCCCCGCGCGAGCTGGAGCTGGAGGCGTTCGTGCACGGCGCCATGTGCATGGCCGTGTCGGGCCGCTGCCTGATCAGCGCCGCGCTCACCGGCCGCTCCGGCAACAAGGGCCCATGCACCCAGCCGTGCCGGTGGAGCTACGCGCTGGTGGAGGAGCAGCGTCCCGGCGAGTTCTTTCCCGTGGAGGAGGACGTGCGCGGAACCTATGTCATGAACGCGCAGGACCTCAACATGCTGGCGCACCTTGACGACTTGGCCGCGGCCGGCATCGACTCGTTCAAGATCGAAGGCCGCAACAAGAAGGCGTTCTACGTGGCTTCGGTGGTGCGCGCTTACCGGCTGGCCCTGGACGGCGTTCCCTCCTCCGAGCTGGCCGACGAGCTGCTGGCCGTGTCGCATCGCCCGTACGGCACGGGCTTCTACTACGGCGACGCCAGGCAGTCGCCCGACGTGGACGGCTACACCGCCGAATGCCGGCATGCCGCCACGGTGGAAGCGTGCGAACCGGCCGGCGAAGGCGCGTTCCGCGTGATCGCGCGGTGCTACAACCGCTTCTGCGAAGGCGACGAGCTGGAGGCGCTGTCGCCGGGTCCGCACATCCCTCTCGTGCGCGTGCGCAACCTCGCCTGGCTCCCCGCGCCCGACGGGGACGACGCGCAGCCAAAGCGGGTGCCGGTTGCCGTGGCGAACCGCTCGGCCGAGCGCTATGCGTTCGAAACGGGGGAGGAGCTGGCTCCCGGCGACTTTCTGCGCATGCGTATCAACGTTGAGCGATAGGCTTCTGATCTGCGCTAAAGCGATAAAGTACTGCTAAGTAGCCGTCAAGGCGCGTGCATGCGCCGGCGCTACACTGGGTTGCACCCTGACGAAAAGGAACGGAATCATCCTTCTTTCAGAAAGCGAGGTGCATCATGCCCAATCATGCGTATCGCGCCGCATCGGCGCCCAGCGTCGTGCAGCGTGCCCGCAACACGCGCACCGGCCGCAAGCTCGAGCGCGGCGGTTACCTGACCGTCGAGACCGTCACCATGTGGATCGTGTACGCTCTGACCCTCATCGGCAATGCCGTCATCGAAGGAGGCCGGGTGGGAGGCACCACGTCGGCGGATATCGCGTACGGCGTGTTCACGTGGTTCACGCCCGCCGGCTACGTGTTCGCCATCTGGTCGCTCATCTACGTGGCGATGGTCGTGTGGCTCGTCGCGTACACGCGCACGGCGCCTGTCCGCGCCGACCGCTTCACCATGACGTCCATCCTGTTCATCGCAAGCTGCGCCCTCAACGTGCTGTGGCTTGCCCTGTGGCACTTCGAGCTGGTGGGCGTGTCGTTCATCGTCATCCTGGCCGAGTGGCTGGTGCTGGCGGCGCTGTACCTGAACGTGCGCCGCACGATGAAGACCGCCTCGGGACGGGTGCCCGTGTCCATCTACACCGCGTGGGTCACGGTGGCCACGCTGGCCAACATGGCCATCCTCGTCACGCGCGCGCTGGACGGCGGCATCCCGTTCTTCAACGGGTTGTTCACCATCCTCTTGACGGCGGGCGTGCTGGCGTTCGGTTACGTGATGCGCAAGGCCTACGACGACATGGCGTTCCAGCTCGTGTTCCTGTGGGCGCTCATCGGCGTGGGCGTGAACGTGTCGGGCGCGTCGGCGTTCACGGCGGCTGTCGTGTTCTTGCTGTGCGTGGTCGGAGCCATCCTGACGTTCGCCCCCATCGGCTCGATGCGGAAGCTCGTGCGGCAGAACTAGCGATCCTGCAGCATGCTCGTGGTGAAAAGGTGCGGCTTTGGGGGGCGGTGCGTCCGCAGAAGGCTTCTTCTCCGGCAAAACCGGCTGACCGATTCTCCCATTTCCGATGAAACCGCTGACAGTTCTTGCTATGATAGCGCCAAGGTGTTTTTCGGACGAAAGGGGCCGTTATGGGAACGAAAGCAGCGGAGGCGCTCGACGTATCCTTCGACGAGCTGCCGAACTACCTGCACGCGAAGCACTCCGTGTACATGGAGATCGGCAGCGAGACGTACTACCTGACCGACGTCAACGATCGATACTGGCGCGCGCAGGACACCGCGAAGCTCAACGAAAAGGGACATTACGTCGACGCGAGCGAGCTGGTGCCGACGGTGAGCGAGTTCTTGACGCTCCCCTTCATCGACGGCAAGTCGGTGACCGACGTGTTCGACCAAGCGGTATTCTACGCATCTGAAAAAGCGTAACGACGACGGGGGC
>OCAV01002178.1_pt1 | contig 10909 bp, 9 predicted proteins | sample 1538331 | NCBI WGS metagenome assembly OCAV01 (sample SAMEA2580297, study PRJEB22360) | human gut metagenome | biome: human gut; feature: human-associated habitat; material: faeces | place: Denmark | collected 2008/2010
GGAGGGGCTAGCCCTGATGACCGCCCGCGCGCCGCGGCCGCCACAAACAGCCCCCAGGTTAGAAGCGCAGCGACAGGCAGCTCAGGCCGCCGTCCAGCTTGCGGTACTCGGACGTATCGACGGTGATCGTCTCGTAGCCGGCGTCTTGCACGGCCTTCAGCACGGTGGGATAGCCCTCGGGCACGATGACGGTGCCGTTCACCCAGATGCAGTTCGCGGCGTACGCCTCGTCCTCGGGGATCTCGATGCGGTTGTACTGCTCGAAGTCGGGCTTCGTCACGAACTCGCCGGACACCAGCATGTTGCCGTCCTCCAGGTAGTTCACGCCGGTCTTCAGGTGCAGGACCTTCTCCAGCTTCACTTCGGAACCCTCGAGGCCCCAGCCTTGCAGGATCTCGCAGAACTGGCGAATGCCCTCTTCGTTCGTGCGGGCGGACTGGCCCACGTAGAAGTGGTCGCCCACCATCATGACGTCGCCGCCGTCCAGCGTGCCCGGGCTCACGATGCGCTTCACGTGCTCGTCGTCGAAGAACTGGCGCACGGCAGGCTCGATCTCGTCCTTCTCGCCGTTGCGGCTGTCGGCGCCCGGGTTCGTGATGATGGCGCCGCAGCGCGTGATGACCGCGGGATCCTCGACGAAGCAGGAGTCGGGGAACTGCTCGAGGGCGGGCAGGACGGTCACTTCGACGCCGCACTCCTTGAGGGCCGCGATGTAGTCGTCATGCTGCTTGAGGGCTTTCTCGTAATCGGGCTTGCCGAGTTCGGGCGCGGAGGTGATGCCCTCGACCATGGACTTGGCGGGGCGGCGGACGATGACGTTGGAGAACTTGGTCATGACGGATCCTTTCGTGAGAGATCATTTCCGTTTGCTTCCTATGGCGCATATTGTATTCTGTATATTGTATACAATCAAGAGGAAACGGGAAGTTTTTCGGAGTTGTTGAAAAGGGGATGGTGGGTCTCATTCGGCGACGGCGAGGGGCACGCCGGCTCTCGAATTCCCTCGGGCGATGATGCGTGTCGGAATGCGAGCGCGAATGCGGCAGAACCTCCGTGCATGCGGGGCAAGCGCGCGAATGCGCCGTAGTGCTTGTGGTATATTGGCATACACGAAGGCCGTACGACAGGCGGATGAAATGACGAACGAATACCGTTCCCTCAAAGACCATGTATACAACCACATCGTCGACCTGATCGACGGCGGGACTTTGGCCGACGATCACAAGATCAGCGAGCAGCAGATATGCGATGCGCTCGGCGTCAGCCGCACGCCCGTGCGCGAGGCGCTCATCCAGCTGGCCGCCGACGGTTACTTGGAGAACGTCCCGCGCAAGGGCTTCTACGTCAAGCGTGTGACGGAGGACAGCGCCCGCGAAATCGTGGAGATCATCGGCCCGCTGGACGGCCGCGCCGCGCTGTTGGCCGTGGGCGACATGACCGACGACGACATCGCGCAGCTGCAGTTTTTGCACGGTTCCATGCAGCTGGCCATCGAGAAGGGCCTCTACAAGAAATACGACGACCTGCAGCACGACTTCCACGACTGCTATGTGCGCAAGTGCGGCAACACCCGTCTGATAGGGCTGATTCACCAGATGAACCGCTACTTCATGAAACGGGAGTACGCCAACGTGGGCGCCGACGAGCTGGACGGCCTGCTGCGCAAGGCCAACGAAGAGCATGCGGAAATCGTCAGGCTCTTCGAGCTGCGCGACGGCGAAGAGCTGCAACGGTTTATTCGCGACGTACATTGGAGCATCGACAATGCCAAGTTCCTCGTCTGGTAGCGCCCAACCCGCGCAGCGTTCCACGCAGAAAGCGCCCGTCTGTCCCGTCGAGCGCGAGTGCGACGCCTGCCAGCACGTGGGCGTTCCGTACGCGCAGCAGCTCGCAAGCAAGGACACGCGTGTGGCCGAGCTGTTCGCCGACGTGGCCGACGCGTCCGCGTTGCGGCCCATCCTGGGCATGGACGAGCCGTACTACTATCGCAACAAGGTGGTGTCCCCCTACGCGCCCGGCCGCAAGCTGCAAGGCTCCGCGAACGCTCGGGCGGGGAAGGGGCGCGACGCGCGCGGCGGCCGCGACGGCAAGCGCGCCCAGAAGCCGCGCCGCGAGATCCTCTGCGGCATGTACGCGGCCGGATCGCACCGCATCGTCCCCACCGACGGCTGTCTCATCGAGAACGAAGAGGCCAAGCGCATCATCCGCACGGTCCGCGACCTCATGCCGCGCTTCGGTATCGAGCCGTACCGCGAGGATTCCGGCACGGGCTTCCTGCGCCACGCCGTGGTGCGCGTGGGACATACCAGCGGCGAGATCCTGGTCACGCTGGTCACGAACGGCCGCGCTTTCCCCGCATCGCGCGCGTTCTGTCGAGAGCTGGTGCGCCGCTGCCCTCGCATCACGTCGGTCGTGCAGAACGTGAACGAGCGCCAGACCAACGTAATTCTCGGCGAGCGCGAGCAGACGCTGTACGGTCCGGGCTTCATCCTGGACAAGCTGTGCGGGCTGAGCTTTCGCATCTCGTCGCAGTCGTTCTACCAGGTGAATGCCGTGCAGACCGAGGTGCTGTACGAGCGCGCCATCGACCTGGCCGGCTTCACCGGCTCTGAAACGGCCATCGACGCCTACTGCGGCACCGGCACCATCGGTCTGGTGGCCGCCAAGCGCGGCGCGCGCCAGGTGATCGGCGTGGACACGGTGGCGTCGGCCGTGCGCGACGCGCGCGAGAACGCGAAGCACAACGGCGTGGAGAACGCTCGGTTCGCGGTGGGCGATGCAGGGGCGTTCATGCGCGAGCGCGCCGCCGCAGGCGATGCCGTGGACGTGCTGCTGATGGATCCGCCGCGCGCCGGGTCGAGCGAGGAGTTCCTCGCGGCCGCAGCGACGCTGGCGCCCCGGCGCATCGTCTACATCTCGTGCAACCCGACTACGCAGGTGCGCGACCTGGCCTTTTTGCGCCAGCACGGCTATGCCGTGCGCACGGTGCAGCCGGTCGACATGTTCCCTCATACGGATCACATCGAGACGATCGCGCTGGTGGAGCGCGTCGCGGGCTTCTTTGAAAGGAGCGACCGATGAGCGATTGCGATATTCGTCAGTCGTCGAACGATGAGCCTGACGAAGCGGTTCCGAGGATGCGGCACGACGCGCCGCTCACGGTCGACGGCAGCCATGGCGGCTCCACCGATCTGCGCAGCTTCGTGTTCGATACGGTTCTCGAAGGCATGCGCACGAGCATCTACGTGACTGATCCGAAGACGGATCGCATTCTTTATATGAACGGGTTCATGAAGCACGATTACGGCGTGGAGGATCCGGAGGGCAAGGTGTGCTGGCAAGTGCTGCAGCGCGGCTTGACCGAGCGATGCGCCTTCTGCCCGGTTGACGAGCTTCTAAGCTGCGGCGACGAAGTTCCATTGGTGGAGTGGGACGAGGAAAGCCCCATGACGGGGCGTACGTACCGCAACTACGACAGCCTGGTGACTTGGGTCGACGGGTCGCGTGTGCATTTGCAGCAGTCGGTGGACATCACGGCGCTCGTTTCTGCGAACACCGACGAGCTCACCGGGATGCTGTCGCGCCGAGCCGGTAAGGAGCGGCTGGGCATCTCGCTTGCGCGGGCTGCGGTCGAGGGCGAGCAGGTGTCCGTCGTTCTATACGACATCAACCGGCTGAAGGATGTGAACGATCTTCATGGCCATGCCGAGGGAGATTACCTGATCCGTTCGGCTGCGAACGCCGTACGATGCGAATTCGGTCCCAACGATTACGGGTTCCGCTTGAGCGGCGACGAGTTCGTGTGCGTATTCCTAGGCGACGCGGCTTCCACGCGCGTCAAGATCGAGCGCGCACGCGCTGCGCTCTCCGCGACTCCGCGCAGTACCGAGCCTCCCTACGAGATGGGTTTCTGCTTCGGCATCGCAGAGGCGGACCCCGAAGCGCCGCTGGAGTTGTACGAGGTGCTGGCCTTGGCGGACCGGCGTATGTACGAGGAGAAGCGACGTTTTCATATAGATCGCAACATCAACGCCCTGATCAGCGCTGAGCGATCGGGCAGGGGGGTGTCGGTCGATCCGTGCTCGTTCTCGTACGATGAAAGCAAGCTGTACGACGCGCTGGTCGAGAGCACCGACGATTATCTGTACGTATGCAACATGAGAACCGGCGTGTTCCGCTACCCGCGCGCTATGGTGGAAGAGTTCGACCTTCCCTCCGAGGTGGTGGAAAACGCGGCGGCCGTGTGGGGTTCGAAGGTGCATCCTGACGACAAGCAGGCGTTCCTCGAATCGAACCAGGAAGTCGCCGATGCGCGCACGACGCGCCATTGGGTGGAGTATCGCGCCATCAACCGCAAAGGCGAATGGGTGCGTCTGCGATGCCGCGGCCGGCTCATCCTCGACGCGAAGGGAAAGCCGCTGCTGTTCGCCGGGTTCATCACGAACCTGGGAAAGAAGAGCAAGGTCGACCCGCTGACCGGTCTTTTCAACAAGTTCGAGTTCGAGGACGACGTGCGTCGTCGTATGGAGACGATGCAGAGCGCGCGGATCAGCCTCATGGTGCTGGGCATCGACGACTTGCGGCACATCAACGACCGCTACGACCGTGCATTCGGCGATGAGGTCATTCGGTTCGTGGCGCAGCGCATCCAAAGCTCGCTGCCCGAGGACGCGCGCGTGTACCGTCTGGACGGCGACGAGTTCGCCGTGATCGTCGATGACGATGTCGACGTGCTGCGCAGCGCATACGCGCAGCTAGGCGGTATGTTTCAGCGACAGCACGATCATGAGGGCCGCAAGTTCTATTGCACGCTGTCCGGCGGCATCGCGCAATATCCCGGCGATGCCGAAACGTACGAGAGCCTCGTGAAGTACGCCAATTACGCGTTGGAACACGCGAAAGGGCATGGGAAGAAGCGCTGCGTAAACTTCTCGCAGCCTATTCTGGCCGAGCGCGTGCGCGAGCTCGAGCTGATGGAGCTGCTACGGGACAGCGTGGAGAACGGCTTCAAGGGATTCAGCCTGTGCTACCAGCCTCAGGTGGAAGCTGCAACGGGTTGCGTCGTGGGAGCCGAGGCGCTTGCGCGTTGGCGTTGCGACGAGTATGGCGACTTGTCGCCACTCGAGTTTATCCCGCTGCTCGAAGAGAGCGGTCTTATCGTTCCTGTGGGCACGTGGGTTCTGCAACATGCTGTGGACACCTGTAAACGATGGAGGAAGGCGATCCCCTCGTTTACCATGAGCGTGAACCTGTCGTATCGCCAACTTGACGAGGACGGTCTGGTTCCTCTTATCGTGGACACGTTGCGAGAGGCGGAGCTGCCTCCTGAGAGCCTCGTCGTGGAGATGACCGAAAGCCGTTTCGCCGACGACGCCCAGGTCACTCATGAGCTGTTCGATCAGCTGCGCATGCAAGGCGTGCGCGTGGCCATGGACGATTTCGGTACGGGCTACTCGTCGTTGGGCGTGTTGAAGACGTCGCCTGCCGACATCGTGAAAATCGACCGCGCGTTCATCCGCGATATCCAGACGAGCACGTTCGATGCCACGTTCATCAAGTTCGTGGTGGAATTGTGCCACGCCGTGGGTATCAGCGTGTGCCTCGAAGGCGTGGAGACCAACGAAGAATACGAAGTAGTGGGCGGCATGGGTCTCGATTATATCCAAGGCTTCCTGTTCGGTCGTCCTCTGCCAGAAGAAGAGTTCGAGCGGAGGTTCTTGGAGGGGAGGGCATGATGGCTGCTGTGCAAACGGAAACGCTGGTCGATCGGGCGGCAGCGGTGCTCTCGGCACGCCGCTTGGCCGATGCCGATACGCCGGCGCTGCTGATGGTGTCGGGCGGGTCGGATTCGACGGCGCTCGCGTATATCGCCTGCGAGTTGCGGGAACGCGGGGCGCTGGGGCAGCTTGCCATGCTGCACGTCAACCACCGGCTTCGGGGCGAGGATGCCGACGAGGACGCTCGCTTCGTCGCTCAGTTGGCCGAGCTGCTGGACGTTCCGCTGTTCTCGTGCGACATAGACATAGCGGGAGAGGCGCAGCGCACGGGCGAGAACGTGGAGGCGGTGGCCAGGCGTGAGCGTTACCTGGCGGCCAACGAAGCGCTCGAAAGCCTCTGCTTGCATGCGGCGACGCCGCTTGCCGATGGACGCATCCTGACGGCGCACACGGCCGACGATCGCGTGGAGAGCTTCTACATGCGCTCCATCGTGGGCACGGGGCCGGGTGGGTTCCGCGCCATGAAGTACCGCAACGGGCCGGTGGTGCGCCCCCTGCTGGATGCGAGCCGCGAGGAGCTGCGCGCCTACATCGTGCGCCGCGAGCAGGATGGTGCGCCCGTGGCCTGCGACGACGCGGGTTGCTTATGGCGCGAGGACGCGACGAACGCGCACACCGACCGGTTCCGGGCCTACGTGCGCCACGAGATCGTCCCGCGCGCGAAAGAGCGCAACCCGCAGCTTCTGGAGGTGCTCGGCCGCACCATGAACCTCATTGCCGACGAGGACGACATGCTGGAGGATATGGTGGATGGGCTGATGGCGGGCCACGTCGAAGCGCTCGGCGACGAATACGACGCAGGTTGCGTGCTGGCGCCCGCATTCGGCGCCGAGCCGTTGCCCCTGCGCCGGCGTGCCGTGATGCGCGCGCTGCAGCTGATGCTGGGTCGCGACGCCCGCGTGGAGACGGCCTCGGTGGAGGCCGTGCTGGCCGCGTTCGACGAAGAGGCGGGGGGGCAGCCTCGCAGCGGCCACGCGGGCGAGGCGCACGGCTACGTGGCCAACATCCAAGGCGACCTCGCCGTCAGCGCGAACAAGCGCGGCGTCCGCATAGAGCCCATGTCCGCCTACCGCGCCCGCCGAAAGCGCGGGTAGGTCGCGCTACGATCGTCTCCAAAGCGATTCGTCGGCGATGGCTTCGGGAAGCCATGCTCCCACTGACTTCGACGCGCCCCACCAAGCGAGCGTGTTGCGGTGCCATAGGGCGATGCGCTTGAACGCGACGGTGTTGTCCAATACGTGCGCCTCCTCGCAGTAGGGTAGCGCTTTGCTCAGATTCGCGAGCGACGCCCGGTACCGTTTTCGAACGAGCGCCTCATCTATATCGTGACCTCCCGCCTGCACGCGGCGTTCGATGCGTTGCAGGGCTATGCCCTCGTTTGCAAGGCCGATGTAGAACAGGAACACGCGGTATCCCTTCTCGCGTGCTTCGGCCATGGTGCGCAGGGCTCGATGGCCGGCCAGCGTTGTTTCCTGATTGAACGAGCGTCGTGCCGCCAGATGCTCGTCCACGCTGCGCAGCGCGATCCTGCCTGCGGCCACTTGATCCTGGCCGTTCGACCAGTCCCCGCCTTGCTCTCGGAGGATTTCGTCGGGGTTCACGCGCGCCATGGTGGCGGGCATCCCTCCCGTGTGCCAGAAATCGCTGCGGAACAGGGTGGATTTGCCTGCTCCGTTCACGCCGGCGAACACCACGTAGAACGGTTGCTCGCTCATCAGAAGACCCCTTGGCGAACGAGCTCCGACTGTTTGCGTTGGAGGAAGAAGTCGGCGACGGCGATGCGGAACGCGGCCTGCTCGGGGTCGTCGATCGCCGCTATCTCGGCAGCGCTCGGGCACGCTGCCAGATGGTCTTTGCATGCGCGATAGAGCTCGCTTGCTGCTGCGTGCGGCTTGCTGTCGTCTGCAGGGGACGGAACGTCCGCCTTGCGCGGACGGCCTGCGGACGGCCGGGTTGCGGCACGCTGCATCACGTCCTCCTCCCGGAGCGTCCACGTGCGTCCGACTTTCTGCGCCGGCAATGCTCCTTGTGCGATGAGCGCCCGCACCCGCGTTGGCGTGACCTGTAGGATTTCGGCGCTTTCGACGACCGACAGCATGCAACCTCCTTGGTTCTGCGCGAGCGGCATATGATCCGAGTATAGAATAATCATTGCGATATCGCAATGATTATTGAACTCGATGAGGGACGGCTTATGCGTTCTCAACGATATCGCGTACGCGCGTTCTCTTATCGCAGCGCATCGCGACGATTGTTTCACGTGAAACAATTCGGTGAGATGTGTAGCAGGGAGAATCGGGGAGGAGTTTGCGGTCGGGGTCAGAGTTGCCCGCGCTTGCGTCTGGGCGCTTCGCGTGGAACCTGCGTGCTCTTGGTGCAACGCTTGCGCCCGCTGCGCTACAATATCCGGCATGGAAAACGAACAGAACACCTCCCCGGCGGCTTCGCCTGCCGACTCGGCAATGCCCGACCTCGACATCGTGCTGGCCAGCGCGTCGCCGCGCCGCAAGCAGCTGCTTGAAGACGCCGGCGTACGCTTCGTGGTGCATGCGTCCGATGTGGACGAAACGTTGGAGCCCGACCTTCTGGCCGACCCGCCCGAGGCGTGCAAGAAGCTGGCCGAGCGCAAAGCCGGCGCCGTGGTGCAGGAGGTGCTGGCCGAAGACTACACAGGCATGGCCGCCGTCATCGGCGCCGACACCATGGTGGTGTGCGAAGGGGAGATATTCGGCAAGCCCGTCAGCCTGTCCGACGCGAAGCGTATGCTGCGCTGTCTGTCGGGTCGCACGCATGAAGTGCTGACGGCTGTATCCGTATGGATGGTGGCCGCGCCCGAGCCCGAGAACATCTCGCTGGGCTTCCGCACGTTCGTCGATCGCTCGGCTGTGACGTTCCGCGAGCTGACCGACGAAGAGATCGTCGACTATCTGCGCAAGGGCGAGTCGTTCGACAAGGCCGGCGCCTATGCCGTGCAGGGGGCCGGAGCCGATCTGGTGGCGCGCGTCGACGGCGCGATGGACACCGTCATCGGCCTGCCCGTAGGTCGTTTGCTGGAGGAGTTCCCGGACTTCGCGGGTTCGGCGTCCTGACGGACGGCGAACGACTCGACGCTGGGCGGCTGCGCCGCCCGATCTCTCAGTCGAGTCGAGGGCTCGCACATTGAGATGCGCTTCGCCTGCGCTCTCCCCACGATCCCGCGCGCCGCAACCGCCCTTGCTGACTTGCTGCGCCAGCCTATGGCATTTTCAACCTATCGTCCCAGTTCCCATTGCGAAATGTAAAAATCGTGACAGGCAGGCTGGCGTTACCGTATCGTCTCCTTTTCCCGGAGAGGCAATGGTACACTAGCTGAATTCAAGGTAAGCGTGACGCTCTCGCCCATTGATCTCGCAGATTGATCAGGGGCGATAGCAGAAGCGAAATGCGACGATAGAGGTTAGGAACGTGCACAACGACATTTCGGAGATCCTGTTCACCGAAAAGCAGCTCGCCGATCGCGTAGGCGAGATAGGCGCAGCCATTACGAGCGATTACGCCGACGTTGCCGACGAGGGCATCATCCTGATCTCGGTTCTGCGTGGCGCCGCTATCTTCATGGCGGATCTGGCGCGCAAGATCGAGCTTCCGCTCGAAATGGACTACATGGCCATCTCGTCGTACGGAAACGGCGCCAAGAGCTCCGGCGTGGTGCGTATCCTGAAAGACCTCTCGTCTCAAATCGAAGGGCGTCACGTCATCGTGGCCGAGGACATCCTCGACTCCGGTCTTACCCTGACGTACTTGCTGAAAAACCTGTCGTCGCGTCAACCGGCTTCCATCGAGGTAGCCACGCTTCTTCGGAAGAAGACGCTTGCGCAGGCGAAGATCGATTGCAAATATATCGGTTTCGAGTGCCCCGATGAGTTCATCGTGGGCTACGGGTTGGACTATGCGGAGCGGTATCGCAACCTGCCCTACATCGGCATCTTGAAGCCGGAGATTTACTAGCGAAGCTACCTTGGCGGTCGACCGGTTCGGCGTTGCCGAGCCGCGTCGTGCTAAGGGTATGCGGCATCGGCCGCATGCGATGACGGGCGGGCACGCGGGTCTGTCCGTCTCGCAGCGCGAGTCGGTGAGAAAAGGAAAGTTAGACGCTATGGCACAGCAAAACAAACAATCGCAGTTCCAGCAACCCAGCCCGAGGACGACCATCATATCGGTAGTCCTGTTCATGCTGGTGGCTTTCTTCGTGGGCCAGCAGTTCTTGAACATGTCGTCTGCCGGCGCCAAGCCTACCGACCGTCTGATCACATCCGAATTCGTGCAGGCCGTCGAGCAGGATCGCGCGACGAAGGTGGTGTACAACGCCGGCGACTACACGGTGTCGGGCTCGTACTATCCCGCTATCACGGCGGGTTCCACGGGTGCCGACGCGTTCAACGAGGCCTTCCAGGCGCTGAACGCTCGCATGGCCACGCTGAAGAACCCCGAGACGGGCAAGGCGCTCGGCGGCGTGGGCACCACCGACATCAACGGAGCAACGCTGGGCGTGGAGCGCAACTTCACGTCCACCTATTACGGCGGCTCGCTCGGCGACCTCATGGCGGCGCATCCCAACGTGCCGTACGAGGTGGCGCTGCCCAGCCCGTTCGTGGAGCTGCTCGGCACGCTGCTGCCCTTCATCATCATCGGCCTTATCCTGTTCTTCTTCTTCAACCAGATGCAGAAGGCGAACAACTCGCAGATGAGCTTCGGCAAGGCCAAGACGAAGAAGTCCATCGAGGAGCGCCCGGACGTGAAGTTCTCCGACGTTGCCGGCGTCGACGAGGCGGTCGAGGAGATGCAGGAGATCAAGGACTTCTTGGCGAACCCGGCGAAGTACCAGTCCATGGGCGCGAAGATCCCGCGCGGCTGCCTCTTGGTGGGCCCTCCGGGCACTGGTAAAACCCTGCTCGCGCGCGCCGTCGCCGGCGAGGCGGGCGTGCCGTTCTTCAGCATTTCCGGCTCCGACTTCGTCGAGATGTTCGTCGGCGTGGGCGCGTCTCGCGTGCGCGACTTGTTCCAGCAGGCGAAGGATGCCAGCCCGGCCATTATCTTCATCGACGAGATCGACGCTGTCGGCCGCCAGCGCGGCACGGGCCTCGGCGGCGGCC
>OCAV01002210.1_pt1 | contig 10751 bp, 10 predicted proteins | sample 1538331 | NCBI WGS metagenome assembly OCAV01 (sample SAMEA2580297, study PRJEB22360) | human gut metagenome | biome: human gut; feature: human-associated habitat; material: faeces | place: Denmark | collected 2008/2010
GCAGCAATGAGCCCCTGGCGCTGCTGTTCGTTCCCCCCTTCCGTAAGATCAACATCGTGGTGGTGGGCATTGCCGCCGCCGCAGTCATGGCCCTCCTATCTGGTCAGCCGGTAGTGACCGCAGTGACCGATACCTATATGACAGGGGCCGCCCAATTTGTGAGGGACAACTTCCTGCTCTTCTTTTTCAGCGTCCTGTTCGGAAAGGTCATGGAGGAGACAGGGGCGGCTGCCTCCATTGCCAAATTCTTGGCTGAGCTGTTGGGGGAGAAGTTTGCCATCCTGGGCGTCATTTTCTCCGGCGCAGTGCTGGTCTATGGCGGTGTCACCACTCTGGTGGTGGTGTTCAGCCTGTATCCCATTGCCCTCTCCCTGTTCAAGAAGGCCAACCTGCCCCGCTATCTGCTGCCCGGCGCGATTGCCGGCGGTTGCTTTACCTTTGCCTGCGCAAACTTTCCCGGCACGCCCAATCTGGTCAATGTGATCCCCACCACCTATCTGGGGACCAACACCATGGCGGCCCCTCTGGTGGGCGTGATCACCGGAATTGCTGTCATGCTCATGGTGTGTGTTTACTTCCTGTGGGAGGCAAGTCGGGCCCGGGCCCGGGGGGACTGCTTTGTGGAGGACGAGGCCACTACCCAGAGCCTGGTTAAGGCGGCATCCATGGTGCGGCTGCCCAGCCCGATCATCGCCATCCTGCCCATTGTGCTCATCCTGATCCTGCTCAACGTGTTCAAGCAGCATGTGGTCGTGGCCATGCTGGGCGGCATCCTTCTGTGCGTGGTGCTGTTCTTTCGGAATGTCCACGGTGTGCTGGACATGTTCTCTTACTCTGCCGAAAATTCGGCCATCGCCATCATCAACACTGCGGTGGTGGTGGGCTTCGGCTCGGTTGTGCAGGCCTCCCAGGGATTTCAAAAGCTGCTGGACTTCGCCACCAGCCTGGGAAATATCCCGCCCCTGCTGGCCTTCGGCCTGATGACCACCATTCTGGCCGGCGCCTGCGGCTCCGGCTCCGGCGGTTTGGGTATCGCCCTTTCCGCCATGGCGGACAAATACATCTCCCTGGGCCTGGCCCCGGAGATCCTGCACCGGGTGGGCTCCGCCGCCTCCGTTGGCCTGGACAGTCTGCCCCATAACGGCGCGGTAATCACCCTGCTGACTATCTGCGGCCAAAGTCACAAGGAGAGCTACAAGTACATTTTCTTCCCCACGGTTGTCTTTACCCTGGCCGGCATGTTTCTCTCCATTGCCCTGGGGACCGTGCTCTATCCCATCTCATAAGGAGTTATATCATGGAACTAAAATTGCCTGAACAGATTGACGTTATCGACATCACCATGCGGGACGGGCTTCAGAATGAGGAACACTATGTGCCCCTGGAGGCCAAACTCTATCTGGCTGACAGGCTGATCAAGGCCGGCTTTAAGCGCCTGGAGGTGGGCTCCATCAGCCATGTGGCCTATGTGCCGCAGTTTAAGGACGTAGACGAGCTGCTGCTCAAGCTTCCCAAGGACGTGGACGTGGAGTATACCGTTCTGGCCCTCACCCCCAAGGCCATCGAGCGGGTGGGCGGCCTGCTGGATCGGGGGGCCAAGATCGACCGGGTGCTCACAGGCCAGATTGCCACCAGCGAAGCATACGCCATGAAGAACATGCGCCGTACCCACCAGCAGCTCTTTGACGAGGCAGAGAAGAACGTGAAGGCCCTCCACGATATGGGCATCAAGAGGGTGGCTGGCAACATCGGCACTGTGTTCGGCTGCCCGATCCAGGGGAAGGTATCCATCGAACGGGCCTACGAATTTGTGGATCGTATGTTTGATATCGGCTTTGACGAGGTAGAGCACTCCGATTCCGACGGTATCGCTACACCCAGGGACATTGCAGACTACTTCCAAGTCATTTTGGAAAAGCACCCAGACCCCGCACGGCACTCCTTCCATATCCATGATATTCGCGGCATGGGCATCGCCGGGTACTACGCAGCCATGCTGGCTGGTATCCGCACCTTTGACTGCACCGTGGGCGGCATCGGCGGTCAGGTGGCAAACTTTTTGGATGGTGTGCCGGTTAAGGGCGCGGGGGATTACTACTTTGACACCTGCCGCACCGGCTTGGTATCCACCGAAGACTTTATCACTATGGTCAATGGCATGGGTATCCATACCGGCGTGGATCAGGAGAAGCTCTACGCTCTCGGCCGCAATCTGGAAAAGATGCTGGGCCGTCCGCTTTACTCCTTTACCAGCACGGTGCGTTCCGGTTTGGGAGCATAACAGAAGCCACCGGCGGAGGTCTTTCGGTTTGTATGGGACTGGGCTGGAGACTGAAGTTCTAAGCGCAGGGACACCCGGAGCGTATATGGCGCGGTTGCCCGTCGGTGTCCGCTGCTCAAAACAGCTCGGTATAGATTTTGAGCACACGAGTCTCGTCCAGGGGGACGAAGCTGTTGTCCATCAGGCGGCCTTGGCCAGTGATGACGCTATGGGTGAAGTCCCGGAGGTCCTGCCTGGTGACGCCATACTCGTGGAGGGACCGCTTTGGAAGAAGCTGGTTGAGCAGATCTTCCAGGCGGTCATATACGGCTTGGGTGCCGCAGCCCAGAAGGCGGGCGAGAAATTCATTCATCACGGCAATTTCTCCATCCTGGCGGAGCTCCAGATAGTTTTTCAGCACACCGGTGAACATGGCGTAGTTGCTCTCGCCGTGGGCCACATGGTATTTTCCACCCAGCGGATAGCTCATTGCGTGTACCGCCGCGCAGCCGGCGGTGCCGAAGGCAATGCCGGCGAAGTTGGATGCCACCAGGAAATCATCCAGCAGGATATGCAGGGCCTCACGGCCCTCGGACACGAGGCGCTGGTAGCCATGGAGAATCATTTCGATGGCTTTGTATCCGAACAGCTTGGTGTAGGGGGTAGCCCTGGGGGACAGGGAGGATTCCACCGCATGCACCAGGGCGTCAATGGAGCTGGCGGCAAACACGCCGAAGGGCAGCCCCTCCAGCAGTTGGGGAATGAGCACCGCGTGGTCGGCATACATGGCCGGGCTCACCAGACCCAGCTTGGTGCCCAGACGGGTGCGGGCGATGATGGAGAGGTTGGTTACCTCGCTGCCCGTGCCGCAGGTGGTGGGGATGAGCACCAGCTCCCGCCGCTTATCCAGGGCGGGGGCCCTGTCAAACAGGGTGTCTACCCCCTCGCCGCTGGAGACTGCCAGGATCTTGGCGATGTCGAGCACTGTGCCGCCGCCAATGGCAATGACACGGGTACAGCCCATTCTGGCCGCGTCGGCCAGAATGGCGTCTACCATCACATCGGTGGGTTCTCCGGCGCCGTATTCCTCCTGATAGATGGTGTGAACCGGAAGTCCCATCTGGCCGAGGTAGGGCTCGTAGATGTATTTATTAGTCAGAACCAGATCCCGTTCTCCCGGATGAAATTCCTTTACAAAGTCCAGACAGGTCTCAAAGCGGTGAAGCGTGGGGCGGATTAGAAGTTCTACCATGGTGTTTCTCAAATCCTTTCAAGCTTGGTTTGTCTGCAAAACAGATGTGGTATCTGTTGTTGTCTGTATGCAAAATATATGCCAAATTGCACCCGCTCAGAAATTCTGAGCGGGTGCAATTTTACAGCAGGCCATATTTTTTGAGCTTGTACTGCAATGTCCGGCGGGAGATACCAAGGTATTGGGCGGTTTTTTCGCGGTGTCCGCCGTGCAGACGGAGTGCCATTTGAATGCGGAGATACTCCTCATTGAGGCATTCCGGGCCGGATTCCGGGGAGGGAGGCTCCAGCTGAAGCATGCCTGTGGGAATCTGGTTGATTTTGACCACGGATGACTCGCTCATAACCACCATGTGCTCTACAAGGTTGCGCAGTTCGCGGATGTTTCCCGGCCATTTGTAGTGATTCAGGATTTGATAGACGCGGCTTGAAAATTCCTTTTGAAGACCGTATTTCTGACAGAAGTGGTCTAAAAAGTAGTCGGCCAGGGGAGTAATGTCCTCCCGGCGCTCTCGGAGAGGCGGAATGGTGATGGGAATGACGTTAAGACGGTAATACAGATTCATGCGGAACGTTCCCTCCTTGACACACTGAGCGAGAGCCACATTAGAGGCGCAGATCAGCCGGAAATTCACGGCCCGCGGTTTGACTGAGCCTACCGGAATAACCGCTTTGGTTTCCAGAACCCGCAGCAGCTTGGCCTGGAGAGACAGCGGCATGGAGTTTACCTCATCAAGAAGGAGGGTGTTGTTGGCGGCGGCTTCAATCAGGCCGATCTTTCCGCCGGAGGCAGCCCCGGTGAACGCACCCTTCTCATAGCCGAAGAGCTCCGCCTCCAATAGGGATTCGGGGAGAGAGGTGCAGTTGATAGCCACCATCTGCTTTTTTCTGTAGGGGCTGTGCTGGTGGATATACTGGGCCACGATCTCCTTCCCGGTTCCGGATTCTCCCAGAAGGAGCACGGAAGCGTCGCTCTGCGCCGCACGTGCGGCCTGCCTCAGAACGCCCACCATGGCGGGACTTTTGGCAATCACCTCTCTGCGGTCGTCCCAATTGCCGCGTATTCCTGTAGCAATGGCGTTGATGGCCTTGGCGTGGCTGTATTTCTGGTTCATGGCATCAACCTGGATCTGGCAGGAGATGGCGTATACAATTTCACCCTGCGCGTTGAAAATAGGGGACACGGTTACCAGACGGCCCACCTGTTTCCCGTCGGCAGAAACTGTAACATGAATCTGCGTGACAGCCCGCTTCTCGTGGTAGACCTTGTCTACGACGCTCTCCTTGTAGAGTCCGCTTGCGATGAAGTCATATACCGTGTGATTTAAGTAGTCCTGACGGGTTCGCCCTGTGTATTGCAGGAGCGTCTTATTGACAAACAGGTATGTCCCTTTGTTATCAAAGATGATAATTCCAACATCCAGATTATCCAGGATGTTTTCCAGCCCGGGCAGATTGCTTGCCATAGCTTCCAGCCCTCCTTATGCGTTCTGCTCCTATGCGTTTCCCCTTTAAAACTATCAAATGGAGGGCAAAAAATCAACCACAATTGTAGTGAGTTGCACAGGCGCAATTGGAACTGCACATTGAAATACAAGGATTCCTGAGTGAGCATTTGCACAAAAATTGCATTGTCATGCCCTGAATGTGCAATTCCGGCGGGAAGTCGTGAATTTGCCTCGAGAAGTGGCCGAAACAGGGGGGAAAACAGGGGGATACGGGCTGGCATCCGGTTTGCTTCCTAAGGTGGTCAGACACGACCCATGTCCTGTCACACGATTTTAGCAAGGAGAAGGAGGACTGCAATTGATGAAAGCGGCAATTATGGGCGCTGGAGCAATGGGAACCGTCTTGGGTGCCTTTCTTACCAGAAACGGGTTCCCGGTGGATCTAATCGACTCCTATCCGGCCCAGGTGGATGCACTCAACGAAAAAGGGGCCGGCGTTGTTGGCTGTGCAGAGCTGACTGTCCCGGTCCGTGCACTGCTGCCGGAGCAGATGGAAGGGGTCTATGACCTGGTGTTTCTGATGGTCAAGCAGACCAACAATGAGGCGAGCCTTCGGGCGCTGTTGCCCCATTTGGGAGAGAACAGTACGGTATGTACCTTGCAGAACGGAGTGCCGGAATTAGCTGTGGCCGAGTTCGTCGGCCGGAACCGCACAGTAGGCCTGCCGTTGGGGGGCCACGTTTGTGGAGCCCGGTATCTCCGAGCTGACCAACGCCCTCTCCGCCCGCACGGTTCTGTTTGAGATCGGGGAGATCGACGGACGTATTACCGACCGCATCCGAGCGGTGGCCAAGGTTTTGGGCCATATGGACAACGGCAAGGTGGAGATTACCGACAACCTGATGGGGGCCCGGTGGCTCAAGCTGATGCATGAGTGGCCTGTCCTCGGCCTTGGGCTGTACCTTTGAGTCGGTAATCTCCAGTGAAAAGGCGCTGGCCTGCACCTCCTATCTTGCGGCTGAGGTGGTCCATGCAGCGCGGGCCGCGGGCTTCCAGCTAACGGATACCAACGGACTGAATACCGCAGAGATCGCCGACTTTCAGACGGCGGAGGAGCTGGAGCGCTCCAAGGGCTACATCTACCGCAACTACTATCCCCTGCGCACCGCCAAGGCCAGCATGCTGCAGGATCTGGAGCGGGGCAAAAAGACGGAGATCCAGATGATTAACGGCTATGTCAGCGCCATGGGCCGCAAGTACGGTGTTCCCACCCCGTTCAACGACCTGGTAGTGAAGATAATTACTGATATAGAGGAGGGCCGCCGTAGAGCGGAATTCGGCAACCTGGCTCTGTTTGTCCTGCCGGAGTTGCAATAAGAAAGAGACAAAAAGGAGGAAAACCTATGTCCTACGTCCGCAACGACAGCCTGATGTACCAAATGCCGGTTCATTTCGGGCCCTGCGTAACTCCCCGACAGAACAAAGAAGGGAAGCGCTTTATCTATGACCAGGCTACGCGACTGACCAAGCATACTATTGTCTACGAAAGTGATCCGGAGGCCCTGTCCGCTGTCCTGCCCCAGCGGTTCGAGCTGGCTGCCCCCTACGTCATCATCAATATGAACATGCTGCGGGACGTGGCTTGGCTGGCTGGACACGGATACAACCTTACCGGCGTCTCTGTGCCCACCCGTTTCCATGGAGAAAAGGGGGTGGTGGAAGGCAACCTGCTTCTGGTTATGTGGGAAAACCATGCCGACCCCATTATTACCGGCCGGGAGCAGCTCGGTTACAGCAAGATATTTGCCTCCATCGACGACATCCATACGTACGGGGGGGTATCAAAGACGGAGCTGACCTCCTGGGGATTCCGCTTTCTGGAGCTGGAGTTTGATGCCAACCGCCAGCCGGAGAATCTGGAGGAGCTGAAACGGGTGCTGAATAACCCGGATAGTCAGGGCATCATGCACTATAAGTACATCCCGCGTACCGGCGGCGGCTTCACTCAGGCGGATGCGGAATATGTCTGCCTGAATCCGAAAGCAGCCAAGCTGCCTGACGACGTAAAGAAGTATCCGGCGGATCAGCTGACCTATATGGGCGGTCAGGTGCGCTGGCATATACCCACCTGGGAGGATATGCCCACCCAGTACCATGTGGCACAGGCTCTGGGCAGTCTGCCAGTCAAGCGGATCGTCGGCGCGGTACGTTCGGAGGGCTATACCCTGGGCGATCTTTATGGGCAGACCACCGTCATGTGAGGCCTGCGGAGAAGCAAAAGCAAAGAGAATGAAGGAGCGCATTACCACGGAAGGAGTGATTGTATGTCCCCCAGCGTTATCAGCCTGATCGGTATCCTGTTGGGCATGGTCATCTTGGTTTTCCTGGCATTCAAAGGCTATAATGTCATTATCGTTTCTGTTATCGCCGCACTGGTTGTGGCCGTTTTTGCCGGCACCGACATTCTGCCGCTGATTACAGACTCCTATATGACCAAGTTCGCTGACTTTGCAAAAAATAATTTTATGATCTTTCTGCTTAGTGCCGTCTTTGGAAAGCTCATGGGCGATTCCGGAGCGGCCGACACCATCGCCTACTCCATGCTGCGCGTGGTCAACCACGTTCACAGCCAGCGAACCAAGCAGTTGGTCGGCGGTCTGATGATCACCGCCATTGTAGCGGTTCTGACCTATGGCGGCGTCAGCCTGTTTGTCGTCATCTTCACCCTGATCTCCATCGGCCGCAAGCTCTTTGAGGAGCTGGACATCCCCTGGCGGCACTACCTTACCTTCCACGGCATCGGTTCAGCTACCTTTACCATGACCATGCTCCCCGGTACGGCAGCGCTTCAGAACATTATTCCCACGCAGTATCTGGGCACTACGCCAATGGCGGGGGCCGCCATCGGCCTGACCGGCGCTGCTATCCAGATTTTACTGTGTGTTCTCTGGGCAGCCTTTATACTCAAGCGTGCCCGCGCCCGGGGTGAGGGCTTCCGCCCCTCCGGCGAAGCAGTCAAGGCCGCCTACCGGGATGAGGATGAAAAGAAAGCCGCCGCAGGAGAAAGCCAGGTCGGCATACCTCTGCTGCTGGCCCTGATTCCTCCGGTTGTCCTGCTTCTGGTGCTCAATGTCTGCAAGCTGCATGCGGTTATCGCGCTCTCCTGCGGCATTCTGGTATGTCTGATCCTGTTCGGCCTGATCCTGCGCCGCCTGGATAACCTCAAGGCCACTCTGGCAGCCGGCGCGGTGAATTCCATTTCCACCATCGGTACCACATGTGCTGTAGTGGGCTTTGGAGGCGTGGTGGCTGCGGTCTCCGGCTATCAACTGATCCTGGGCTCTCTGACCAGTATCCCGGGCCCGGCCATTTTCAAGCTGATTATTGCCGTGAACGTGGCGGCCGGCCTCACCGGTTCCTCCTCCGGCGGCCTTTCCATCGCTCTGGAAAACATGCAGGATTACTTCCTGGGGCTCGGCTTGTCTCCCAATGTCATTCACCGCATTGGCGCCATGTCCTCCGGCGGACTGGACTCCATGCCCCACGTCAGCGGCTTTGTCAATAACCTTCAGGTGTGCCGCCTGAATCACCGCCAGTCTTACCCCTCTTATGCCATGGTCTGTCTGGTCATTCCCATCGTCACAACCTGTGCCTGTGCTGTACTGCTCCAACTGGGTATTCTGCCTGCTGTTTAGTGGATTTAGAAAAAATGGATTTGAACATTTGCAGAAAGGAGTCTATATTGTTATGGAGCTCAATCTGAACGGAAAAGTCGTCGTTGTTACCGGCGGCTCCAGCGGTATCGGGGAGGAAACCGCCATGGAGTTTGCCCGGGAGGGCTGCGAGGTGACCATCGCCTCACGCAGTGAGAAAAAGCTGGCGGAAGCCGCCGGGCGGTTCGAGGTCGAGGGCTTTCAGGTCCACACCCAAGTCGTGGACGTATCCAAGCCGGAAGATATCAGCGCCCTGGGCGAGAAGGTCTTTCAGCAGTTTGGCCGTATCGACGTGTGGATCAACAACGCCGGAGGGAATATCACCAAGCCCTTCCTGGAGCTCACGGTGGAGGACTGGAACTTTGTTATCAGCACCAACATGACTTCCGTATTTTGGGGTACCCATGTGGCAGTCGACTACATGAGACGGACTGGCGGCGGCGTCATTCTCAATACCTCATCCTACATGGCGCTTATTCCTGCCACACAGAAGATTGCCTACGCAGCTACCAAGGCGGGCATTGTGAACATGACCAAGACGACTGCCGGTGAGCTGGCCCCCTTGGGTATCCGGGTCAACTGTGTGGTGCCCGGCCTGATTCAGACGCCAATTGCGGCCGAGCGTATCGCTGCCAACCGGGAAAAGCTGTGTGCCCAGATTGCGCTACAGCGCTTCGGAGTCCCCTCTGATGTATCTCGTGTTTACACCTTTCTGGCGTCCGATGCTGCGGCATTCATCACCGGCGCCGCAATCGAGGTCAGCGGCGGAAAGCTCTGTGTCCAGGATATCGGCGCTCCCTGGGGAAAGCAGATCTGACCGAGGAAGGCAAATGGTAAATTTGTTTCTTTATCATCTGCTTGTATAGGACAGCCTCCACAGATGCTCCATTTGACAGATGGCTCTTACTTGTACGGAAGTCAAAGTTATAAATACTCTATATTTGAAACCAGAGAGAAGCAGCCGGGATGTGTGTGTTCCGGCTGCTTCTGTCAGATTTTAAATTTATTCACTGGCTTTCTTTGCATTCTGGCACTACCCCAAACCGTGAACCCTACAGGATTCCGGAGCTAACCGAGAGCGGACGCCCCTCATTCCCCGGCCGCATGGCGCTGGGAGGTGGTGGCCGCGTTGGTGCAGGCGCCTGGGGGGAGCCACGCTGACAAGTGCCCCTGCGTCCCGGATTGCGTTCCTGGTGTCCGCCCAGTCAACTGCTTTTTTTGATGAGCGGCTTATGGACGTTTGGAGCGTGTAGACGCTTTTCAGACCCGCATGAGTGGTGGGGCTCTTTACAAACAGAAGTGCCTATATTATCATAGGGGACATCTGGATAATAGGGAGGGTTTTTGTGGAACGTCTCACTTATACGGCGCTGGAACAGGGGAGATATGACGGATACCTGCTGCGGCAGGCCCCTGAGCGGGTACTCCAATTCGGTGAAGGAAACTTTCTGCGGGGATTCGCAGAACATTTCATTGACGTGATGAACGAGCGTACAGACTTTCAGGGTAAGGTAGTGGTGGTTCCCCCCGCCTCTGCCGGAAAGACCGGCCGCATCAACGATCAGGAGGGGCTCTACCAGCTCTGCCTGCGGGGGCGGCGCAACGGGGAGACGGTGGATCAGTGCCGGATAGTGAGTTGTATCAGCCGGGCGGTGGACGTGTTTGAGGAGTATGACGCCTTTCTCCGCACGGCCCATAATCCGAATATGCGCTTTATCCTCTCCAATACCACCGAGGCAGGAATCGTCTACGAGCCGTCCAGCCGGATGGACGACCGCCCCCCCGCAGGGTTCCCGGCCAAGCTCGCACGGCTGCTGTGGGAACGCTACCAGACCGGACTGCCGGGGTACATCATTTTTCCCTGTGAGCTCATTGCGGACAACGGCGGGACGCTGCGGGACTGCGTACTGCGCCACGCCCGGGACTGGGGGCTGGAGGCGGGCTTTTTCCGCTGGCTGGAGGAGGAGAACGCCTTTTGCAGCACTTTGGTGGACCGCATTGTTACCGGCTATTCCCCGGAGCAGGCCGGGGCGGTGGCGGAGGCCACAGGCCTGGAGGACAAGCTGCTGGATGTGGCGG
>OCAV01002214.1_pt1 | contig 10734 bp, 10 predicted proteins | sample 1538331 | NCBI WGS metagenome assembly OCAV01 (sample SAMEA2580297, study PRJEB22360) | human gut metagenome | biome: human gut; feature: human-associated habitat; material: faeces | place: Denmark | collected 2008/2010
GTATTCTCCGTTAAACCGTCCTGTTTTCGTTAAACGAAAACACAACTTGCTGTCCCCTAATGGGGACAACATTCTCCAATAGGAATTGTGTATCAGCCCATTGTACGGCTATTCTCCTGTGATTTTCGGGTCATTTCCATCAGGCATTTGCCGGCTGCTCTCCCCATAAAAAGGTGGCTGTCTCTCCTGAATCATGTGACTTACGCCCATAATTCAGGAATAAGGGAGACGTATGTACTGGAAATCTGCCCTTTCCATACCCTATTCTCCATTAATGGATTGTTATTTTTACACTTCTGCAAATGGAGAATGGCAGGTAGCCGTATACACCTTATTGTTTTTCTTCATTGTCTCCATTAATGGATTGTTACTTTTACACATCTACAAAAGGAGAATGGGCTGTGAACCGTATATGCCTTATGGCTTTCCTTCATTGTCTCCATTAACGGATTGCTACTTCTACACTTCTGCAAATGGAGAATAACAGGTAGCCGTATACGCCTTATTGTTTTTCTTCATCGTCTCCATTAACGGATTGCTACTTCTACACTTCTGCAAATGGAGAATAACAGGTAGCCGTATACGCCTTATTGTTTTTTCATCGTCTCCATTAATGGATTGAAACTTCTACACATCTGTAAATGGAGAATAACAGGTAGCCGTATACGCCTTATTGTTTTTCTTCATCGTCTCCATTAATGGATTGATATTTATACACTTCTGCAAATGGAGATTTTGAGATATCTATATCCGGAAGGATGCGTGCTCCCTTCGCTCCCGGCTATCCCTATTTTGATATCCGGCTATATCGCAATTCTGTGATAGCATTATCCGGATAGCGTATCATACGGCTATATACAAATATGGCTACACTATAATTCATGGTTGTGATGGAGATGGCTTTTCCTATCCGGTAACAGACCATGATGCCACGAGGAAAAAAGCGACAGCCGCAGAGAAAAAACGGATGGCAGGAACCATTATGGAATCTGGTAAATAGAAAATCCGGTACATGCGAATTCAGGCGATCATCCCGGATGGTAACCTGTCAAAGAGGCTTTTAAGACATTTGAAATACCGATAATAAAAAAAACGAGATCAGGTATTTTGGCGGATGGCGGCAGGATTGCCGCCTCCGGCCCTTCCGAGTTTGTACGCGTCCTGCGTGAGGGCAGCTGGTTTGACAGCGGGTGCACCGACGGGGAGTACATGGTGAATTTCTCCGGGCGGTACAGGGAACTGCACGGGGTGACGGTGAGGACCGACACGCCGGAGCATTTCATGGACGACCTGAAAAAGTACGGTTACATCAAGGGCTGAACAGTCCGTTCCTTTATTATTACACTCCCTGCCGGTTTGGGGTCGCTTCACTTCCGGTGGGGATTTTTCTTTTTTCATCGTCGTGACGCACCCGTCCTTCAGGTTTTCCAAAGGGGGTCGTGAAAACCGACCGGCTACGGAGTATTTTTCCTTCCCATATGACAAAAACCGACTATCCATGACTATTCCTGCCAGTGTGCCGGTCGCGCTTGCCTCTCATGGTTTCTTCCCTTATATTCGCACTGACATTTAAACAAGTTGAAAAATATGGAAATATGCTACATCGAGGCCGGTGTCCTTGAGAGGATGCTGGCACGCGCCGAGAACCTGTCCGCACATGTGGACAGACTGTATGAGAGAAACCGCTGTAAGGAACCCGGAGAGTGACTGGACGGCCAGGATGTCTGCCTGCGCCTTGACATCTCGCCGCGTACCCTGCAGACTCTCCGCGATACCGGACGGCTGGCGTTCACCCGCCTCCAGCGCAAGTTCTATTACAAGCCCGGGGATGTGGAGAAGTTGATGGTCTACGTCGGCATCAGACGCAAGGAGAAGGAGGTGAGAGAAAGAAGGAAGAACGGAAACCTTTAAAGAGCGGAAGAGATGGAAGGCATTATCGACAAGGAGAACGAACGTGTCCGCAGGTTCTTTGCCCTGCTGGACAACATGGAGAAAAAAGTGGAACGTCTTGCCCGTGACAACCGTCCTCCCTTCAACGGGGAACGGTTCCTGACCGACAGGGAGCTTTCCGGGATGTTGAAGATCAGCCGCAGGTGCCTGCAGGATTACAGGGACCAAGGACGGATTCCCTATATCCAGCTTGGCGGGAAGATCCTGTACAGGCAGTCGGACATCGAGAGGCTGCTGGAGGAGAACTATCACCCTGCATTGGTATAATATCGTATTTAAGTTTAAGGATTGTCGCCGGAATTGCATTTACGATTCCGGCGGCAGTTTTTATTTAGCCTGCGGCTTCCTTGCCGGCCGCGGGCTTTCTTCTTTCCATCAGCCGGTTCATGTCCGAGGATATCTTCCGGTCGGTGACCTGGGCGTAGACCTGCGTGCTGTCGATGTTCGTGTGGCCCATCATCCTGGCGATGCTCTCTATCGGAATACCTGCGGTCAGTGTCAGGGTCCCGAACGAATGCCGGGCCATGTGGTAGGACAGGTTCTCTTTCATGCCTAATGCCACGCCCATTCCATGTACCTCATACCAGAGGACGTCGCGGACCGGCAGCGGGAATACCGGCCTGTCGTCATCCGTGGTGTTGTAAAGCTCCAGTATCTGTCCGGCTATGGGATGCAGCGGGATGAACGCCTCCACGTCCGTTTTGGCGCGGCGGATGCGGATATACCTTCTTCCTTCCGAAGTCGTTCCGATGTGACGGGGATGGAGAGCCCTCGTATCCGCGTAGGCCAGACCGGTCAGCGAGGAGAAGATGAACGTCCTGCGTGCCAGCTCCATCATCGGGTCGGGCAGCGGGGTTTCCATCATCCGCTTCAGTTCACTGCGGCTGATATGCCTTAGTTTAGGTGTTTCTTTCCTCTCGTATGCCACGTCCTCTATCGGATTGGCTCTTAGTATTTCCCGGTCCACGGCGATGTAGATGAGCCGGTTGAGCCAGCACAGGCAGTGGTTCACGTGTCCGTTCCTGTGTCCCAGCTCCTTCTTGAGAAAGACCTTGAACGATTCGGCGAACTCCTCGGTGATGTCCGAAAAGGCGATGTCCTTCATCCCGCGGGATTCGATGAACTGCCTGAGGTTGAGCTGGGTGGTCTTCGACTGGCGGTAGGTGGAAGTGGAGTTGATCTCCTTGGAGCGGACCCTGAGCCGTTCGCGTTCCACCTCTCCGGCCTGCAGGAGGTATTCCGGTACGGAATTGGCGCCTGACACGGTGGTCTTGAGCAGTTCGGCCGTGACCACTCCCTGGTTCCTCAGCAGGTTCCCGTACGCCTCTTCCAACCGGCTGCGGAAGGCGGCAAGGCGGTTGTTCTCCCTGGCTGTTTTGATTTCACACTTCTTGCTGTCCCAGTCCCCGGGTTTGCAATAGACGCCTGTCGTGACTGCCGATTTCTTTCCGTCGATGCTGATCCGGCAGAGGACGGCGGTCGTGCCGTCCGATTTCACCTTGTTACGGTTGATGTAGAATAAGAGCTTGAATGTACTGCGCATGATAATGATTGTTTAGGGATTAAAGGATAAGTTTCAAATCGCGGGTTGCCTCGACGAACCTGTCCATGTCCTCGAACAGCTTCTTCGGGGTTACGCGCGCGTATATCTGGGTGGTCTTTATGTTGGAGTGTCCCAGCATTTTGCAGATGGTCTCTATCGGCACTCCCTCCTCGAGCGTGACCAGCGAGGCGAAAGAATGCCGTCCCATGTGGTAGACAAGGTCCTGGCTCAGCCCTGCCATCAGGCGCAGGGATTTCATATTGGCCCTGAGCGTGTGGTAGTCCTGCGGCGGGAAAAGAGTCTCGCGGGTATCGTCCCGGTATTTCTCAATCAACGCGACGGCTTCCGGAAGCAGCTTGACACGTCCGAGGTAGTCGGTTTTCTTTCGCTGGTATTTCAGCCAGAGGCTGCCCTCGTCATCCCGGAAGAGGTTCTTCCGGGTGATGCTTACCGCATCGGCATAGGCGGTGCCGGTGTAACAGGCGAAGAGGAAGAGGTCCCGGGTGATGACATGTGACCTGCGTTTTTCCGGTATCTCCAGATCACGCAGCTTCTCGAAATTCTCACGGCTGAGTGCTTTCGGTGTTGTCTCCTTCTGCTTGGGCAGCTTGAAGTGGCAGAAATGGTATTTCTCCGAGTGGCCCTCCTTGTAGGCGATGCGGCAGATCTTTTTCAAGATGGCCAGGTAGCCGCGAAGCGTGTCCACGGCATATCCCTTTTCCAGAAGGATGAAATCCTGATAGTCGCGGATGAACTGCTCGTTGAGCTGCCCGAAGACAAGGTCCGGAACCTTGAATTTCGCCTTGATGAATTCGGAAAGCGTGCGGTAGGTGAAGAGGTAGGTCGAGAGTGTGGTGGGCGCACGGTCCACACCGACACGGGCCTTCATTTCCCCGTTATGCCGGTCGAGAAGTTTGAGCAGGGTCATCTGCATGCCCGCATTGCCCTGGAACATGTCCCTGACCGCGGCGGCATCGAAATCCCTTTTTCTTTCCATGAGGGAATTGAAGGCCGAGTGTACGGCAAGCAGCAGTCTTTCTATTTTTTCATTGGTCTCCACCGCTTCCCGGCTCTTGCCGTTCAGCCGGCTCTCACGCGCGTTCCACAGCCCGGGGGTGCAGGAGAGCTTGCAGCTGAACTGCGCCATCGTGCGGTTGAGGGTGATCCGTCCCATGATCGGGGCTTTGCCGGTCTTGTCCGGCTCGCTCTTTTTCAGGTAGAGCAGCACCTTGAATTTTTCCACTTTCATAACGCTCTTTTTTAGGTTGTAAAAATACTCCTTTGAAAAGCGTCCTTTGGCATGCAAAACATTGATAAACAGTGAATACAAATCCGCTTTGTTCTTATCGGTAAAAATTCGGTTACCTGCCGTCGTTTCCGAAACAGGCGGCTAACAGTCTGGTAACTGAAACGTCGCAATATTTTGTTTTCTTTTGCAGGTCTGTCTGTTCTGCAATTCTCGCAAAATGCTTAATTATAAACGTTTTACGTTTAATTATCGTCATTCTGTTTTTTATTGCATTTCTAAATATTACTTATGCGGCGCGTCACACGTGGGCCACTATTGCCAAGTCACGCGGGATTCCTGTTGCAGTGATCTCGGAAGCATTGGGCCATGCGTCCGTTTCCACTACGGAGGGCTACCTGAAACGTTTTGAGGATGATGAAATCAAAAGAGCGAATAAGGTAATAATAGATTATATCTTCGGGAAGTAGTTCTCCGGTTATGTAAATGCTATCTTTCTGTAATTCAGCACTCTATACGGACGTTACTTCATAAGTAACGGATTGATATTTCGCTGCAAATATATACGTAATACTTGAAAAACCAAATAAAATCTCCTTTTTTCTCCACTTTTGCTATGTATTTTGTGTGATAAGCCGGAACTCAGCTTTTTTTTCCTTCATTATGGAGCTTTTGGGACATAGCTTTCCTTCACCTTTCCCTGAGTGAAAGATGAGAGAATATCGTGCATATAATGGCATATTATATACACATAAGTTACTGTACCGCCTTTTGCTTTCCTCTTCCCGTCTTTCTTCCCGCGTGTTTACTTCCGTTACTTATGAAGTAATGGAATTTTCCTTAATATAATAACCTACAATGTTGACAGACAAAACGCAAGCTGCCATCGCCGCCCTCCGGGCTGTTGCCTACTGTGTCCCGCATTCCGGCCCGGATGCCTCCCCTTCCGTTCCGGTGCGGATGTTGCGTGATTTGGAGGATTGCGGCCTGATCCGCCTTCTTCCGGGCGGCAATCCCTCTTCTCCGGGTTCCTATGAATTGTGCAGGAGCTTCTCCTCGCTCTCTCTCTACGACCTGCTGCTTGCTATCGGCGAGGGTGTCTTTCCGGTTTCCCCGGACGCTTCGGAGGAGCATATCCACCGGCGTTTCGGCTACGTCTCGGGCGCTTCGAGGCTCGGTGTGATTAACCATATGCTCCGCACGCTGCTTGACGGTGTCAGCCTGTCGTCCCTGTGACAGATAACCCCAACCCCCGATTTATGAAGTATAAGAGAACCCTTCAGTTGTTTGCCATTTTCCTTGCATGCGAGTTGTATGCAATGCTGTTCGCCGCCCTGGTTTACTCCTGCGGCAGGGACGGTGAGCGTGGCTCCGGTGCTGTCACTGCGTGTTCGTCTGCCCCGTCCGTCGGGGCTTTGAATGTGAATCTTTTAAACAATCAAACCATATGGGAATAAAAGCTCTGCTGCTACTGCCTGCGATCCTTGCCTTTCCGGGCTATCTTCATGGCGTGGCGGCTTTGCCCGGCACTCTGCCGGGCCCCGATACGCTGTATCGTGATTCTACCTACCTCCGCGTGATCAACGAGGGCTCCACACGCCTGAACTGCTACCTGTCCTATCCTCAGGGCGGCTGGCGTGTGGAGAGTACCTACGGCAGCAACTCCTCCGAACTTGCCCGCCTTGCCCGCTTCATCCGTACCTCACTTTCCGACAGTCTGATTTATGTGCGTGAGATCACCCTGACGGGCTACTGCTCCATAGAGGGCAGCTACGCCCACAACGAACGTCTTGCCCGCCGTCGCGCCAACGGTTTCAGGAACTACCTTGATTCGGTATTCGGCCTTTCGAGGCGCTACCCTGTGAGGACATCCTACGTTGGCGAGGACTGGGAGAGGCTCCGTTCCCTTGCCGATTCCTGCGCATCGCTTCCCAGCCGCCGGGAAGTGCTGGAAATCATCGACAATACCGGTATCTTCGACGGCCGCGAAAGGAAGCTGATGGCCTTGCATGGCGGAGTTCCCTACAACTTCATGCTTTCCGAGCTCTTCCCCTTGCTCCGCCGGGTTGAGATACTGGTGGAATACGACCTCCACCGCATCATCGAGGAGCGCTACCGGCGCAAACTTAGCGCTTCCGAGTTGCAGGAGATCCTTGCGCATGAGCGTGCAGTGGCCGCCGCCGAGCAGGAACGCCTTGCCGAACTCCGCCGCTTGGCAGCCGAAAGTCGGCAACGCGCCGAGCAGCTGCGTCTGGCGGAAGAACATGCCGAACAACTCCGCCTGGCGGAGCAGCGCGCCGCCGAAGCCGAACAGGAACGCCTGCGCGCCGGGCAGCTGCGTCTGGCGGAAGAACGTGCCGAACAACTCCGTCGGGCGGAGCAGCGGCGCAACCTTGCCGTTCCCCTGTTCTCCATCAAGACCAACCTTTACGCCCTTTCGGGCATGACCCCCGGTTTCTCCCATACCTCTTTCACTCCCAACCTTTCCGCCGAGTTCTTCTTTGCCGGGCGCTGGTCTGCCGTTGCTTCCGCCTCGTATGCCGACTGGTCCTACGGCAACGGGTCCTATTGGGGTATATCCGCTTACCGCCTTGAGCCGCGTTTCTGGCTGCGTTCGGGCGGCGTCTACCACCTTTTCTACGTGGGCGTCTACGGCCAGTCCGGCGATTTCGACAACCGCAGCACCTCCGAGAGCCGCCTTTCCTCCGGTACGGGCAACTGTACGGGCACCTATCTTGAAGGCGGCGTTTCCGCCGGCTGCCACTTCCGCCTGAGTGGCCGCTGGGGCATTGATCTGGGGCTTCGCGGCGGCTTCCGCAGTTCGGATGTCAACACATACGACGTGGAGCTTCCCTATCATTATTTCAACCGTAACTTCCGCAAGAACCGTTTCGGCCTGACGGGTGTGGACGTCAGCATCGGCTACCGTTTCGGGCGCAGTGCGAAAGGAGGTGGAAAATGAGAATGCCAAATCTTGTCCTGCTGCTTGTTTCTGCAGCCGCCTTTGCGGGTTGCACCGAAAGGGAGCTGGACCATCGCGCTGCCAGCGGCCGGGTGGAGATAGCCCCCGTTTGGGACGGGCTGAACCGTCCCTCCGCCGCCGGTTACCGCTTCTATGGTGCGGACAACAAGCCGGCTCCGGTGGAAGGCGCCGTTGCGGAGGCATCCGTCGATTCCTTCTCGGTTGTCCTTCCTGAGGGCCGTTACAGTTGCCTTGCCTACAACACCGATGCCCAAGGCGTCACCTTTACGGGGCTGGACAACAGGCTTCTTGTGGAAGTCCACCTCTCCTCCGAGGCGCAGCCGGGCAACGTGTACAGTTGGAGCGTGGAGGAGGTGGAGGTCACCTCACGCGGTGATGTCCGCTACACGCCCGTTCCCCTCCGCCTTGTGAAACAGGTTGTCCTCCGCTTCCGGGTGACGGGTGTGGAGGGCGCTACGGTGCTGAACGGCACGCTGAACGGCGTCTATCCCTCGCTCTTCCTGCTTTCGGGCGATCCTCCGGAGCAGAGCATCAGGACGGCTCCCGAAACAGTGGCGCAGTATACCGCCACGCTGGTGCAGACCCGGAATACGGGTTCTCCTTCCTACACCGCTTCCGCCGATATCCGCCTGCTCGGCCTTCTCAATCCCCAAAAGGAGGAGGGGAACGGAAATGAAACGGCCTACGACTCCCGCCTGCACCTTTCTGTGCATAACTCCTCCGGTGAGGTGTACAGCACGACGGTGAACATGAACAAGTCTGTCTCCGAAATCATCGATTCCTACGGGGGTGAAATCCCTATCGACAAGACGATAGAGATAGATGTAAGCGTGAACCTGCTCGATATGAACCTTACGGCTGTTGTGCAGGGTTGGAAGGAAGGAAACAGAGAGATAATAATCATAAAATAATTAGTTGGTAATCCTTTTATATTCTTTTATCAATCAGTATGTTATGAGTTTATTTCAGTTTACCCTAAATAAACCTGTAATTTATTCCTAATAAACTGGCAGTTTAATCCTAATAAACTTGTGGTTTATTACCAATAAACCGACGGTTTATTCCGGATAAATGGACAGAATGAATCATAGAAATATTTTTAGTAGCATTTATTTAATATTAATTTAGAAAAAGAAGTAAGTTTAGTATGAAGAAAATTATGTTTATGCTTGTTGCCGTAGCAGCTATGGCAAGCAGTTGTACACAGAGTGATGTAATCGGGTTGTCTTCGGATGATAATGTTGAAATACGTGTCAGTGCGGGTATCACCTCTGCTGTGTCCCCGTCTACGAGGGCGGTAGTGGATGGGATGATCAATTCTAATTTCACTGAGAATTTGGATGTGGCGTTTGTGCGTGCCGATGAGGGAGGTTCTGGCTATGGGGACTACGGGGGGACTGCTTTGATAGGTACCGTAGCGCATGCCGGTAAAACGCTGTCGTTTAGTAATCCTGTCCAATATTATTTGGCAAACGGAAAGAAAACCAAGTTGATAGGCTGGTATCCAAGACGCACCGGAGTTAGTTATACGCAAGCTTCAAGGGAAGTGAATTTTGGTGACATTGACGGCAAGACGGATTTGATGGCTACTGTTCTGTACGAGGGAAGTAAAGGTACAAAGATACCGTCTATTGCTTTCAATCACTTGCTTACCCAGTTCAGCATAAAGGTTTATGCTCCTGATGCTGCTACACAAGCATTATGGGGAAAAGTGACCGCTATCACGATAACCGGAAAAAAACAGAACTGTACGATAACATTGCCTGAGAAGACAGCGAACGCCGGTGTGGCAGTCACTCCGACTTTTACAGGTACTGCTGATTTGGATTTGGTCAAGGCTGATCCGGCTACCCCTACAACTGCTATTAGCTATCCGTTGACTTTGGGCGTAGGTGCAACGGCTACTAACGCTGCTATGGCAGGTTATGCCATGTTTGCTCCGCAAGCTAACGGCGGAACCGCGGTAGAACTACAAATCAATACGGAGACGGGTGGACTTCAAAAACCGACAGTAGCCATTCCTACCGGAGGCTTCCTGCCGGGAAGCGCGTATGAAATCACTTTGAAGTTCTCGTCTTCGGCTATCACTCCTACTGTATCCGTTGTGGACTGGATACCGGTCACTAATACTCCTGAAGTTGAAATTTAATGTTTATCCGCCATTGATTTTATGAACTATTCAGGGATGATAAAATACTTGCCGGCAGTCTTGTTGTTTTGTTCGTGTACGGAAAGCGGTCTTTTGTTGAGGGAGCGTGAACGTTTTGCAGTGCATTTCTCTGCATCGGGCATTGGCATGGAGGTCACCACGCGTGCTTCTTCGCCTTTGTCGGACAACACAACGTTGCGTATCCTCGCTTTCCGGCGCGTAGGACAATCTCCCGATTTGCAGGCGGATGAATACATGGGCGAAGGCACATACAGAGCCTCTTCGGGCAATGGCAGCCTGACGCCTGTGCATTCTTTGCTGCTGCGTGCCGGTTCCTATGATTTCTATGCCCTTACCCCGGAAACGGCTACTGCTTCCGGTGGCGGCGGTGGCAGCGGTATTCCCGGCGGTGGTGGCGGCACCACTGCACCGCCGTACACCGTATCTGTGGGGCATGGCATGGACTATGCCACTTCGCTGACCGAGGGTAGAGCGGTGGATGAATCCAACCCTTCCGTCCCTCTCAACGATTTGGTTCGCCGTTGCACAAGGCTGGTGTTCGAGCTGTCGCCCAAAGCGGGCAATATAAAATCGGTGAGTGTGGTGTCCGCCGGGCTCACCGATATGACTAAAGCCCCCGTTGCAGCGCCCCTGCATGCAGAGCTTCCCCTTACGGGAGTGGTGCAGAGCGACGGCCTCACGATAGCAGGAGGCAGCTTCTCCCCGCCGGACAGGGATCTGAATACTTCCGCCGCTGCGGTGGTGTTGCCCCGCGTGGCAGGTAAGTTCGATTTCGAGCTGGATGTGTCGTTCAACGGTATGGCTGCCGCCAAGGTTTCCGGCGGCACCGCCGCAAGTCGGGA
>OCAV01002223.1_pt1 | contig 10702 bp, 11 predicted proteins | sample 1538331 | NCBI WGS metagenome assembly OCAV01 (sample SAMEA2580297, study PRJEB22360) | human gut metagenome | biome: human gut; feature: human-associated habitat; material: faeces | place: Denmark | collected 2008/2010
TCAAGGTACAAACAAATTTATATATTTTAAAAAGTGACCTTTTGACACCCTAATCCTATATGGTAATTGCCGGACTGATCGGCTTCTTAATTGACACATTGATGGTTCTGGCAGAAAAGGTCCTTCTAAAATGGAGGGCTCAATAGATAGCATACGGAGGCATGGCCACCAGATTGCCTGCTATCGCAGATATTTCAGGAATTAAAAAGACAGGTCTGCTATTTAAGAGATCTGTCTTTTTGCGTCCAAAAATCTATAAGTTCTGGCAGAACTGCCTCAAGATCTTGATAACGCTCGTCACCGGAAGCGGCATCATCCTATCCTTGTGGTACAGCAGATATAACTGTCTGTTTGTATCGATATCCGGAAACTCGAATTTCAATATCTTCCCTTGCGCGACCGAATCCTTAATTGCAAGGCTGCTGATGAATGCAACTCCAATTCCCTGCTCCACTCCCCTTTTTACCATCTCGCTAGTCTCAACCTGCAGCGCCACTTTTAAAGGCCTGGCATCCAGATTCAGCGCCCGCTCGATACTCTCTGAGGCAAACCTGGTTCCGCTTCCTGACTCCCTCAGCACATACGTCTCCTGCTTCAGCCTGTCGATAGGAAACTTCCCCTTCATATTCTGGTATTCCTCCGTATTCGGCGTCACAAGTACAATCCTGTCTTTTGCCAATGGCTGGCACATGCATTTGTCGTTATTGCTTCTGATGCTCCCAATCCCTATATCTGTCTCAAAATGTAAGATTGACTGCAGTACCTCGGCGCTGTCCCCTTCGGATATCCTGTAATTGATATCCGGGTATACCTTCCTTGAATATGCAAAAAACTGCGGAAGGATATAATTGCCGGGAACCGAAGATGTAGCGATTGACACGGTTCCTTTTATTTCCATTTCATTCTTGTGTATCTGTGCAAGCGCTTCGCTCTCCGTCTCAAGAAGCCGCATTGCGAAGGGATAGAAGATAACGCCTGCATCGGACAGAATCACATCCTTGGTCGAACGCACCAGAAGCTGGACACCCAGTTCCGATTCCAACTGCTTGATATGCGTGCTGATCGTAGGCTGGGATAAGAAAATCTGTTTTGCAGCCACAGAAAAACTCTTGCAGTTCACGACAGTGATAAAACTTCTTATGTACTCCAGGCGCATATGCTTCCTCTTTTCTCCAAAATGTACGTCTTTTCCTTTATTTTAAAAGTCATTCTAAATTATGTCTAATAGATTGTATTTATATAGTTATTGACTATTTCGATTTCAAATTCAGTACAATCTCCTCTATAATATCTAGTAATGAATCTTACTAAATACAAAGGAGGTATTTCATATGCCTGAATTCGTTCTGCCGGATAATTTCGAGACCTATCCTGAGGCCAGAAAGAAAGCATTTCTTACTATGAAAGAACTAAAAGAGCAAGGCCGGCGCATCGTGGGGGTCTTCTGTACTTATACTCCCTGGGAACTGATCAACGCGGCCGATGCGGTTGCCGTGGTGCTATGCGGCATCGGAGATGACAATATTCCGGCTGCCGAGATCAGGCTTCCCAAAAACCTGTGTCCGCTGATCAAGGCAAGTTATGGCGCGGCCGTAACGGATCGCTGTCCATTCTTCTATTTTTCCGATATGGTCCTCGCGGAGACGACCTGTGACGGGAAGAAGAAAATGTATGAATTGATGAGGGAGTTAAAGCACTGCCATATCATGCAGCTTCCGCCTGGAAAGACCGGCCGCGGAGCCTTGGATTTCTGGAAGCAGGAAGTCATCAGCGTGAAGGAAGACCTGGAACAGTTCTATAACATCGAGATAACGGATGACAAGTTACGAAGCGCTATTCGCTTAAGAAACAGGGAACGCAAGGCCGTTCTTGATTTTTTTGAGGTTGCAAGACTCAAGCCTTCCCCAATCACCGGATACGAAATCAGTACCGTCATCTCCTCCAATGAGTTTTCCCCTGACCTGGAAGAGAAGATCGCTTTCCTTGAAAAACGTACCGCCGAACTAAAGGATCTGTACGAACGTGAATATCAAGGCAAGCCTTCCAGGCCCAGGATTCTGATTACCGGATGCCCCACTACCGGCGTAATGGACAAAATCATACGACGTATCGAGGAACTGGGGGCGGACGTTGTGGGATTCGAGAACTGCTGCGGTCCCCGCGAGAAAAAGGATCCCATCGACGAAACGAAAGATCCAATCACCGCAATTGCCGAAAAGTATCTCCGGGTAAACTGCTCCGTCATGAGTCCGAACCCTGGAAGGCTGGAAGCGCTTGACGTTCAAATCGATGAATATCAGGTGGATGGAGTCGTGGAGGTGCTGCTGCAGGCCTGCCATACATTTGCCATAGAGTCTGATGCGGTCAAGACCTTTGTCACAAAGGAAAAGCACATTCCTTATATTGCTATCAATACCGACTATTCTCCATCCGACCAGGCACAGATCAATACCCGTCTGGGCGCCTTTATCGAATTATTGCAGTAGCATTTATAGAAGACAGTTTGCGGACTGTCTTCTTTTATTTGCATTCCCTATATTTATCTACTTATTTATTTGAAATTACGATATTGAGACTGTCAACTTTATATTCGACGTTACTTCTGGTATTATCATATTACCAAATATTAACAAAAATTAATATTTTCAAGGAGGATGAACTATGAAGAGAAGATTTCTAGCGGCTCTTCTTGTCGTTACGCTTCTGGTACCGGTGATTACCGCCTGCCACGACAGCAGCACACAGACCGCTACCAAGGATGTAAAGGCTACGGGATATGATCCCAAAGAAGCGGTTAAGGATTTCGATTTCGGTGATCTGTCGGAAGAGGAAAAGAACTACACCATCGAAATGGGCTATTTCAACTGCGATCACATGGTTGCCGGGATTATCGGCGAAAAAGCAGGCATCTACAAGGCCATGGGTCTTAATGTAAATGTGACCAAATCCGCCGAGACCTTGAAGGCTCTCACAAGCGGCGCAATGGATGTCGGCTATACCGGTATCGAAGGCGCGATCCTGGCAGTCAATAAGGGGGCTCCGTTCTGCATGGCTGCCGCGAACCACATGGGAGGCTCCCGCTATCTGGTTGTAAGCAATGATATCAAAAAGCCGGAGGAGCTGGTTGGCAAGACTATTGGTTCCATGACCGCCACCCCAGAAATTGACCCGGAATTCCTTACATGGTCCGAGAAACTTGGAATCCCGGCGGATGCCGGCAGTTATAACATCGTAGATATGGGTCAGCAGGATGCCTGCTTTGCCTTAAAAGCAGGCCAGATCGATGCATTTACCTGCTGCGATCCTTATGCGTCCATCGCTGAATTTGAAGGATTTGGAAAAATTATGGGAATTGGCTGGGGCGCCGCTGACGTGGATGCCGAATCAACCGCAGACACATGGGGACTTTGCTGCATCTATGCTATGTCCAACGAGTTCAAAGACAATCACCCGGAACTTGCAAGGCGGCTTGTATACGCCCACCAACTGGCAATCAAATATATGTACGAGCATCCTTACAATGCTGCCATGATGTTTGCAGACGGATTTGATGTTGATCCTTACGTCGCCCTGCGCACGATCTACATGAAGACGGTAGCGGAAGGCCGCACCATCACCTGGCATTTTACAGAACAGAATATTGAGAATTATGAACATTATTTCACACAGTATCCTCAGATACCGGAAGAAGAAATTCCTCAGGTAAATGACGTCAGCAAATTTATATCCACCGAGATATCTGAGGATGCAGGCGTCGATGATTTCGAGTCGTTTATAAAGGAAAGCATTGATCCGGTGATGCCGATCGGCATGACCTTTGAAGACTGGTATAACAAAGTCAAAGAAATAGACGGCATCTCAGATAAGGAAGCAGTAGATATAGCCGATACAGCCACTTCTTATCTGAATAAAGATCTAAAAGACAGAGAAACCTATGAATAAAGCAAAATCCGGCCTCTTTATTAAGATGGCCGGATCTCTTTTATTCGTGACTGCTCTCTATCCATGGGAAATCTAAAATAAATGTGGTTCCCTTTCCCGTCTGGCTTTTTACGCGTATGACTCCGCCATGCTCTTCCGTCAGCCGTTTGACGACGGTAAGACCTATCCCATTGCCCTCATTTTCCTCCTTTGTTGTAAAAAATGGCTCGAAGATTCGCTTCCGGATCTCTTCCGGTATTCCTCCTCCATCGTCTTCTACCACAAGCCTGACCATGCGCTCATCCTGCGTGCTCAGTCCGAACTGTATCTGTATCTTTCCACATTTCTCCCCGATCGCGTTCATTGCATTGGTTACCAGGTTCAGTATAATTTGGTTAAGGGTCCCTATCTGTCCTTTGATATAGTATTTGGTCTTGCATATAGATGTTTGAAACTTTATATTAGTGGGAATCAGGCGCTCTACCATCCTTACGCTGCTTTCGACTGCGAAGGTTGCATTATAGACGGTCATTACCTTCTTCGCCCTCCCCTGCCTGCTATATTCCAAAAGCTGGCGCGCAAGCACCTCGCAGCGGCTGACCGCATCCGACATCTCCTTTGCCTCCTGGGCCATCTCCTTTTGTACCTCCTCATTTTCACAGAGCATTTCGCTGTACAGTACGATCGGCGTCATAAAATTATTGAATTCATGTGCAATAGCCCCTGATAGCACCGCCATTGTTTTCGAATGATTATACTTCTGCATAAGATTTTCCTGGTTTTCAAGCGCCCTATTTGCTTCATTCAGTTCCTTTTCATGCTGTAATTCCATCTTCAGTTTTTCCTCTTCTCTATGCTGCTCTGCCATGCGACATAAGAAGATGCCAAGCCATACCAGCAGTGCCAGTCCCAGCATGGCAAGATAAAGGGCGATCCTGTCTATAGGCTCCACAATACTGTCATAATTTTCTATAATACATAAAATGAATTTCTCGCCCGCGAATTCTGCCGTGTCATAGGCAACCAGCTTGCGCGTGCGCTCGGGAGTCCCCTGCTGAACCTGATAGGACCAGACGATTCGGCATCCATCGCCTTCATCCCCCGCCAGGGAGAATTCTTCTGCCTCCACATGCTCCCCTGACATGACCGTAGTCCCGTCAGCCTCTTTTACCACGCAGTATCCCTGATTTCCAAGTTTCAGGTTGGACAATGCCTGCTCTTCTTCATAGATATCATCCAGGTTTAATTCTACCTGCACATACCCTGCAAGACTTCTGTCTATGTACACGGCTTTCGTCAAATATAAAGCGTAATAGCCTTCCTCCTGATGAAAGACCGGCCCCGCAATTACCTCTCCGGGCCTTATCCCGGCTTCCTTGCATGCCTCTTTCTCCCATTTTTTTAAAGCCGCCATCTTATCTTCCGGGATATATCTGCTTTTCTCGCCTGTCTTTAGCATATTCTGCTGGATATCCTCTTCATTGTCCATATCTCCGGATAACGCCGCATATACCAGATTGCTCTTTGCCTTAAGGCTCGTCTCAAGACTATGGGCGCTTACTCTTGCAATGCCTGCCATGCTTTCTTTCTCGTTATTGACAATCGTCTTCTTGACAGTCTGGTAGCAGAAGAATGCAATCAAAAGAATCAGCGCCGTGACTGCCGCTGTAATCCCTATCCGTGTTCGTCTGGTCTTCTTTCCCTTCTTCATCTTATGCTCCTTCGACGGTTGACTTTAAAATTCCAGGCAGATATAATCTACCTATGGCTATTATAGCAGAAAGGCGGGTGTAACAATATGTCAGATATATCGGTCCTGATCATTGATGATGAAACTGCCGTTCAGAAGGCTGTCAGCGCAGTCTTAAAGCGCGAGCAAATGGAAGTATCCTGCGCAGGCAGCGGACAGTTTGCCTTGGATATCCTCAAAGAAAATACCTTTGATATCATTCTCCTGGATGTTATCATGCCGGAGCAGGACGGCTTTGACCTGCTGGCAGAACTGCGCAGGCGCAGGATCTATACGCCTGTCATCCTGCTCAGCGGCAAAACGGAAGACGCTGCCCAGGTAGAGGGCCTGGGTCTTGGCGCAGACGATTATATAACAAAGCCCTTCAGCAAGACTGTGCTTGTCTCCAAAATCCAGGCCCTTGTGCGCCGCACACGCCAATACGCCACAACCGCAGAGAGCATACAGTCACCTATCCTAAAGGGGCCTTTTACCTTGCATATGAATTCTCAGACCATATTTAAGAATGGGAAAGAGATTGCGCTTACTTCCAAGGAATTCGCCCTTCTCTGCCTGTTTATGGATCATCCCGGGCATACATTCTCGAAACAGGAACTATTTCAGGAAGTTTGGAAAAATGATGGTTCCGATAACAATACGATTCTGGTATATATCAAAAAGCTACGCAGCAAGATCGAGGACGACCCTTCCCAGCCATTCCATATACGTACGGTATGGGGAAAGGGGTATCAGTTCTTCCTGTAAGATGAAACAGCAAAGAATGAAAAGGGGGATGCGAAAACATCCCCTTTTTGCACTCTAGCAGCAGTCTTCCATACCTTCCCCAAACAGATCGACCATTTCTCCATCAATCATACGGTAGATGGCATAGCCTACCGCTCCCTTTTTCTCTCCTGTTACGATTATCTCAATCTCTCCTTCTTTATCGATATTCTTAAACTGTATCTTCTGGTTTTCAATCGGCCCCGGTATCGGCGTGGAAAAATTATAATTTACTCCGTCTCCGCTGTCTATCACAACTACCGTCCTTGTAAGTTCCTTCTCGGTATAGATTACGATCAGATCCTTGCATCCATCGTCCGTCACATCTTCCTCGCAGGCAAGCACTACAGAGGCTTCCGGAAATTGTTCCTTGAACTTCCCAAGTATCTGATTGCTATCATCCACTGGCTTGGCATACTTAACTTCTCTTTTGGTCTTTCTGGCTTCAGTATGCGTAATCTGCTTGTCGCCTTCCCTTCCCTCCAAGGCATTATGAACTGCAAAGGCTGCCAGCAAGACCAGGACGGCTATCAGGCATTTACCCTTGACACTTCTCCAAAACTTTTTAAATATATCCATACATTTTCCTCTTATGTTCTCACATTCGCATACAGATATATTATAACATCCAATGAATCTTGGCAATTAATATTGAAATTCTTGATAAATCACATAACGTCTCTCTTCTCCACCCTCTGCACGATCAATATGGCAGCCAGCACGGATATCGCCATGAACACGATCGGTACCGCCAAATTGTCTTTGAACGTGGCTCCGCCAACGTTTCCCTGCATCAGGATAATCAGCAGGAAGGACGATATGACTGTGACCTTGGATGATTTCACAATCATTGCTTACATCAGAAACCAAAAATTCGATATAGGCAAAGTTCTGGTTCGTAATAGCATCCATCGAGATTTCCTGAAGCAGTTTGCCGTGATTCATGATCCCGATCGTATGGGCGACATTCTCAATCTCTGACAGCAGATGGCTGGATATAAAAACCGTAATGCCATATTCTTCGCACAGCATCCTCATTTATCTTAAGTTATTCCGAGCCTCCTTACTGCTGAAAACAGCGCCAAAATATAAAGATAATAGAATCCTCAATTAGATTTCCACTAATTCATACTCCTGTGTCCCCAGCCCGATCTTTTCGGCATGCTCCAGGCACACCTTCCAGTTGGTTTCCGGGGCAGAATTGATGAAATGGTCATGATGTGTATGCGGCATGTCATCCAGCTGGCTTCCAGCCATCACAGGCTGCCTGTTGACCGCATCCGCACAAGCCCGATCCAGCGCCACCGGATCAAAGGACGCAAACATTTCCACATCTGGAACGATTGGGATATCGTTTTCTGAATGGCAGTCACAGTTCGGTGATACGTCGATCACTAGGCTGATATGGAAATGAGGCCTTCCCTTCACAACTGCAAGACTGTATTCGGCGATCTTCTTATTCAGAATATCGTTGGACTCGTCGTTCGGAGGACAGACTGCGTCCTTCGGACAGACGCCGATGCATCTGCCGCAGCCTACACATTTGTCATGGTCAATAAAGGCTTTCCTGTCTGTAATCTTCGGCGCATCATGGGCACACACCCGGATACAGTTGCCGCACCCGATACAATTCTCAACCTCAACGTAAGGCTTGCCTGCGCTGTGCATTTCCATCTTTCCCGCCCGGGATCCGCATCCCATGCCAATATTCTTAAGCGCGCCTCCAAATCCGGTAGACTCATGTCCTTTAAAATGGCTCAACGTAATGAATATGTCGGCATCCATAACGGCACGTCCGATCTTGGCATTTCTTACATATTCTCCTTCTATCGGCACCTCTACTTCATCGGTTCCCTTCAATCCATCCGCGATCAGGACGTGGCATCCGGTAGAGAATGGCGAGAATCCATTCTGATACGCGGAATCCAGATGATCCAGCGCATTCTTCCTGCCACCGACATACAGCGTATTACAGTCTGTAAGAAATGGCCTGCCACCTAGCTCCTTCACAGTATTCACTACTACGGCCGCATAGTTCGGCCGTAAGAATGCCAGGTTGCCAGGCTCCCCAAAGTGCATCTTGATTGCGGTGTACTTATTTTCAAAGTCAATCTCCCCGATTCCTGCTGTCTTGATCAGGCGCTTTAACTTCTGCGGAAGATTCTCCTGGAACGTTGCCTTCATATTCGTATAATATACTTTTGATTTTTCCATTGACTTTCCCTCCTGAAAACTACTGTTGAGTCCATTATAACTCATACTGCCCCAGTTCTCTACCACAATATGACATTCTTGAAATTAGATCATCTCATCTCTGACTCCTTCAGCAGTTCTTGAACCGTCGTTTCACTCTCTTCAAGCAATTCTGCAATCTCCTTCACAGACATCCCCTTGCGATATTTCTTTGCCGCCAGTTCCCTTAATTTATTATGCGCTCCTTCTTCCCTTTCATAATATTTCTCTTCCCAAGCCTGCATATACTTCACCCCGACTTCCTCGCTGAGCCTCACCTTACGCACCCGCCTATGGATCCGCTTGATCCGCTGGCTGTCCGTGCTTGCCGCCCTCTCATCCGTGGTTTCCTCCAGATAATGCAGGAACTCTGCCAGTTCCCGGGGCACCTCGTCATCGTTTTCTCCCCGGGTATTCAGGAAGATCCGCGTCGCACCATCCTCCAGCAGGCACTCCGGCTCCTCCTCGCATCTGGCTCGAAACGTATATACATACTTCTTATGCCCGAACAGGTCAAAAGGCATGATCATTATGATATACGACGTGTTCAGCCGATTGTAATCCGGCACGCCCGGCTCCAGAAGCCCGGCATCCACCAGGGACTGGTAATATCTGCTGCGCTTCGCCAGATCCGCCCTTCTCTTCTGCTGCATCTCCGTGTTATAAACGGCCTTCTCCTCATCCATGGAGAATACGTCCATCCGGATGGAGCGCAGAAGCGGCGATACCCGGAGTTCCTTCTCCGTCTCATTCTTCTCAAGCAGCGGGATGTCCCTCTGGAATATAATGCCCAGGACGTCCTGATGGATCTGGGGATCCTCCAGCACCTCGTCGAACAGGAAGCGGCTGGTAAGGTTCAACTCTTGCAATGGTATTAAGTTTTGTTTTTTGTCCATAGGTTTCTCCTTTCATCTTATCACAAGCAAAAGTTTCTTAACAGATAAAAAGTCAAAAAATCACACGCAAGCGCATCCCCCCTGACATCATTGGATTGAAATCATAACATTGGATTAATCGGCGATCTGCCATAGAATAAAAAAGAATGTCTGATTTGGTTTTTATGCTACCATAATTTCTTTGGTTCTTCAATACCAAACGGGGATTCTGCAAGATGCAGAATCCCCGAATCATTTGAGCAAATATACTTATCTGCCGCTCACCTGGTAGTTTTTATATAAGCGGCCACCCAGTACGATGCATACTGCCGCGACCGCAAGGTAGACAATCGGCACCACCTGCCAGGCAGCCAGATATCTTCCGAATATCTGGAACAGCCGCACGCCGAATGGGCCTGTCGCGGAGAGGACATTGCCCGGAACCAAATCCCAGGCCTGCGCAAGCGCTCGGTACTGATCCGGCACGGTTGCAAAGAGGGATACCAGCATAAATCCTACCATCACCGCCATCGGCGCTACATTGCCCCTTGCTTTCTCAGACATCAGCATTCCGGCCGCGCTATGCAGGATCGCTGCCAGAAGCCCCATCGCCATCATGATCAGCAGCCACGTCATAAGCGCGATGGAGATGCCCCATACGATATTGCCACCAGCAAAAGCCAGGGCGGAAAGAATACGCCCTTCCTCAACGATAGTTTTACGGTCTTCTCTTGTACTTCTGTTTCCATATTGTTACTCCTTTTCCGTCATTATATTTATAAATTTACTTTTGTATAGCCCAGCAACTCTTCTTATCGCCTCATAATCGTCTCTCGTCAATATCCGCCGGGGAACAATGTCATATCAAAGTATGCTCTATCGTAGTTATTATCATTGGTATCCTTAACTTTATCTTTATTGAAGACACAAAGAAGGAAGAGAATTCCGAATCCTTTATAGACGTTACAAAAGGTATGTTCAAGGCTCTTCTGATCCCGAGAGTATGGCTGCTTGTAGCAATCGTCTTCACTGCTTACAGCGTATACGGACTGATTGCATATGCAACCACATTTGCACAGAAATTCTATGGATTATCCGCTGCATCAGCTGCTACGCTCGGCGGGATCCGTTAACCCATCCCGGGGGCTGGCGTAGCCTAAGC
>OCAV01002229.1_pt1 | contig 10680 bp, 12 predicted proteins | sample 1538331 | NCBI WGS metagenome assembly OCAV01 (sample SAMEA2580297, study PRJEB22360) | human gut metagenome | biome: human gut; feature: human-associated habitat; material: faeces | place: Denmark | collected 2008/2010
GGAAGGAATCTCCGGGGGAGCCGTATTTGCTGGTCTCCTTACGAATAACGCCAATGTTACCGTAGCAGGCGCCTTCGCCTTGTCAATCGGCATTGCCATCCAGAACTTGCCGGAAGGGTTCATCGTGTCCCTTCCAATCCGGAGCGAGGGCCATGGCAGGGGCAAGGCCTTCCTGTATGGATCCCTGTCAGGCATCGTGGAGCCGATTGCCGGAGGGATTACCATATTGCTGGCAGCATACATCACGCCCATTCTGCCATATCTTTTGGCCTTTGCGGCAGGAGCCATGATCTATGTAGTGGTGGAGGAACTCATTCCGGAATCCGCGGAAGGAGAGCACAGCAATATCGGGACGATCGGATTTGCCGTAGGATTCGTATTGATGATGATATTGGATGTGGCGTTAGGATAGGAGGCATTATGCGAAAGAAAATTTCAAACTACCTTGCTGATTTTTCTGGCTGCGGGGCTGATACCGCCTATACAGGTATTCCGCATGGTTCAGAAAGCAACGTACTTTCGTAATTTTCACAGGCAATGCATGAATGAAAGTCAGCCCCGGCAGGGGAGAATCGTGAATATTACCAGCAAAGTTTCGAAGTACTTAAGTAAGAGAGGAACAGATATATGAGGATTACTTTGGTAACGGTAGGTAAGATCAAAGAGAAATACCTGAAAGATGCGATTGCGGAATACAGTAAAAGGCTGGGTAAGTATTGCAAACTAGAGATTATTGAAGTTGCGGATGAGAAGACTCCTGAGAATGCAAGCGCCACGGTGGAAGATATGATCCGGCAAAAAGAAGGGGAGAGGATCCTTAAGTACATAAAAGAAGACGCCTATGTCGTTGCTCTGGCAATCGATGGCCAGATGCTTTCCTCCGAGAAACTGGCAGAGAAGATTAAGTTTCTGGGCATACAGGGAACCAGCCATATTGCGTTTATCATCGGAGGCTCCATAGGCTTAAGCCAGGAGGTTCTAAGCCGTGCCCACTATCAGTTAAGTTTCTCTAAAATGACATTTCCCCATCAGCTGATGCGGGTGATACTGCTGGAGCAGGTATACAGGAGCTACCGGATCATTACCGGAGAGCCATATCACAAGTAATCTTTAATTACCAATTATTACTTGTACTATTATTAATGTTCTTGTGTTACTATCTTACTTGTAACAAAAATGTAATAAATCGATAATGAAATTGTAACATTTATCGACAACAAGGAGGTAACATGAAGAAATTATCAGTATTAGCAACGATTACAGCCATGGGGATTGCAGGCAGTGCAGCGCTTCCGACTCAGGCGGCAGATATGAACCAGGTTTACGATCAATTAAAGACGAATGGATATGCAGTGATCGGCGGACAGGTAAATAGTCCGGAAGATCTGAAAAACATTATATCCGGCTTAAATGATAAGTATCCTGGCATGAATATTAACTGGGGAGACTGTCCGGTTATCACGCCGCCGGGAGAAAATACTCCGGATACCGATCAGCCGGATTCTGACGGTGGGAATACCGGTACGCCGGATATTGATCAGCCTGGAGATGACGGCAATCAGCCGGGAACGGAAGAGCGCAGTTTTGCGGAAAAAGTGGCAGACCTTGTAAATGCCGAAAGGGCAAAAGCCGGGCTGGATGCTCTTATAATTGATAAAGGGATTGAATCCGCGGCTCTTGTAAGGGCGAAGGAAATCGAAACTTCATTTTCCCACACAAGACCAAATGGCAGTTCTTTCAGCACCGTTTTAACAGAGAATGGCATTACATTCAGAGGATCAGGCGAGAATATAGCATGGGGACAGCGTACGCCGGAAGAAGTTATGAACGGATGGATGAACAGCGAAGGACACAGGGCCAATATCCTGAATCCAAAGTTTAAGAAAATCGGAGTAGGATTCTATCAGAATGCAGAGGGGAGAAATTATTGGACCCAGTTATTTACTTACTAAAGCCGGATTTTGGCAAATCCTTACGAATTGAGTGAATAATAGAAAGCATGGCGGTTTTACCGCTGTGCTTTTTCTGTACATGAAAAACTATGGACTATAATGAAAGAAAAGAATAGGCAGAAATTATTTATTAAATGTGCTATACTGTTGCTTAAGAGAGTCATAAGGAGAGGTCTTCAAACTATGGAATCCAAAGAAGAAAAATTAAATCCGATATACCCGGAAGGTCTTAAGGCAGGAGACCAGGTGTGCATCATTGATCCAGCCAACGCATTTACCGAAAAGGCATTGGATGCGGCCACATCTCATCTTGAGGCGCGGGGATTAAACGTTACCGTGTCAGAAGATATGGCATTTCGCAGAGGGACGCCAAAGGAGCGTGCAGAGAAGTTTAACAGAGTGATCGAAGATCCCAATAATCGTGGGATTTTCTGCATATGGGGAGGATATGGCACCATACCTTTGCTGGATAAGATCAATTATGACGCGTTAAGCAAGAATAGGCCTGTATTTACCGGATTCAGTGACATTACGGCTATGCATCTGGCAATCGGTCAAAATACAGGACTGGTGACCTATCATGGCCCATCCTTCTTCAGCACAAGCCGGCAGCCCACGGAAACGGCACTGTGTAATTTCCTGGATGTGCTGGCCTCGCCTGGGAAAGAGCGGGAATTGAAGAATTTTAACGGAGAAGCCTTTGCAGTCTTGAAGGAAGGCGTCTGCGAAGGGCGTATTGCGGGAGGCAATATGACTCTGGTCAGCCGTCTGATGGGAACGCCTTATGAGATCGATGCCAGGGGAAAGATACTTTTTCTGGAGGAAGTAGGAGAGAAGCCTTACCGGCTGCATGGGATGCTATACCAGCTGATACTTGCGGGCAAGTTTGAAGAGGCTGCCGGAGTCGCCATAGGTAGCCTGACGGACTGCGATATCGAGGGGCGGCCAGGGAGCGCGGAGGCAATGGTAAGGGAAGTTTTGGGAGACTTGCAGATCCCAGTCGTTCTAAATGTGCGGGCCGGACATATCAAGGATCCGCTTACAATACCTATGAATGGACTGGCAAAAATCGACGGGGCAAGAGTCATCCTCTCATAGCAGAGGAATAAATGGAAGCAAAAAGGAAGCAGGAAAGGGAAAATATGATAAAAGAAAGAAAAGTACGGAAGATTATAGGAAGCGTGCTTCTGGCAATCGTTCTTCTGCTGGCGGCAGTTGTCGCCTATCTGACAATACGGGAATACAGGCCGGATCCGATTGAGGATATAGTGCCGGGGAAGGGGAACGCCAGGCTGAATAACGGGGATGCATTTACGATTCTTACGTATAACATCGGATATGCGGGCCTCAGCAAGGATGAAGACTTCTTTATGGATGGGGGTTCTAAGGTAGAGCCGGAGAGCAAGAAACTTGTGGAGGAAAACTTGAGTGGAATCACATCCATTCTGAAGGATCAGGAAGCGGATATTTATTTTCTACAGGAGGTGGACCGGGATTCCAAGAGGTCCTATCATATTGACGAACAGGCCTATTATGAGGAAGAACTTGGACTTGCGGGTATGTTTGCATGCAATTTCAAATGTGACTTTGTGCCTTATCCGCTGCCGCCGATTGGAAAAGTAACCAGCGGCCTGGTGACGATGACGGATCTGAATGTAAAAGAAGCATCCCGAATCTCGCTTCCCGAATCCTTCTCATGGCCGGTCAAGACTTGCAACTTGAAGCGATGCATGCTGGAGGCCAGGGTGCCTTTGGAAGGAACGGACAAAGAACTGGTGCTGATCAACTTCCATCTGGAAGCTTATGACAGCGGAGAGGGAAAGATTGCCCAGAGCAAGATGCTGGCAGAGAAACTGGAGTCAGAATACCAGAAGGGAAATTATGTGATTGCCGGCGGAGACTTCAATCAGACATTCGAGGGGATGGAAAAATATCCGATCCATAATAAAGATAAGTGGGTGCCTGGCGTCGTAGGCGCTGAGGACATTCCAGAAGGCTTCTCCTTTGCCGTATCCGACAACGTACCTACCTGCAGGCTTCTTGACGGGCCTTACAGCGGGAATTATGATGAATCCCAGGTATATGTACTGGATGGATTTATCGTTTCCGATAATATCAAAGTGAATAGAGTAGAAAACATTGATACGGATTTTGAATATACCGACCATCAGCCAGTGCGTATGGAAGCCATCTGCCTTAAGGATGGACAATAGATATATCTGCTCGCTGGACGACTTCGGCGCGGGATACTCTTCTCTTAATACCTTAAAAGACCTTGCATATCACCAGGTGTAACTGCGAGGTTTGTAGAAACTTGCGATATATTTTCCTACATTCTGTCAGGAAAATCAGGTACAATATACTTGATATTGTTAGGAAGGGAAGTATAGAAAATGCGAGAAAAAGAATTGACAATCTGTATCTGGATTCATCATATATCAACATTTATCGGGCTGTTTGCCAGCCTGTATCATATCGCCGCAGGAAGGAAGCGGCCGGCGTTCAGGACCGGCGGCCTGATTCTTTTCGCCTCCTGCCAGGCCTTTGGCGCGTTTAAGATAGCTGTCGATCTGGCAAAAGGAAGATCCCGGCTTCGGAAAAGTTTCGAGAACATACATAGCCTGTGCAGGGATAAAAGGCAGGCAAGAGGCCTGCTGTGGGTGATGACCGCCTTGTCGGCCGTTTTTAAGACAAGTACGCCTTGCCTGTTAAGGTAAGAGTCAGCCTTTCAAAATCCAGGGCCGTCCATGCATAATCGCCGTCCTTTCCTCATAGATTACTATAAATTCTATGAATGGCGCTTTTATGAAGACGAAAAAAAAAGGACCAAGGCCAGAACCTGATGGCTATTCTTTCAAAAATAAAATGGCGGAATTATCCGAACTTCCCAAAGACGTGGCGCTTGGAATGCCAGTTCTTACGGTCTTAGGGCAGATGGAATTAAGCCTTGAAAATTACAGGGGGATCATCGAATATACCGATACGCTGGTAAGAATCCAGACGAAAAATGGACAGATCAGGGTGACTGGAAAGAGGCTCCAGGTGGCATATTATACCAATGATGAGATGAAAGTGAACGGACATATCGAGTCCATTGAATACCAGCATTAGAGGAGGAGACAATATTGCTGTTAAAAATCATCCGCTATATAAAAGGGTATATCCGCATCCGGGTCATAGGATATTCCGCAGAAAGATTTTTGAATGCATGCAGCCACAAAGGCATCTTTCTCTGGGGCTTGAAGCCGGTGGGCGGAGCTTACGAAATGAATATTACGATAAAGGGATTCCGGCAGTTAAAGCCGATTATCAGGAAGACAGGAACAAAAGTTGTAATTGTGAGACGGTTCGGTCTTCCTTTTTTTTTACACAAATATCGAAAGCGGAAACTGTTCTTCGGCGGAGCCTTTCTTTTCGTTGTTATGATTATAGCGATGTCCCGGTTTATATGGAATATCGATATTACAGGCAATCAGTCGCGGACCGATGAATCCATTCTGGAGTTTCTGGGCTCAAAAAATGTAGAGGATGGGATGCCAAAGTCGGATGTGGATTGCGCCCGTATTGTAAAGGATATCCGCAAGGAATATGATGACATCATATGGGTATCCGCGTCCATAAAAGGCACCCGCCTGATCATCCAGGTAAAAGAAAACGAGGATTCCTTGCCGGTGGTCAATAAGACGGAGGAGGAAAAAGAACAGGAAGCCAGGGAGAACGCTACGGACATTGTTGCGGACCAAGAGTGCGTCATAACGGACATCGTGCCCAGAAAAGGGATTGCCATGGTCAAAGAAGGTGACCAGGTGAAGAAGGGAGATATCCTGATATCCGGGCAGGTTCCAGTCAATAACGATGCCGGGGAGACGATCGCATACCAATATCACGAGTCTGACGCAGATATCCGGGGACAGACGGCCATTGCGTACGAAGACAGCCAGGAGGTTGTGTATCTGGAAAAGGAATATTTGGACGTACAGAAGGAAGAATACTATATTAGGGTCGGAGACCGATTTCTCAGACTGGCTACAATCAAGAACCAGTATGAGGAATGGGAGATGCATTCCAAGGAGCGGCAGCTTCGGATTGGCAAGAATTTTTACCTGCCTGTATCCTATGGCATTCGGACTGCCAATCCTTACCGTTCCGAAGAGAAGAAGCATACAAAGAAGGAACTCCAGCAGATCTTAAGCCTTCGTTTCAAGCGTTATCTTGCAGACTTGGAGAAAAAGGGGGTAGAAATTATCGAGAATAGTGTTAAAATATACACAGGACCCGAAAAAGCCGAGGCAAAAGGCACGCTTACGGTCATCATGCCGATAGGCATGCAAGCCCCGTCTCAATTGCTGGAGATACCGCTAAAAGAAGAACAAGAAGAAACAGGAGAATAATGAATGGGATTAATTGAAGCGATCATGGATATACCGGCCGAGCAGCAGAGTAATGTGTTCGGACAGTTTGATGCTTATGCAAAGAAAATAGAGAGGACGCTCCATGTGACTCTGATTGCCAGAGGGGAGAGCGTAAAGATTATGGGAGAGGCTTCTAGAGTGGAGCAGGCCAGGAAGGTCTTAAGCCAGCTGGCGGAACTGTCAAGCAGAGGGAATAACGTAGAAGAGCAGAACGTGGACTATACCCTTGCCCTCGTGATGGAGGACAGTCCGGACAGCGTTCTGGAAATTGACAAGGATGTGATATGCCATACGCTGCAGGGCAAGCCGATCAAGCCTAAGACTATAGGACAGAAGAAGTATGTGGATGCGATCCGCAAGAAAATGATCGTGTTCGGCCTTGGACCTGCCGGAACGGGCAAGACCTATCTTGCCATGGCTATGGCGATTACGGCATTTAAGAATAACGAGGTGGGCAGAATCATCCTTACCAGGCCTGCCATAGAGGCGGGAGAGAAACTGGGATTCTTGCCCGGAGACCTGCAGAGCAAGATTGATCCCTATCTGCGCCCGCTTTATGATGCGCTTTATCAGATCATGGGGGCGGACAGTTTCTTGAAAAACTCTGAAAAAGGCCTGATTGAAGTGGCACCCCTGGCTTATATGAGAGGACGGACGCTGGACAACGCATTTATTATACTGGATGAAGCCCAGAATACGACCCCTGCCCAGATGAAGATGTTTCTTACCAGGATCGGATTCGGCTCCAAAGTCGTCATTACAGGAGATGCCACCCAGAAGGATCTGCCTTCGGGCCAGGTATCCGGCCTTGACGTGGCGATCTCGGTGGTGAAGAACATCGAGGATATTGGCATCTGTACGCTTACCAGCAAGGATGTTGTCCGCCATCCTCTGGTGCAGAAGATCGTAAAGGCTTATGAAGATTATGAGAGCAGAGGTAAGAACAAAGGCAGGGATAAAAGGAGAAGATCATGACACTATACTTTGAAGAAGAAGGGGAGGCAAGGCTTCCCATAGAGTGTGAAAAGATAGCAAGACAGGTAATAGAGACAACCCTTGATTATGCCGGATGTCCGTATGAGTGGGAAGTCAGCCTTCTGCTGACGCAGAACGAAGAGATCCGCAAGATGAACCGGGACTTCCGCGGCATTGACAGGCCAACGGATGTGCTGTCCTTTCCGATGACTGACTATCCTGTGCCCGGACAGTTTGGGTTTTTAGAAGAAAGTGATGACTGCTTTCATCCGGAATCGGGAGAACTGATGCTGGGCGATATCGTGATTTCCAAAGAGAAGGTATTATCACAGGCCGAAGAATTCGGTCACTCTGCTTTGAGAGAATATGCTTTTTTAATTGCTCATTCTGTGTTACACTTAATTGGATACGACCATATGCAGGACGAGGAGCGTCAGATTATGGAACGTAAGCAGAAAGAAATTATGGAAAGATTAAATATATTACGATAAGATGGAGTAGTGTATGGCTGAACAACGTAGAAAGAAAGAGAAGAATTTCCTGGTCCAGGGCTCTATCCTCGCGATTGCGGGGGTGATTACAAAGATTATCGGGGCCGTGTACCGGATTCCTCTTACCAATATAGCAGGCGCGGAAGGAATCGGATATTACAGCGTGGCCTTCTCTATTTATTCTGTGGCATTAATGCTGACATCCTACAGCCTTCCCCTGGCTGTGTCCAAGTTGGTTTCCGCCAGGGTGGCAGTGGGGGAATACCGGAATGCCTATAAGGTATTTAAGGGGGCTATGACATTTGCCCTGCTGGCAGGCGGATTTGTATCCCTTCTGATCTTCCTGGGGGCGGATTTTATCGCTTCCCATATTATGCATATGGATATGAGTGCCTATGCGCTTCGTGTCCTGGCCCCCTGTATCCTGATTGTCGCTCTTTTGGGCGTGCTGAGGGGATTTTTCCAGGGAAATGGCTCCATGGTTCCCACTGCCATCTCCCAGGTGGTTGAGCAGGTGGTGAATGCAGTGGCATCCATAGCCGGGGCTTACTTCCTTCTGCAGGCAGGAAAGAGCATTGCCGAGACCAGAGGGAAGAAGTCCTATGGCCCGGCATACGCGGCGGCCGGAGGTACGGTCGGAACCGTTGCGGGAGCCTTGGCGGCGCTTCTGTTCGTTGCGCTGATATTCTATGCCTATAAGCGAATCTTCAAGCGCCAGATGAAGCGGGACCGGACCCGCCGGAGGGAAAGCTACAAGAAGATATACAAGATTCTGTTTATCACCATCGCGCCGGTCATCTTAAGCGCGACGGTCTACAATATCAGTGATTTTATTGATACGGCAATGTTTAATAACATTATGGCTGCCCAGGGATTTAAAAAGGTGGAATATGCGGAACTCCTTGGGATGTTCGGAGGCCAGTATACAACGATGATCAATGTACCCTTGTCCATATCAAGCGCCCTGGCTGCCTCGCTGATTCCAAGTCTGGTAGCGACCGTGCAGACCGGGAACCGTAAGCAGATACATAACAAGATTAATATGGTATCCAGATTCAACATGCTGATCGCGATTCCATGCGCGGTAGGCTTCGTGATTCTGGCCAAGCCGCTTCTGGATCTTTTGTATTTTACCCAGGATAATACGAAGCCGGCACTGATGCTCCAGCTTGGAGCGCTGTCCGTCGTATTCTTCTGCCTGTCGACGGTTACAAACTCCGTGCTGCAGGGACTGGACGATATGATGACCCCGGTGCGCAATGCCGCCATTTCCCTGGTGATCCACGTGATTGCCCTGTTCCTCATGATGGTGGTATTCAAATGGAACATATATGCGGTAGTCCTAAGCAAGATTGTATTTTCCGGCGCCAGCTGCATCTTGAATGCCCATTCGCTGCGGGAGCGCATCGGCTATGTCCAGGAGCGTAAAAAGACGTTCGTGATTCCGGCGATTGCTGCAACCGTGATGGGAGTCGTGGCCATTGTGGTACATCTGCTGTTTGAACTGTTTGCAGGCGCAAGGATTGCAACGGTTGTGGCAGTGCTGGCGGCAATGGTCGTATATGGCGCCGTACTGGTGCTGCTTGGCGGCGTGACGGAAGAGGAACTTCTGGATATGCCAAAGGGAGCCTCCGTGGCATCTCTATGCAGGAAACTGCATCTGATCCGCGGCCAATATAGGTAAAGATCGTGTAAAAATTGTCCGCAAACTGTATAAATCCGGCAAAACAAACCGATACTGTACTAAAAAAGGAGTTGTCCTTATGAAAAATAAGTATGGTATTGGTTTTTTTGCGGCTGCGATTATTGCAGTGCTGGCGGTATCCAGCGCATATCAGCTGAGTTATCAGAAGGCCAAAGAACGCGCGCAGACGCAAGTGACAAAAGAACAGGAGGAGCCTGCTACGTCCAAATCGGAGCCGACAGTCTCTGCGGATGGACAGGCGCTAAAAGAAGACTGCTACTATCTGATGGAAGTCAACGGTTACGTGGTCGTATATCTGAGTGATAAGAAGACCGCCTACGAATATACGGATATCCTGTATGATGAACTTCCGGCAACCATCAGGGAGGAGATTCGCAACGGAAAATACATGGAAAGCACAGAGGAACTTTATGGCTTTTTAGAAAATTATTCAAGCTAGAAGTGGACTTCCAAAGTAAGATAGTGTAATATAAGTACGTAATTTCCGAATGAATCAAGAAGGAAGGACAAAACTATGGAAGAACAGAAGATTGCAAGAATCAATGAATTATATCATAAATCCAAAGCAGAGGGCCTGACGGCCGAGGAGTCAAAGGAACAGCAGATTCTGCGCAGGGAGTATATTGACTCATTTAAGAGAAATCTGCGCAGCCAGTTAAACAATATTTCCATTCAGGAGAAGGATGGAAGCATTACAGATTTGGGTGAGAAGTTTGGAAAGCAAGAAGGACATTAGGCATCGGGTTCTGGAAGCCCGAAAAGAAATCGGTCCCTTGAAATGGCAGAAAGCCACGGAAGGGATAACGGCTGCGGTGACTTCCCATATGCGTTTCCGGGAGGCCACGGATATCTACTGCTATGTAGACCATCAGGGAGAAGCAGGCACCAGGCTGATCATAGAAGAAGCCTGGCGGCTGGGAAAAGACGTCTGGGTGCCCAGGGTATTGGGACGCAGGATGGAATTTTTCCATATAGAGAATTTCAGCCAGCTGCACCCCGGCACGATGGGGATTCTGGAACCTGAGGAAGGCGCTTTGGCTGACGGAGCAGACGCGCTTGTCATTATGCCGGGCGTGGCCTTTGACCGTGACAGGCGCAGGATCGGCTATGGCGGGGGGCGTTTTTACAAGAAATTTATCCTCGCA
>OCAV01002233.1_pt1 | contig 10661 bp, 9 predicted proteins | sample 1538331 | NCBI WGS metagenome assembly OCAV01 (sample SAMEA2580297, study PRJEB22360) | human gut metagenome | biome: human gut; feature: human-associated habitat; material: faeces | place: Denmark | collected 2008/2010
CAGAAACTTGAGAAGCCTGCGATCGGGGGAGGGTGCCGAGGCCCCTCTCCTTTTTTATTTGGAACATTTTGCAGCGAGGTACATATGAGCAAAAATATTTCCGCTTATATTTAAAGCTATTCTATTTTCTGCGATTTCTCCGAACTATTCAACCCATCCACCCAATTAAACAAAATCACAATTGGCATGTATACTACAATCATAAAAAAAGAAATTTTCATACTAAATTTTTTCATAGACCAGGCGGGTATACTTCACATGTACCGGCTTCCTCTTTGTAATGGAAAAAGTATTGCAGTGAAGTAAATAAATCAGTATCATGTATTTATACACGCAAATAACGGAAAAGATATAGAATACAAATGGGATATAAGTATATTCATCATATGGAAATATCTTAGGCTGAGAAAATCTATGGCATTGCGATTGTTAAAGAGATGTAAATGGTGGTATAATCATGACATGGATTCAAAAAGAAATGGAGAGAAAAATATAAAGGAAATATAATGGAACGTAATTTTTCATTTGATGATGCAAAAAATCTTATACATCGCCATAAAAGACTTCAGGCAAGGTTAATTGATTTTATGAATGCTGACAAGCGTTACATGGATATGGTAAGTGATATTTCAGGACGTTATATTACTACTGAAGTGCTTAAAGAACTGCGTAATATTCCTGTTGAGGAACTAAATCGTGATAAGCTTGGCATCAGAGTCAAGTCGCTAAGACAGAATGGATTTAGTACATACGAGGATATTTTTGCAGCATCTGTATATCAATTATCTGCTATCAAGGGAATCAGTGATGACGGAGCTAACACCATAAAAAATATGGTTCATGATACATATTCTGCTGTTAAAAAATCCACCAAGCTCAAGCTAAGCTTTGATAACCGGACTAAAGAAACAACAAGGCTTGTTACAGCTGTTTCTCAATATCTCAGAGCAAGACAAGTGGCTGATTTAAGCACAAAACTGTATGACGTGAGCAGCATGTATATATCCAATGCGATAAACGATGTTGAGCCTGCAACAACAGTATTTAAATGGTTGTTTTCTTCTAAAGATAAAAAGAATAAAGCTGTTAATAGCTATAATTACCTGCAGCAAAAGCTAAATGATAGTTACGGAAATGAAGTTAACCGTCTTGGCGAAGAATATAGGAACCTGGATTATTATTCTGAAAATGATGTATGGGCTGATTTTCAGAAAGATCCGATTAAGTATATTAATACTATCGAGCAGATTGTTCCGGGACTTTTAGGAAATGATGACAGTGTTTATGGGCTGCCGGAGGATCTGGCCAGAGAAGTACAGGATGAATGTTTCTTCCCGGATGGTCTGCTTTGCAGCTTGAGAAGATACCAGGAATGGGGTGTGAAATATATTCTTCATCAGGGAAGAGTCCTGCTTGGTGATGAAATGGGACTTGGAAAAACTATTCAGGCCATTGCCGCTATGGTATCTTTACGCAATACCGGAGCTACGCATTTTGTTGTGTTGTGTCCTGCCAGTGTAATAATCAACTGGTGCAGGGAAATCGGAAAATTTAGCAAGCTAAGAGCAATAAAGGTACATGGTTCGAGCAGATTGTCAGCCCTTGATGAGTGGATTCGTATGGGAGGGGTTGCTGTTACCACATATGAGACTACTGCTTATTTTAAACTGCCGGATGATTTTAAGTTTTCAATGCTCGTGGTTGATGAGGCTCATTATATTAAGAACCCAGACGCAAACCGCTCAATTAACACCAGAGCAATATGCGCCCATGCTCAAAGACTTCTGTTTATGACAGGTACGGCATTGGAAAATAATGTAGATGAGATGGTAAATCTGATAGACATTTTAAGACCGGATATTGCAAAACAAATATCGCGTATGAAAATGTTATCGTCGGCTCCTCAGTTTCGTGAAAAAGTAGCAACAGTTTATTACAGAAGAAAGAGAGAAGATGTTTTAACAGAGCTTCCCGAGCTTCTTGAAAATGAAGAGTGGTGTCAGTTATGTGCCGAAGAAGAACAGGCATATGAAGAAGCTGTTTTAAGCAGAAATTATAATGCTGCCAGAAGGGTTTCATGGAATGTTTCAGATTTGAAAAACTCATGCAAGGCAAATAGAATGCTTGAGATAATTGAAGAGGCAAAATCAGAAGATAGAAAAATAATCGTATTTTCGTTTTATCTTGATACGATTAAGAAGATATCAGATTTACTGGGAGAGCAGTGTATGGAACCTATTAATGGCTCTATTTCACCATCTAAAAGACAGGAGATTATTGATAAATTTGATAAGGCACCTGCCGGACAAGTTTTAGCTGCTCAGATTATTGCCGGTGGAACCGGACTTAATATTCAATCGGCCAGTGTAGTTATACTTTGTGAGCCACAGCTTAAGCCTTCGATAGAGAATCAGGCCATTTCCAGAGCATATCGTATGGGACAGGCACGAAATGTTATTGTATATAGACTATTGTGTGATAATACAATCGATGAGAAAATCACAGATTTGCTTTCCGAGAAACAGGCAGTATTTGATGCGTTTGCAGATAAATCTGTTGCTGCAGAGAATGTCGAGATAGACACTACATCATTGAGCGATATTATTCAGGAAGAAATTGACCGTATAAAGAATAAAGCAGAGAATATCGTTGATGATAAAGAAATAACACTTAAGTAAATGAAAGGCAGATTGGAGTATTACAGATGAATACAGCACCATTCAGAGATTTATGTAACATACCAGATAGCGGGAATGATAAAAAGTGGGATTATCATGAGCAGATGGCAAAGTATCAGATGGATGATTCAGAAATCAGCCAAAAAAAGGAAATGACAAGACTGCTGATGAATGCGATAGATGATTACAATGCCGGAAAAGTGGCTCCGGACACGATAGGAGCAGATTATTTTTTCCTTGACCAGTTCATGACCTATGAAATGGAGTATGACTTTGTTGCGATAGAGATGGACTTTTTAGAGCATTGCAGGGAAAGACTTGATGAGTTTAACAAAGTTGGATGGTATGGTGATGAAGAGCATATTAACTATGGACCAGGGCTTTCAGTGAAAAAGAGGATAATGCGCCTGATATACAATGGAGCTAAGCTTAGGGATGAGTATTGTCTTGCACTGATTAAGTACCTTTATAAGCTGTACCACAAGAAGGAGTACAACAGAATCAAGAGATTCAGCAGGATTTCAGCAAGAGAAATTCTGGATGTGGTGAATGACAATGAAGATGGTTCACTGGATTCAGCTATTGGTCGTGTACTCGGCATGTGCCATTTCATGAATATAAAAGAGGACGAAATGTGTATTATACTATACCATGCTCTGAATGAACACCGAATAACCTGGCTTCAATACATAGACGATGATGACATTGGCATTGACGTACTGAATCTGGACAAGGAGCTGATTAAGGAATGTTCGGCCCAGATAGACAAATGGTATAATGACTGCCTTTTGGAAGATAAACACAGGAACGGTCTGGAGGCGTATTTCGAGGTGGATGATTTTGTGGAAATGTGCCTGCAGAGGAGCGGTTATAAGAGTGACTATGCATATCTTTGCAATGAAATAGGCTATAATGCAAAAACTGAGATGCGAGATGCACTTATGCTGCTTAAGACTCGTAATCCTGAAAGAGAATATACATATGAGGAAGTGCAGCATTATGCGGCAGTGTATAATTTGGTAGAGGCGCTCACCGATGCAGCGGACGTTCTTGAGGAGCAGGTGGCATATCTCACAGGCGAGGATTTGGCAGAAGACATGATTGATGATGCTTTATTTGACGCAAAAAACATTGTCCTGCACGGGCAGACAAAGAAAAAGCATGGGGAGCAGAATGTAATCACAAATATTGCTCCTGTAAGCACCGGAGATGTGTGTAGTGAAGAATACCTGAAGGAGATAGCTGATCTGCGCAGAAAACTAAACGAAAAAGAGCAGGAGAATAAGGCGCTAGTCCAACAGTGCCGCCAGCTTAAAAAAGAACAGTTACAGTCAGAGAGCCTTATTTCAAAGTATGAATCAGAACGGGATGAGCTGATAGCCCTGAGAAATTTTGTATACAGGCTTGAAAACAGCACTTTGGATGATGATACAGAAGGCATCAGTCTGGATGAAATGAAGGATGCGCTTGTGGAAAAGCACATAGTTATTATTGGAGGACATGTCACCTGGGTAAATAAACTTAAGAAGCTATTTCCGGAATGGAAGTATATTGACACCAATGCATACAAGACTGTTGATGGCAAAATGCTTGACGGAAAGGACATGGTATATTTCTTCACGGACTACATGAATCATATCAGCTACACAAAGTTTATAGCGGCTGTCAGAGAACGGAAGATACCATTTGGGTATCTGGCAGGCACGAATATCGAAAATACGGTAAGACAGATATATGATAGTGCTCTTTGAAGCACTTATAAAATTGCATTATAATAATGGTGCAGAAGGATTTTTTTGTGGATGTTATCATGACATGGATTCAAAAAGAAATGGAGAGCTTTTATGAAAAAAATTAAAAAATGTGGATTTGTTTTGATTGTTTGCTTAGTTTCCGTGATTATAGTTGGAGTTTATTTTATAAATCAAAACTGGACAATTAGATATGCTTCTGTATTTGACGGATTTTTCGGAAAGGGCAATTGGAAGTGTATTGATGAAGAGAAAAAGGATAGCCTTATTTACGATGAATATGAAATAAACAATATCTATCCGGAGCTGTCAGAGAATGTTCCGGGAAAATTCCATAATTGGTATATTTTGTATGATGATGGTCAAAATGAATCAATCTGGCATATCACAGATCATGTTTATAAAATAAACAATGATAAGTATAGCATTATCAATCATAATCGATTATCGGCTAAGCAGGCATTGACAATGGAATTGATGGATATTTCATTTGACGTAATAGGGGACAATATAAAAAGTGACATTATAGAAGAATATCTTCCCCAAGCTGAATCGGATTGTATAGAAGTCGGCATATCCTACGAGGGTGGTAATCCCAAGCCTGAATTTTATGATAAACTGTTGAAAGAAAGCTGGTTCAAATGCAACGAAGTCTCTGCAGAACGTTACCTGTCAATGGACACTGCTGATTTTTATATAGATATCAAAGCATATGATTATCGGATAAAAAAGCTTTCAGATACAGAAAAAGATCATTTAATGAACAGTTTGGAAACGATTGAACAGGGATTGCGTGATAAATATGGAGAACATGCTTCATATAAAATTTACTTTGACGATTTTCATCAGGCAGAGCACAAGGCACAATGATATTTATTACATTTTTTATTTAGGGCTGGCAATGGCATCAGCGGGAATTATTTTTACAAGAAATTATTTATTTTACAGTCAGTTGATTGAGAAGAGAGATGGATTAAAAAAGGGATAATTCTAATTGCAAGAAAAAGTGGTTTGTAATATAATGAGAAAAGCAATTTTTACTTTATTTTGACAAATATAACATGTCTATACAAGGAAGGAGGGTGTGATATTTGTATTTAGAAAAGATTTATATAGAGAATTATAAAGCAATTGAAAAAATGGATATAGACTTAAAACCAGGAGTGAATCTGATTATTGGCGATAATGGAGCAGGAAAAACGTCTGTCCTTGAGGGTATTGCGGTAGCTCTTGGAGGTTTGTTTGTCAACGTAGCAGGTGTTAGTACTAAGAATATTGTAAAAGATGATGTACGTATGAGTATAAAGCCTATAGGGGATTCTTCAACAGCGATTGAATACTATGAACCTGTATTAGCCGGCTGTACACTTCATATAACGGAAGAACAGAATTTTACGTGGAACAGAATCAAGGAAGAAGTATCTGCCACCCATACCAAGATTGACGATAAGAACGTGTGTGTATGGATGAAAAAGCTTACAAATAATTCAGATTCTGTTTTGCCATTGATTAGTTTTCAAAGTGCTGCCAGAGCATGGAGAGTAAGAAGAGGAGACTTTGGAAACGAGCTAAAGAAGAAAATAGACGATAGACGATGTGGGTATATCGGATGCCTTGATTCTTCTATGGATGTAAAATCTATTCAGCAGTGGTGTCTAAAACAGGAAGTGGTGCGCTCAAATAAAGGAACAGTGCGCGAATATGAAATGTTTAAGAATATTGTGGCTTCGTTTATGAAAGAAATTAATGAACTGAACGAGGCACCTTCAATTTACTATTCTCTGCAGTTTACAGAGCTGGTTTACAAGAATGATAAGACAGAGATGCCCCTTTCAAAACTGAGTGCCGGCTATCAGTCTCTATTGTGGATGGTTATGGATCTGGCGTATCGAGTATGTATGCTTAATCCGGAATTAGAAAGTAGAGAACAGATTACGGGTATTGTGCTTATAGATGAAATTGATTTACATCTTCATCCAAAATGGCAGTGGAATGTAATTGACGCATTGCAAAAAACATTTTCAGGGGTTCAATTTATCATTGCAACTCATTCTCCAATTGTTATATCTGCATCAAAACAAGCAAATCTGATTCTGTTAGATGATTCACAGGATATAAGCTATCTACCGGATTGTTATGGATATGAAGTAGAGGATGTACTGCGTTATCGTCAGGAGAGTGTATCAAGACCAAAGAAGGTGAAAATGCTTGTCGATGAGATAGAGAATGCAATCGATGATATTGAATTTGATAAAGCTGATGCTGCATTGGAAAGATTAAAAAATGTGCTGGGTGAAGATAATTCAGAGTACAAGAAGATGGCAGGATGTATTTCAGATGCGAAGTTTATAGAGGAGTGCTGATATGCTGTATATAGAAAAAGAAGGTTTGCCAAATGATATAAACAGTAAGATCATAGAGTTGAGCAAAAGTGAGAAATGGAAAAGCATTAGCGAAGACGACACTACAGCAATCCGCAACGCCTTCGACAATGATTTTCCTAAGAATGAAGCGAAAGAGATTTTACTTCATGAACAGCATGGAATCTGTGCTTATTGTATGAGACGTATCCGTATGGATAATCATTCCAGAGTGGAGCATCTTGTACCATTGAGCAAAAACAAGGACATGGCAATTGATTATAACAATATGCTTGGAGTATGCGATGGTGGTGAGAAAGTAACTGGGAATCAAGGGCATATTCTTTGCTGTGATGCACATAAGAAAGAGACTGAGATCATGATTAGTCCTCTTAATAAGGTACAGATGAATAAGATTGCATACGATTCTGAAGGCAAAATCTATACGAAACCGAAAGATGAAGATATGGAAAGGGATATAAATGAAGTTCTCTTGTTGAATGGTATTCAGAAAAAGGATGGTACGGTAAGAGATACATCTACAGAGCTGTTAAAGGGCAGAAAAGACGCCTATGACAGAGCAAGGAAGATGATGGTTGCCTTGAATATAAAAGGAAAATGTACATCAGCAACGCTTAAAAAGATAATGGATGAACTATATAACAGAGAAGAAAGAGACGAGTTTGTAGGTGTTCAACTCTATTATTTCAAAAAGCATTACAATTCGTTGATTCGCAGAGGTATGTAGTATCTGATTTAGGAATAACAGTAGTGATTATTGAACACTATCGGACACTTTTTTACTTAATTACGGGGCAAATCAAATTCGGTATAAAGCGGTTTGATTTGCCCTCGTTTTTTAGTTCGATATTGCAGAGTATCACTCCACAGACACGCAGTACGAACAAGTCTATAATTCCTTGATTTTTTCATTCATTTTTCTGACATCATTGCGATAGTGAAGCATGAAGCCTCCCCAAATTATAAATGCCAAAGCTATTTGAAATATGGCTGCAATAATTCCGTGAATGATAGAACTTGTTCCTCCTATCCATCCGACAGTATATGCGACGATTGTATAAATAATACAGCCTGTTCCCATGTGAATAATTATTTTAAAAGGCATTGGAAGATTGTCTTTGTGATAAATCATTGTCGGAAGTCCAAAACCCAGACCTACAATTATGCATCCGATAACCATTTTGGAAAATTGGTAATTATCTAAACTGAAATTACCGTCATAGGCGATGTCAAATACCATTCCTGTAACGCAGAAAACGGTTAATGCTATACCAATGCTGGTTATAGTGTTTTTAATCAAATTTTTCATAGTTTCTCTCATTTTTATCCTCCTATAATCCCAGATATTTTTTAAACTCAGGCAGATATTTTCTTGATACGTAATCCTTACATCCGTTTTTTAGTTTCAAAAGAAGAGTGCCGCTAAAACCAGCCTCGACATTGCTCATATAAGACAGATTGACCAAAGTTGATTTTGAAATTTGCATAAATCCGGCACCAAGCTGCTGTTGCATTTCGTACAGTCTTTTTCGGCAACGGTAGCGGTGTTCTTTGCCATAAATAATAGTATCCTTGTTTTCTACCCTTACCATGTATATTTCTTTTGGCTGTAAAATGACAATATCATTTTCGTTTTGTAAAGCTGTAATTGGGCTTTCATTTGAACCGAATATATCAAGGGTATGCTGGATGTTGTCAGTGATTTTATCTGCATATATGATGGCATATGGTTCGCTATATTCAGGTGAAAGTTCAATACTTACCTTCATGTAAAATCCTCCTTTCTTTTTTGTGAGTTAATCATACAATATTTCATATATAATGTCTCGCATTTGGATGTAAGTGGCGAAAAAACATGTGTAAGATGCGTTAAAGGAGGATAATCCTGATAAGTTCCGCTATCGGAAGATATGTGAGTCTGCACACCGTACGGCACAATCAACATTTGACATGTTGGAAGTTTTAGTGATTAATATTTCTTTAATTTTGTCAGCATACTATTTACATAGTACAAATAGTAATGTACTTTAAAAAAGTACAGGACAGTACAAATAATCAGAAAGAGATATGATAACCATGAAGAAGAAATTAATTGCAATAATAGTTGGAATGATGCTTTGTGCAGAGCTGTTGGGCGGTTGTGGTAATAAAAATATAAACAAGGATAATATTACCACGGATACTGCCGAGGAGTCGAAACAGCAGGATTCGAATAAAAAACAGGAGCTGCCAACTGCAACATATATGGGTGGAAGCAATACCATTACTGAGGTGTGCGATGAGCTTGGTTCAGCCGGGGCATCGCATGTAGATACCTTTAAAGAATGGGTGACCGATTTTGCGGATTCTGCCGGGAAGAATGCAAAGCTGAAGGATACCTGGTCAGATGCATATAAAATGAAAGCAGATACTGTTAAATGTATGGATGGCTGGGAGAAAAAGCATGACTATTCAGATGCAGATTGCAGAATGACAGCTTTTCTTTTGCTGGATGGACTGCTTCACGCACAGTCAACGGAAGATAGCTATAGTGGCACATATTTAATGTTTGATACGGAAGCAATAGATAATGTAGACAGGTATGAAATCATAAGGCAGAATAAAGACATGTTTACTACATTATACGGAGAAAAGAGCATTACGGATGATAAACATCCTGAAAAAACATTCTCTGACAACTGGAAAAAGTATGGATTTCAAATAGACAGTAATCGTATTTCACTTATTAGTATAGCAATATATGATCCGGATTCTGATGCTATGTTCGTGGGACATACAGGTGTATTGATAAAGTACAGTGACTATTATTTGTTTGTAGAAAAAATAGCATTTGAGCAGCCATATCAGGCAACAAAGGTGAATAATATGGATGAACTATTAAGTATTCTTTCACTAAGACCTGAGTATTTCGGAGAAGAGAAAGAGGCTGGACCATTTGTATATAATAATGGAGACTATGTTGGAACATTAGAATTGCAAGGATAAATCGGAAAATGAAGTTAAAGAATAAAAAAAGCAGAAATATAATAGGTATTATACAAAGCTGTCTCATCTTTGCATTGGTTATTCTTGTTATTTTTATGATGATACAGATTAACCGGCTGCAAGGAACGGCAAGGGTAATAAATTACGCAGGTCTGGTACGTGGAGCAACACAGCGTGAAGTAAAATTGGAGATTACAGGATCCCAAAATGATGAGTTGATTAAATATTTGGATGATATTTTAAGCGGATTAAAATATCAGGATGGAAATTATGATCTGGTAAAGCTTCAGGACAAGGAATATCAGGATAAATTGCAGGTCCAGATTGATTACTGGAATAAAATAAAAAAAGAAATTGAAGCTGTAAGAAGCAGCGGATATGAAAATACTGATATTGTCAATATGAGTGAGACTTATTTTAAGCTTGCTGATGATACTGTGTCTGCAGCGGAAAATTATTCAGAAAAGATTGCTACAAAGATCCGCACGATAGAGCTTTTGTCAGCACTTGATATGCTGTGTCTTGTGATATTGATTATTGTACAGACCATAATGGCAATGAAGATGGCAAGGCAAAATAAACTGTTAGAGCAAAGAGCATATACTGATGCCCGTACAGGATTGCCTAATAGAAGTGCCTGTAAAGAAATTCTGAACAATAATGAGATAATCAGTTCACCTACGGCATGCATTATTTTTGACTTAAATAATTTGAAGTTTATTAATGATACAATGGGGCATTCGGCAGGAGACCGGCTGATAGTAAAGTTTGCCGGACTTTTGCGCAGCGTATTTCCTGAAAAAGATTTTGTGGGAAGATATGGCGGGGGGGGAGTTTTTGGAGGGGTTTTTTTATAATAAGTATAC
>OCAV01002234.1_pt1 | contig 10654 bp, 5 predicted proteins | sample 1538331 | NCBI WGS metagenome assembly OCAV01 (sample SAMEA2580297, study PRJEB22360) | human gut metagenome | biome: human gut; feature: human-associated habitat; material: faeces | place: Denmark | collected 2008/2010
GGCCTGCTTGTGCGAGCGGTGCTGTCGGCGCAAGGCGGCGGGGCCGCGGGATCATTTCCTGCGGCCCCGCCTGGCAAGTGCGCGGATGTGTCCGCCAATCCGCGGCTGATGTTACGTGCCGTTACGCGATGGTCGCGGTGTAGGAAGCGACGTCCTCGTAGGAATCGGTCAGGTAGGCGTCGATGCCGATGGTCGTGTTGACCAGGTCGTCAAGGCTGTCAAGCTCGCCGTTCGAGAACGTGAATTCCTCGGTGGCGTTGGTGCCGGGCATCAGGTGGGCCGAGAACCAGGCTTCCTTCATGGTGCCGTTGACGTTGGTCTTGCCGGTGGGGGCGTAGAAGGTCAGGTCCTTGTCGCTCTTGTTGGTGATGTTGACGACAAAGCCGATGTCGCCCCAGTCGTCTTTGAACTTCTCGGTAATGGTGATGGTGCACAGATCGTCATCGGCGACGGTGACGGCGGGGGAGATTTCGACGCTCTGGACATCGTCGTCTTCGACGGCCTCATCGATCTCCTCTTCCTTCTCGGCGTTCTCGCGATCCTTCTTCACCGTACCGGACAGGTCCTTGTCGGACTTGGTGAAGATGAGCTTGTCGCCGTCCACCTCCAGGACGAGCTTGTCGTCCTTGAGCTTCAGGTCGTGCGACTCATCTTCGGCGGTGATCGTTACGGTGGTGGCGTCCTTGGCTTCCCATTTCAGGTCGGCGACCTCAAGGAACATATCGAGGACACCTGTGCCGTCCTCGTCGAGGATCAGGACGCAGTTGAGGCCCCACTCCTTGAGCATATCCATGTACTCATCGGTGAGCTCTTCGCCATCCAAGGTTCCACCCGAGTACTGCCAGCTGCCGACGAAGTTGGCCTTGGGGTCCTTGCCGCCGCCGCTGCAGCCCGTCAGGGCAAAGGCGAGCGCCAGGACGCATGTCAGAAATGCGAGTACGGACTTTTTGAACGTTGTCTTCATGGTGTCCTCCTTCATCGAACGAAACCCATAGAAGCAAATGCGGGGGTGGCGGATCCCCCGCCAATTACCAGATAGAGGGGCTAGGGCCTGGGTGTTCCGCAATTGCTGCAGAACTTGCCACCGTTTTCGCTGCCGCAGTTGGGGCAGAACCACTTTGCCGGTGCCGGGGCGGGTGCGGGACTGCCGCACTCGGAGCAGAACTTGCCGGTGTTGGTGGCGCCGCAGCTGCAAGTCCACGTGCCGGCCGCAGGTGCGGCGGCGGGAGCCGGTGCGGGGGCGGGAGCCGGAGCCGGCTGCGGGGCGGCCTGCTGCTGTGCCTGGCCGGCGGCGAACAGCTGGCTGGCGTTCATGCCGCCCATGCCACCTGCCATGCCCATGCCCATAAAGCCTGCCATCGCGCCGTTGGGGTTGGCGGCTGCCGCGCGCATCGCATCGCTCTGGGCGCTGGCGATGTTGGCGGCTGCCATGGTGGGATCGCGCATGACTGCGGCCTTCTGCAGGTCCTTGATCATCTGCTCGTCTTCTTGCGAGGCGGCGATGGAGTTGACGCCAAAGCTCACAATCTCGACGCCGCGCAGGTCGCGCCAGTCGGCCGAGAGGACCTCGTTGAGCGCGCGGGCGAGCTCGGTGGTGTGACCGGGGATGGCGCTGTAGCGAATGCCCATCTCCGAGATCTTGGCAAAGGCGGGCTGCAGGGCGGTGAGCAGCTCTGACTTAAGCTGGCTGTCGATCTTATCGCGCGTGTAGCTATCGGTCACGTTGCCGCACACGTTGGTGTAGAACAGCAGCGGGTTGGTGATGCGGTACGAATACTCGCCGTTGCAGCGCACGGAGATGTCGACGTCCAGGCCAATGTTGTTATCGACCACGCGGAAGGGCACGGGCGAGGCGGTGCCGTACTTGTTGCCGATGATCTCCTTGGTGTTAATGAAGTAGACGCGCTGATCTTTGCCCGCGTCGCCGCCAAAGGTAAAGCGGCTGCCGATATTGGCGAACGTCTCCTTGATGGAGTCGCCCAGGTTGCCGCTAAAGACGCTCGGCTCGCTGCCGGTATCGAAGACGAACTCACCGGGCTCCAGCGCGACTTCGATGATCTTGCCGTTTTGCACCACGAGCATGCCCTGGCCGTCGTTGACGGCGATGACCGAGCCGTTGGAGATGACGTTGTCCTCGCCGCGCGTGTTGGAGCTGCGGCCACCGGTGCGTTTGCTGCCCTTGCAGGCCAAGACGTCAGCAGGCATCGATTCGCAATAGATAAATTCCTTCCACTGGTCGGCCATGACGCCGCCGGCAGCACCCAATCCAGCTTTCAAGAGTCCCATGGTGATCTTCCTTTCTCGTCAAAGGCCGGGTGGTATTGGTTGGATTGCTTAGTCGTCCTTGTCGTCTTTCATGACAACGGTGGTCTCGGTGTGGCTGAAGGTGTCGTGCTTCTCGGTCAGGTCGAGCTCGCCGCAGTACTCGTCGGCGTGGGTGGCCTCGTTGGCCGTCTTGAGCTGGCCTACCAGTAGCACGTCTCCGATAATCACGATGATCAGCGGCGCGATGACGTTGATGAGGATGCCCTCGATATCAAAGGTGAGGTAATCTGGATCGAAGGCGTATTCCCCCATAAAGAGAATCTGGGAGAGGATAAATCCGATCACAAAGAACAGCACCGAGGCGATGGCGAGCTTGGGCTTGGAGCAGGGGAGCTCGCCGACCAAGCGGCCGGTCTGGCCGTTCATGGCAAACAGGTAGCTCTTGCCGTTCCACGAGGTGGAGAGCATCCAGACGGGGAACAGGGCGTAGTCGCTGTCTTCCCAGGTGTAGTCGAGCTGCTTGCTTTCGACCGCGGCGTCGTCATACTCGTCGACGACGGTCTCGCGCAGGGCCGAAATCGTACTTTCTTCCATACGACGCTCGGCGCGCGCCTTGCAGGTCTCGCAATCCTCGTCGTAGCGGTTGGCGATGTATCCGGGCATATAGGCGACCGAGAACGGGCGCAGCGCGTCGTAGTCAAACGGCTCGATGGCGTCCATGTGGCCGTCGGGCATCTTGGACGATCCGTCGACGGGCACGCGCTTAAACGAGATATTGCCCTTGCGATAGGCATCGTAGTGGTCGGTGGTCGTGACGGTGCGGTCGGATTCCTCGGTCACGGTCTCGTTGGTCGCGTCAAAGTACACTTCGCCGTCAACGCGGGCGCCGTAGAGCCAAAACGGCACGTAGACACCTTGGACCTCGTCGATGTGGTTGCCGGTGACAAAGCTCTTGGGCAGCAAGATCTTGCCCTTGTAGTGTTCCTTGAGTGCGGCCGTGACGTCATCGCGCCCGAGCTTAAACGGAATTACTAGGTCGGGCGAGAAGTCGCCCGAGAGCTGGCCGGGCGCCACGGCGGAGTTGCCGCAGTACGGGCAGGTGGTGACGGCGACGGTGCCGTCGGACACGAGCTCGGCGCCGCACGACGAGCAGATGTAGCCGGCGTTTTGGGCGAGCTCCTGCACCGCGTCGTCGGCGACGGGCTTGGGCGTTGCGGCTGCCGCATCGGCTTTGGCGTCGGCCTTGTCCTGGCGCTCGCGATAGAGAGCCTCGACTTCTTCGACTTCAAAACGCGAATCGCAGTAGTCGCAGACGAGCTTTTGCTCGGCACTGGCAAAGTGAAGGGGACCGCCACACGCGGGGCACTGATAGTTGACACTCTCGAAGGCCATGATCGGTCCTTTCCGTGCCGGAGGCTATGCGCCGATGGCGCCGCCGCAGTATTCGCAGCGCCCGCTGGCATCGGGAATGGTGGTGGCTCCGCAGAAGGGGCAGGTGACCGCGGTCTTGGGGGCCTTGGCGGCCACGACGCTATCGCGCGTCTCCTGGCGCAGCTGCACCAGCGCGTCGCGGACCTCGGTTGCCTGGCGCTTGGCCTCGCGGTATTCGATGGAGCCGCGCTGATCGATGGTGGAGTCGTTCACGCGCAGGTTGATCTCGGTAAAGTACGGCGTGTTGACGTGAATGGTCAGGTTAAAGTCGTAATCCAGGTCATAGCGCGGCGGATTGTAGCTCTCGCGCTCGCCGTCCTTGGTCTCGCGATAGATCTCGGTGCGATGCTCGTCGATATCCATATCGCAGCCGAGTACCTGCGAGAACTCGATGATGTCGGGATTGGCGTCGCGCCAGCGGCTCTGCGAAGTGATGATCAACAGGCCCGCGTCCTCATCGAGCATAATATTGGTGCGCCCGGCAGAAAGCGTGCGCGTGGGGTTGAACGAAGACAGGCGCTCGGCGTTGGCCTCGCGGTAGGCGAGTTGCTCACGGATATCGTCCGCGGTGCTGGAGCGATAGCCGTGAAAGTAGGGGGAGAGCTTGCCGGCGCACTCTTTGCACAGGTAGCCTTCATTGATTTTTGTCTTACCTAGAAGTCCCAGCTCGGTACCGCAAATCGCGCACTCTTTCTTCTCGAACATCTTGTCAAAGAAGCCCATGGTTGCCTCCCATCAACTGGTAGCGTGTGTCACTTTTGATGATGGGGGAGTGCGCGATCCTTCGCGATACCCAGACGGCTCAAGGAGTCTCCACAACTGGGACACATGGCCCATTTTTCATCCGACACATAGGGACACTCCTTGCTGCGGGTAGTCATTGGGCACTCATTGGGGACGTACTTAAATGAGTGGCAGTTGGAGACACTCCTTGCCGAGCTAGAGGCCGCGCGTGTCCCTTCTGGTCCATGAGGCTCAAAACCGCGGTGTGACGTGAACGGCTGGGGTCAAATTTGCAGCATTTCAAGCCTGGCTTCGATATTGAGACTGGTTCTTTATTAAAATAGATTTCCAGACAATTGAGCGGCAGGGGGTTAACCATGGGGGACATGGGAGACACAACCGCATATTTGCGTCGGGGCATTCGGGAGATTATATGCCTGGCGCTGTTCTTCTTCACGTTTTTGGCGTGCGAGTATCTCTTTGACGTGCGCATGGCCGAGTTCGTGTCTCCGGACGAGGTTGTTATTTATGAGAGCCTTGTCATCGGCGCGAGCGTGATTGGCTTTTTTGTGCGTCCCATTCTGTACTATCGCCGTCCCCATGCTATCGACGCAACGAGTGACGTCACGGGCGTTTTGCTGGTGGCGGCATTGCTGCTGTTGATTATGGCGGTTCAGGTTGAGGTGGTAATTGCCGGCGGTTTGGTGGCGTGCTGCGCGCTGGGCTACTGCGGATCGACTGCTCATGCAAATTTTGCGAGGCGCTTTGCGCGAACGCCCTGCTTGGCGCGCGCCGCCGCACTTTCTTACGCCATGGGCGTTCTGGTGCAGGTTCTCAACCACATGGTGATGCCTGTCGGCATTCCTCAGCAGGCTGTTCTGGTCGTCTGTGCGATCGCGCAGGTGGCGTTGCTCCACGGTGCCCGACGCGCCAAGCTGCGCGACGAGTCCGATCCCAACTTTGAACCCAGTGCTGCCGGGCTTTCGGTAGATGCTCTGGAATATGGCGCCAAGTGGCATGACGATCCCGAGGCAAAGGCGGCATTCCGTCGCGCCGTAGTTCGCCTGACCGTGGCGACGGCGTATCTTTCCAGCGTATTCGCCGCTCTCAACGCGGGCTTCACGACCCTGCATGCTGTCGGAGCCGTCGATTTGGGCGATTGGCCGCGCCTGCTGCTTGTCGTGAGCTCGTTGGTCGCTGGCGCACTATTTGACCTGCACGGCCGCTCGTATATGAATATCGGCATGACATGTGCCGCCATACTGTCCACGCTTTCGTTCTTTGTGCTCATCGTCGATGGCAATGGCGGCAACGAGCTTGCTGCCACGATCATCTTTTATCTGGGCTCGGGCTTTTTCGTGGTGTTCTTTACCACAAAATATGCCGCCGTCTCGCTCTATGCGCGCTGGTCATATTTTTGGCCGTGCATGGGTCGCGTCGTCAACAACGTGTGCTCGATGTTCGTGACGGCGCCGGCAGTGGCGATTATCTCGAGTCAAAATGTGCTGGCTGCGGTCGGTGCAGCGCTCGTGATGTTTGTGGGCATTGCGATTACGCTGCTGGGGCAGTTGGGGCAACGAGCCGATGATGCCGTGATGCAGGATGGCCTGCCGCTTGCCACCGACGATCTTGGTGGGGATCTTGCGCCCACATGCCCCGACCCCGAGCCCGTGGAGGCGGCGGAGCTCACGTCCGATGAACGCCTCGATGCTTTCGTCGCCACCTTTGGGCTTACAGAGCGCGAGCGCGATATTTTTGAGGTCTTGGTCGTTTCGGACCAGAGCGTTCAGGACATCGCCACAACGCTCTTTCTTTCGCGCTCCACGCTCTATCGCCACATTTCCTCGATCAACAAAAAGGCCGGTACCGCCTCGCGCGTGGCCCTCATCAACTTCTTCTGGTCCTGGACACCCAAGGACTAGCTAATCTCCCAATAAGTTGCGGTGGAATAGTCCCTAAATTAAAGTCACGGGGCTTTAAACAGGAACTATTTCACCGCAACTGCTGGGGGGATAGACTGCGGCGGCGGCAGAGGCAACGGCAGCGGCGTTGGCAGCTGTGGTAGTGGCAACGGCAGCTGGCAGGGTGTTTTCCGTCTACTTGCTACAGCAGCTCGCCGTGGCGGGCAATGTAGCGGCGCTTTGCCAGCTGGGTGAGCGCGATATAGGCGGTAACGATGCCAATGAGCAGCCCAAAAAAGCTCGTGGGCAGCGGCATGAGGCCGAGCGCATCGGCGATGGGGCTTGCCGGCAGCCAGGTGACGAGCGCCAGGCCCAGCACGGTAAGAACGCACAATGCGGGCGCGGCGTGGTCGCGCGGGCTCGGCAGATGCGGGGAGCGCAACATGTGGACCACGAGTGTCTGCGACCACATGGACTCGACAAACCAGCCGCTCTGGAAGAGCGCAGCAAAGGTCGCCATACCCGCGACGTCGCCCGCGGCGGCAAGCTCGGACCAGCTTGCGTCCACGGCGGCGGGGCACACGACAAAGAAGAGCGCGGCGAAGGTCACGATGTCAAACAGCGAGCTCACGGGGCCCAGCTCGAGCATAAAGCCCTTGATGGACGCGGCGTCCCAGGCACGCGGGCGGGCAGTCCAAGCGTCATCGACGGTGTCCCACGGCAGTGCGATGCACACGATCTCGTAGACCAGCGACAGCAGAACCAGCTGCAGGGCGCTCATGGGCAAAAACGGCAAGAACAGGCTCGCGACGGTCACGGACAGCACATTGCCAAAGTTGGAGCTCACCGTGGTCTTGAGGTACTTGAGCAGGTTGCCGTAAGTGCGGCGGCCTTCGATGATGCCGCGCTCGAGCACGCCCAGGTCCTTCTGAAGCAAGATGATATCGGCGGATTCCTTGGCAATATCGACGGCCGAATCGACCGAGATGCCGCAATCGCTCGCACGCATGGCGGCGGCGTCGTTGATGCCGTCGCCCATAAAGCCCACGGTGTGGCCGAGCATCTCGCGCATGACACGTACCAGGCGCGCCTTCTGCAGCGGCGAGAGCTTGGCGAAGAGGTGGGTTTTCTCGGCGCGCTCGGCAAGCTCGGTGTCGTCGAGCGCATCGATCTCGGAGCCGAGCAAGACGTTGCTCGCATCGATACCAATCTGCTCGCAGACGGTGGCGGCGACGCGGTCGTTGTCGCCGGTTAGGACCTTGACCGCCACGCCCTTGGCCTCGAGGGTGGCGACGGCGCCCGCGGCACTTGCTTTGGGCGGATCGAGGAAGGCCAAAAAGCCCATCAGCACCATGTCGCACTCGTCGGCGATGCCAAACTCGCCCACGCAGCGCGGATTGGTCTTCTGCGCCACGGCAATTACGCGTAGGCCCTCGGCGTTAAGTCCGGCGATCTGCTCGCGAATCTGGGCGAGCTTCTCGTCGGTGAGCGGCTGAGCGATGCCATCGATCTCGACAAAGGAGCAGATCTCGAGCATTTCCTCGGCAGCGCCCTTGGTAACCATCTGGGTTTTGCCTTGGGCGTCGGCGACAACCACGCTCAGGCGACGGCGCGAGAAATCGAAGGGAACCTCGTCGACCTTGGTATAGCGGTCGCGCAGACTCTGGCCCAGCATAGAATCGGGCACGACGGCCGAGGGCGTCACATCGGCACGGTCGATTACGGCCAGGTCGATAAGATTTTTGAGGCCGGTTTGGAAGAAGCTATTCAAAAATGCATGGCGCAGCACGCGTGCGTCTTCGTTGCCGTCGGTGTTGAGGTAGCGCTCGAGCACGATGCGGTCTTCGGTGAGGGTGCCGGTCTTGTCGCAGCACAGGACGTCCATCGCGCCGAGGTTTTGAATTGCCGGCAGCTCCTTGACGATAACCTGGCGACGGGCGAGGTCCTTGGCGCCCTGCGACAGGCTCGTGGTCACGATGACGGGAAGCATTTGCGGCGTGATGCCCACGGCCACGCTCGTGGCGAACAGCAGCGCGTCGATGACGTTGCCCTTGGTGGCGGCGTTGATGGCAAAGACGGCCGGCGCCATAACGAGCATCAGGCGCACCAGCAGCATGGAGACGCTCGAGACGCCGCGGTCAAACGCGCTTTTTTCGCCGCGCCCGTTGAGCATCTTGGCGATGCCGCCCAGGTAGGTGTCCGAGCCGGTGGCAACGACAAGCGCCATGGCGGCGCCGTTTTGCACGGAGGTGCCGGTAAAGACGATGTTCTTGCAGGCAGAGAGTGGCAGTGCGGAGCCGTCGGCGCCCTCGACGACGGTGGCGGCGGTGGTCTTCTCGACGGCCTCGCTCTCGCCGGTGAGTGCGGACTCGATCACAAACAGGTCGCGCGCGGTGATGATGCGGGCATCTGCCGGCACCATATCGCCGGCAGAGAGGCGGATTACATCGCCGGGGACGAGCTCGTCGAAGGGGATCTCGATGCGCTCGCCGTCGCGCAGGGCGGTGCAAGTGTTGGAGACCAGGTCCTTGAGGGCCTCTGCCGCATTGCCGCTGCGGGCTTCCTGGATAAACTTCATGCCGCCCGATACCAGCAGCATGATGCCGATGACGATGACCGTGGAGGGGTCGCGCTGCGGCTCGGGCACGGCGAGCACGTCGATGTAGAGCGAGACCAGCGCGAGCGCGACGAGGATGCCGGCGAAGGGATCGATGAACGCGTCGGCGATGCGGCGGGCGAGCGTTTTGGTCGTTGCCTCGATGGTGTTGGGGCCGACGGCGTTCAGGCGCTCAGTTGCCTGCTCGACGGTGAGGCCGTTTGCCGTGGCGTCAAGCAGTACGAGGGCGTCCTCGGCACTATGGGTGGCGGCGAATATGGTGTTCTTGGACAGGCCGGTATGAGCGGCAGGGCGCGCCGTGCGGCGGCGCTTGGAGATGGCTTCGAGTACCGTGACGGTTTTGAGCATCAGCATAGGGTCCTCCTTGTTGAGGGGAGTTAGCGTACGTGTCGTATTTGCTTCAAAAAACCTAGATGTCGCTCACGTCAAGCTCTTGAGCCCACAAAGGGTGCAGCGCGCCTTTGCGGTGGTTTTGGCGATCTGCCGGTGGCGTTTATGCGTGTGCGGAGTCCTCGCGGCGTGCCGAGGGCGACATGCAGGTTTTTCGACTAGGACTGCCTTCCATGGCACACCTCCTAAAGGCTGAGCGCAGCGCGCTTTGGGTATCTCGTACCCCTTTTTAATCCGCCCGTATTCTTGATGAGGGGGTTTGCCATGTCAACCCCATTGTTCGGAAAACCATTCCCCCTGACAAAGCCTTTACAGAATGCCGTGGCTCCAAAGCGCGCCCGCATCGACGCTTCGCCTGCGCTAAACTGGAAGGCACGTACGCGATTACGAGAGGAGCCCGCATGGAGGCTTACAAGCAAGAGTTCATCAAGTTTATGGTCGAGTCCGACGTTCTTAAGTTCGGCAGCTTTACGCTCAAGAGCGGCCGTCAGTCCCCGTTCTTTATGAACGCCGGCGCTTACGTGACGGGCTATCAGCTCAAGAAGCTGGGCGAGTATTACGCCCAAGCCATCCACGATAACTTTGGCGACGACTTTGATGTGCTGTTTGGACCGGCCTACAAGGGTATTCCGCTGGCCGTCGTGACCGCAATTGCCTACCACGAGCTGTACGGCAAGGAGGTCAAGTACTGCTGCGACCGCAAGGAGGCCAAGGACCACGGTGCCGATAAGGGCAACCTGCTGGGTTATGAGCCCAAGGACGGCGACCGTGTGGTCATGGTCGAGGACGTCACCACCAGCGGCAAGTCCATCGACGAGACCTATCCCAAGGTTAAGGCTGCTGCCGATGTCGAGATTAAGGGCCTGATCGTGTCCCTCAACCGCATGGAGGTCGGCAAGGGTGGCGTGACCACCGCGCAGAAGGAGATCGAGGCCAAGTACGGTTTCCCCGTCGCGAGCATCGTCTCCATGGCCGAGGTCGTCGAGACCCTCTACAACCACGAGATCGACGGCAAGGTTGTCATCGATGACGAGCTCAAGACCGCCATCGACGTCTACTACGAGCAGTACGGAGTTCGTTAGTTACGGCGTTTTACCAAACGCCGTAACTGCTCGACGCTGCGCGGGCCGCATTTGGACAATCTGACGTTCAACTTCAAGGGCGCGACCAGAAGGTCAGCGCCCTTTCGTTTCACGTCACCTTGTCTCAAATGCGGCCCGCTCGCTGTCCGTTCTCTACCTGCGGCGTCGTCTTGCTCCGAATGCGGCCCGTTCGCTCATATGACCCAATCCGCTGTCAAGAGCCACAATGGCCCCGCCGACCGCTT
>OCAV01002235.1_pt1 | contig 10653 bp, 7 predicted proteins | sample 1538331 | NCBI WGS metagenome assembly OCAV01 (sample SAMEA2580297, study PRJEB22360) | human gut metagenome | biome: human gut; feature: human-associated habitat; material: faeces | place: Denmark | collected 2008/2010
CGGGCGGATTATTCAAGATCAGCAATGATATTATGGACAATCCGGGAGATGCCAAATATGGTATGACCACAGAGCAGATTTTCGAGGCATTTAAGATTCTGAAAGCTAAGGGAGCAGAGGAATTTGGTATTCATTCTTTCCTTGCAAGTAATACAGTGACTAACGAGTATTATCCTATGCTTGCCAGAGAATTGTTTAAGCTGGCAGTTGATCTGCAGAAGGAAACAGGCGCTCATGTGAAGTTTATCAATCTTTCCGGTGGTGTGGGAATCCCTTACAGACCGGATCAGACACCTAATGATATCCGTGAGATCGGCGAGGGCGTCCGCAAGGTTTATGAGGAAGTTCTGGTTCCGGCAGGAATGGGAGATGTGGCAATCTATACAGAGATGGGACGTTTTATGATGGGACCTTATGGCTGCCTGGTAACAAAAGCAATCCATGAGAAACATACTCACAAGGAGTATATCGGAGTGGATGCCTGCGCTGTAAACCTGATGCGGCCGGCAATGTATGGTGCTTATCATCACATTACAGTAATGGGCAAAGAAGATCAGCCGTGTGATCATATGTATGATATCACAGGTTCTCTCTGTGAGAATAATGATAAATTTGCCATCGACCGTTATCTGCCCAAGGTTGATATGGGAGATTTGCTGGTGATCCATGATACAGGTGCTCATGGTTTTGCAATGGGATACAATTATAATGGTAAGCTGAAATCTGCTGAGATTCTTCTTCATGAGGATGGAAGCTTTGAAATGATCCGCCGTGCTGAGACACCAAAGGATTATTTTGCAACATTTGACTGTTTTCCGATTTATGAAAAATTGCTGGAAGATATGAAATAAGTCTGAAAGGACTTGGAGCTGTTTGGAAGTCCGGGAATAGGGAAATCAGATAGTTATATGAGCGTTTATGAAAACAAGGATATACCGGTCTGCCTGGAAGGAACTGCAGACCGGTTTTCTTGCACTTTTATGGAGAATACAGTGAAAACTGTATGATTAATATGGAATCTGGAGCGAGAAATATGAAGTTGAAACGGAAATTATCCGGAATTTTAATCCTGTTTGGATTATTATTGGTGGGATTGGTGGGAAATCCATGCTGTCAGGTACAGGCAGCAGAAGAATATTATGTGCCTTATGGGACGATAGAGATCAAAGCAGGAAAGTCCAAAGCAATGGATATTTACTGTGATAATGTGAAATTGAAGTCATCCGGGTTTAAATGGAGCAGCAACAAAACGGAATGTGTGTCTGTTAAAGATGGCATTTTAAAGGGGAAAAAGACTGGATATGCCAGGGTCACTGCTAAAAAAAATAAAAAAACCGTAAGCTGTATGGTGTATGTATATAATAAAACACAGACAGTACCCTTTAAGAATTGCCGGGGACAGGTGAAGATTACCAGAGATTCGGATCTGACACTAAAACCGGAAAAGCTTGGAAAAGGAATTACGTATACGTCTTCTGATTATGATGTTGCAAATGTGACGGCTGATGGAAAGGTGATCCCGTTTAAAGAGGGAAAAGTAACGATTACCTGTTGCTCCTATGGCGCCAGCAAATATGTTTCCAAAATAGTAGTAGTAATTGGAAAGGCTGCCCGGGATATCAGTATAAAAAAACAGCTTTCTTTGGAAACCGGAGAGAAAATCCAGCTAGATGTAAAGGCAGTTCCTGCGAATAGGGTTTTATCTGCAATCAAATATTCTTCCGATGACAGCACAGTAGCATCTGTGGATAATAAGGGGCAGATTATCGGTAAATCTGCGGGAAGGGCCAATATTACAGTGACTGCTGCTGGTGCTGACGGGACAATTCAGAAGAATGTGGAGGTATATGTAGCGGAGGCAGATAAGGAAACAGACATTACCCAGGGAACGGATACCGGATATATCTATCACAGAGGAGATCCCACCAGTGCTCCTGAGAATACTCTTCCTGCTTTTGAAATTGCAGGAAAAAATGGGGCCCAATATGTGGAAACAGATGTATATGAGACAAAGGATGGTGTACTTGTGATTTTCCATGATACATCTCTGAAACGAATGTGTGGTGTGGATAAAAATATTCTGGATATGACATATGCAGAACTTTGCCAGTATCCGATCATTTATGGCAGAAATGCGGCTATGTTTCCCAACAATGTGGTTCCAACGCTGAAGCAGTATATTGACTGCTGTAATACATATAATATGACACCTGTGATTGAGATCAAGCAGATTCCCAGTGCCAATGGGATGAAACAATTTAAACAGCTTTTATCTATATCTAAAAAGCAGCCGTTGATCATTTCTCTGAGGGACAGTTATCTGATCGCATTGAGACAACTGGGAATTCCGTATAAAATGCAATGGGTGATCAAGGAGCCGATCACAGACAGCATCATTCGCCGATGCTCACAGTATAACTGGGATGTAAGTACCATGTATAACTTTGTGAAAAAAGAAGATATTCCTAAAGCACATCAGATGGGAGTAGGAGTTGCAGTATGGCTTTGCAAAGACCGGAAAATTGCAGATTTGTTTGAAACCTGGGGTGTGGATTATATCACATGTGAAATAAATATGGAGGAGATGCTTTAGAGCGTTTTTTAAACACGCTCTAGAACATATAGAAAAAAAGGCCTGTAAAATACTTGATTTTACAGGCTTTTAAATATAATATACAAATTAAAAGAAGTGCCGGCAGTGGGACTTGAACCCACACGATGTTGCCACCAACAGATTTTGAGTCTGCCTCGTCTGCCAATTCCGACATGCCGGCGTTTGAACCTTTACTATGATATCATGATTCTGACAGATTGGCAAGAAAAATTTTACATATTTTTATAAGATATTTTTTATAAGATACTTTTATAGTTCATTGACAATGTGATGAACGGAAACAGGGAGGGGAAAATGAAAAAAAATAAAACAATAAGGATACTTCGGATTTTATGTGCAATGCTTTGCTGTATCTGTCTGGTGGGAACGTTGCCTGTGGAAAATGTGAGTGCAGCCACCACACCGGTGAAGAAAAACGGACGCCTTAGTGTAAAGGGTACGAGACTGGTCAACTCCCAGGGAAAGGCTGTGGTATTAAAAGGGGTCAGTACCCATGGGATCAACTGGTTTCCCCAGTATGTGAATAAGGCTGCGTTTAAAACACTGAGGGATAACTGGGGTGTGAACTGTATCCGGCTGGCAATGTATACGGAAGAATATAATGGTTATTGTTCCGGAGGAAATCAGGCAGAACTGAGAAAACTGATCAACAATGGTGTGAAATATGCCACAGAACTGGGAATGTATGTGATCATTGACTGGCATATTTTAAGCGACGGAAATCCTGTGAAAAATAAAAAGCAGGCAATGTCATTTTTTAAATATATGGCAAAGAAATATAAAAACCAGAACAATATTTTTTATGAAATCTGCAATGAGCCTAATGGGGGTACATCCTGGAACAGGATCAAAGGCTATGCCTCATCTGTTATAAAAATCATCCGTAAATATGATAAGAAAAATATTATTCTGGTGGGAACACCTACCTGGTCCCAGGATGTAGATGTGGCAGCAGATAGTCCTATCAAAGGATATTCCAATATTATGTACACTTTTCATTTTTATGCAGCTACTCACGGTGACAGCTATAGGCAGAAAGTGCAGGCTGCTATTCAGAAGGGACTGCCGGTTTTTGTCAGTGAATTTGGAATCTCTGAAAGCTCCGGGAATGGCAGAATTGACAAAAACGAAGCAAATAAGTGGATGCAGTTTCTGAAGAAAAATAAGATCAGCTATGTCTGCTGGAGCCTGTGTAATAAAAATGAAAGCTGCTCACTGCTGAAAAACTCCTGCAGCCGGACGGGAAATTTCAAAAAATCGGATTTGTCCCAGGCTGGCTTGTGGTATAAGTCTGTAAAATGACAGAGAGATGGAAGAATCTGATTTCTAAAAAGTTTATGAAATTCTCATGAAATTTTCGACCTTTTATTGAAAATTACATGAATAAGTGATATGGTACTTGTTACAAAATAACAAATGGAGGAATTGCCAATGAACTTTGATAATAAAAAGCCAGGCAGAAAACCGCTTTATGTCTATTATATTATTGCAGCGGTTATTATAATCCTGCTGAATGTGCTGCTCCTTCCTGCAATTGAGGGAAGAAAGGTACAGACCACAGATTATAACACCTTTCTCACTGGCGTAGAAAAAAATTATGTAAAAGCAGTTGAGATTCAGGATAATTATATTTATTACGAAGTTGAGAGTGATGGACAGGAGTTATATTGCCGGACAGTAAAGGTGAATGATCCGGAGCTGGTAGACAGACTTCACGATGCAGGCGTAAAATTTGAAGCAGTTGCACCTCAGCAGACATCTATCTGGGTGAGTATTCTGGCTGGATATGTACTGCCTATCCTTATCTTCATTCTTCTGGGACGCTGGCTTAGCAAGAAGATGATGAGTTCCATGGGCGGAGGACCGGGAGGCGCTATGTCCTTTGGAAAAAGTAATGCCAAAGTATATGTAAAATCATCTACAGGTATTAAATTTGCAGATGTTGCCGGCGAGGAGGAAGCAAAGGATCTGTTAAAGGAGATTGTAGATTATCTTCATAATCCTCAGAAATACAGAGAAATTGGTGCGTCCATGCCAAAGGGAGCCCTGCTTGTAGGCCCTCCGGGAACAGGTAAAACTCTTCTGGCAAAGGCTGTAGCAGGCGAGGCAGAGGTTCCTTTTTTCTCTATTTCCGGTTCTGAATTTGTGGAAATGTTTGTTGGTATGGGAGCAGCCAAGGTTCGTGATCTGTTTAAACAGGCTAATGAAAAGGCACCCTGCATTGTATTTATTGACGAGATAGATACCATTGGTAAGAAACGAGATGGTGCAGGATTTACAGGTGGTAATGATGAGCGTGAGCAGACATTAAACCAGTTGCTGACAGAGATGGACGGTTTTGATGGTTCCAAGGGTGTTGTGATTCTTGCCGCCACTAACAGACCGGATTCTCTTGATCCGGCTCTTCTCAGACCTGGCCGTTTTGACAGACGTATTCCGGTAGAGCTTCCGGATCTGAAGGGAAGAGAGGATATCCTTAAGGTTCATGCCAAGAAGATTAAAATTGCAGATTCTGTCCGCTTTGATGAAATTGCCAAGGCTGCAGCAGGAGCTTCCGGCGCAGAACTTGCCAATATTGTAAATGAAGCTGCGCTCCGTGCAGTTCGTGACGGAAGAAAATTTGCTACACAGGCTGATTTTGAGGAGAGTATTGAGGTAGTTATTGCTGGATATCAGAAGAAGAACAGAGTTCTTTCCAATAAGGAAAAACTTATTGTAGCTTATCATGAAATCGGCCATGCGCTGGTTGCTGCAAAACAGACAGAATCCGCACCTGTTCATAAGATCACAATTATTCCTCGTACTTCAGGTGCCCTGGGATATACCATGCAAGTAGATGACGGTGACCATTATCTTATGACAAAGGAAGAATTGGAGAATAAGATTGCTACCTTTACAGGCGGCCGTGCAGCAGAGGAACTTATTTTCCATTCCATTACTACAGGAGCTTCCAATGATATTGAGCAGGCTACCAAGATTGCCAGGGCTATGATCACCAGATATGGTATGAGTGAGGATTTCGATATGGTTGCTATGGAAAATGTTACCAACCAGTATCTGGGAGGAGATTCCAGCCTTGCATGTTCCTTTGAAACACAGACGCTTTTGGACAAGAAGGTTGTGGATCTGGTGAAAATGGAGCACCAGAAAGCACTGAAGATTCTGCAGGACAATATGGGAAAGCTTCATGAGCTTGCAAAATATCTGTATGAACATGAGACTATTACAGGGGAAGAGTTTATGAAAATCCTGAATGATCCCCTTCCTTCTGTGAATACCGGGACTGCAGGACAGGAGAATGCAGAAAAGGATCCAGAAGAGAATACAAAAGAGAATACAAAAGAGAATACAGAAGAATAGAAGACATATTGACAAAAAGTTATGTAGAGAAAGCAGCAGGAGAAGAGAGCCTGCTGCTTTTTTCGGTGGTCAGGATTCTTCCTTGTAAATCAGACCGGGTTCAGTTATAATAGGAACAATGAAATGAAGTTTAGCCGGTTGACAGAGAAAACAGGACAGTCAGAAAGAAGGGACGTTATGAACTGCCGTACTGCAGAGGGAATGGTAAACGGATATATTAATCATGAACTTTCTTTGAAGGAGCTGGAGGAATTTTTGGATCATATCCAGACATGTTCTTCCTGTTATGATGAATTGGAGACATATTTTATTGTTCATGAGGCCATGCAGCAGCTGGATGACAATGACAGCGGATCAGTGATGGATTTCAAGAGACTTCTGGAACAGGATATCCGGAAATCCAGACGATATATCCGTAAGAAAAAATTAGGCCGTTTTTCAGTGGGAGTCCTTTTGTGTATACTGATCGTGGCTCTGGCGGCGTTTATGGTGTATGTGGTGATGCAGATGATTCGTATTATCTGATCGCTAAATGAAGAGGTTGTTGTATGATTGGAGGAACTTATGAGTGAAAAAATATTACTGATCGACGGACATAGTATTTTAAACAGGGCTTTTTACGGTCTGCCGGATCTGACTAATTCTGAAGGAAAGCATACAGGGGCAGTCTATGGCTTTCTGAATATTCTTTTCAGAATTCTGGAGGAGGAAAAGCCACAGTATCTGACTGTGGCCTTTGATCTTCACGCACCTACCTTCCGTCATAAAATGTATGAGGCATACAAAGGAACCCGTAAACCCATGCCTGAGGAACTGAGAGAACAGGTGCCCTTGATCCAGGAAATGCTTACTGCCATGGGTGTAAAAATTGTTACTATGGAGGGCTATGAAGCAGATGATATTCTGGGAACTTTGGCCGGTAGAAGTGAGAAGAAAGGGATGGATGTGACCATTCTCTCAGGAGACAGAGATTTACTACAGCTTGCCACTGAGAAAGTAATGATTCGCCTTCCAAGAACTGTAAGAGGGAAGACTACCATAGAGGATTTTCATGCAGAGCAAGTGCTGGAGAAATATCAGGTAACACCACCTCAGATTGTTGATCTAAAGGCTCTTATGGGAGACAGCGCAGATAATATCCCTGGAATCCCGGGAGTTGGTGAGAAAACTGCTACAAAGATCATAGCGGAATATGGCTCTGTTGAAAATGCCCATGAACATCTGGAGGAGATCAAACCCAACCGCGCAAAGGAATCTCTCAGAGAGCATTATGATCTGGCACAGCTTAGTAAAGCATTGGCTGCAATCAATACAGACAGCCCGGTGGAGTTTGACTATGAGCAGGCGAAGCTTGGAAATCTTTATACACAGGATGCGTTTTTGCTTTGTAAGCGATTGGAATTCAAAAATTTACTGGGTCGTTTTGACTCAGAAAATGCACAGCCACAGCAACAGATGCAGGAATTTTTCAGCTGCAGTGATCTGTCCGGATGTGAAACCCTTTTTGACAAAGCTGCAAAGCAGGAATATGTGGGAGTTTCGCTGGTTGCAGAGCAGGGACAGGTATTTGGTGTGGGACTGGCACTGGATAGCGAGGAAGTTTATTTTATACCTGTGGAGGGACTGCTTACAGAGAATTATCTTTGTGGAAAGCTTCAGCAGCTTTTACAGAAATCCTCCCATGGAGCTTTGACAATCTGCTCCATGGATGTGAAATCCATGCTGAAATATGTAGATGGTGAGGATTTTGGTGAGATTTTTGACACAGGAGTAGCTGCTTATCTTCTGAATCCGCTGAAATCATCATATACCTATGATGATATTGCAAAAGAATATTTAAATGGCCGGCTTCTTCCGTCCAGAGAGGAACTGCTGGGAAAAATGACCCTGGAAAAGGCATGGCAGCAGAGCGAGGACGGGCTGGTAAATATGGCCTGTTATATGGCGTATACGGCACTTGTGAGTAGAGAACCTCTTTGCGAAGCGTTGAAAGAAACGGACATGTGGAGAGTTTACACAGAAATTGAGCTTCCTTTGATTTTTACATTGAATTCCATGGAAAAATGGGGAATCAAAGTAAAGGGAGAGGAACTGAAAAGCTACGGAGAGAGACTGAATATTCGGATCGCAGAGCTGGAACAGCTGATCTGGAAACAGGCGGGAGAGGAATTTAACATTAATTCTCCCAAACAGATGGGAATCATTCTTTTTGAAAAGCTGGGGTTAAAGGGTGGAAAGAAAACAAAAACAGGTTATTCTACAGCTGCTGATATTCTGGAGAAGCTGGCACCGGAGTACCCGATTGTGAAAGATATTCTGGAGTACAGACAGTTAACAAAACTGAAATCCACCTATGCAGATGGGCTGGAAAAGGTGATCGAAAAGGACGGAAGAATCCATTCAACCTTCAATCAGACCATTACTGCTACAGGACGTATCAGCAGTACAGAGCCTAACCTTCAGAATATTCCTGTCCGCATGGAATTGGGACGCCTGATCCGAAAGGTTTTTGTACCGGAGGAAGAGTATGTATTTCTGGATGCAGATTATTCCCAGATTGAGCTGCGTGTGCTGGCACATATGTCAGGGGATGAGAAGCTGATCCAGGCTTACCGTGAGGCACAGGATATTCACAGACTGACGGCGTCACAGGTATTTCATGTGCCTTTTGATCAGGTAACTCCTTTGCAGAGAAGAAACGCCAAGGCAGTTAATTTTGGAATTGTGTATGGAATCAGTTCCTTTGGTCTCAGCCAGGATTTAAGTATTACAAGAAAAGAAGCGGCTGATTATATTGAGAGATATTTTGAAACTTATCCTAAAATAAAGGGCTTTCTGGATGAGCTGGTGGAACAGGGCAAGGAAAAGGGCTATGTGACAACCATGTTTGGAAGACGAAGACCAATTCCGGAATTGAAATCCAGTAATTTTATGCAGCGTTCTTTTGGGGAAAGAGTTGCCATGAATTCTCCTATTCAGGGAACAGCAGCAGACATTATTAAAATTGCCATGAACCGTGTCTATAAGCGACTGAAGGAAGAGGGATTGCGTTCCCGTCTGGTATTGCAGGTTCATGATGAGCTTCTTATAGAAACTTATAAAGAGGAAATTGAACAGGTTTCTGCAATCCTGGAGGAAGAAATGAAAGGAGCTGCGAACCTGTCAGTAGAACTGGAAGTGGATATGCACCAAGGCAATAACTGGTATGAAGCGAAGTAAGAACTTTTGGGTATTGTAAGGCAGAGGAACCATTGGTGGATATCTGGTTAGGAGTATAAATGATTACAATAGGGATTACCGGCGGAGTGGGAGCCGGCAAGAGTACAGTGCTGGATTTTCTGGAACAGGAATATCAGGCATATGTGATGAAAGCAGATGAAATAGGTCATCTGGTGATGGAACCGGGACAATCCTGTTACGAACCGGTAATTGCATTATTTGGAAAACAAGTTATAAAAAATGATAAAACTATTGACCGCAGACTGGTTTCGGATGTAGTATTTTCACATCCGGACATGCTTGAGAAATTAAATCACATTATTCATCCTGCGGTGAAGGAATACATCCGCAGACAGCTTGCCCTGAAAAAGGAAGAGGGACAGAGAATCTGTGTGGTAGAAGCAGCCCTTCTTCTGGAGGATCATTATGAGGAATTCTGTGATACTGTCTGGTATATCCATACGGATTCAGAGATCCGTATCCGCAGGCTGATGGAAAGCCGGGGATATACCAGGGAGAAATCAATGAGTATTATAGCCAGTCAGGCACCGGAAGAATTTTTTAGGGCGCATACAGATTATGTGGTTACAAATAATGCTGATCTGGAGGAAACCTGGCAACAGATCAGGGAAGGAATTAAAAAATATGAGACTTTGTAGTATTGCCAGCGGCAGCAGTGGGAACTGTATTTATGTAGGCTCTGATCAGACACATCTGCTGGTAGATGTAGGAATCAGTGGTAAGCGCGTGGAGCAGGGACTGAATGAGCTGGAGCTGACAGGAAGAGATATTGACGGTGTTCTGATTACCCATGAGCATTCGGATCATATTAAAGGACTGGGAGTGCTTGCCAGAAAGTATCAGATACCTGTTTATACCACAGGAGGTACGGTGGATGCCTTGTCCAGAATGAACCTTGGGAAAATGCCGGAAGGTATTTTTCATGAGATCAGGGAAGATGAGACATTCTCGGTGGGAGATCTGAAAATAGATCCTTTTACGATTTCTCATGATGCCGCGCAGCCAGTGGGATACCGTATAGAATGTGATGACCACTCTGTGGGAATTGCCACAGACCTTGGAAAATATAATGAATACATAATTGAGAATCTCCAGAATCTGGATGCCCTTCTTCTGGAGGCAAACCATGATATCCGTATGCTTCAGGTGGGAAAATATCCTTATTATCTGAAACAGAGGATTCTGGGAGACAGAGGACATCTTTCTAATGAAAATGCAGGCAGACTTTTATGCAGGCTTCTTCATGACAACATGAAAGCTATTTTTCTGGGACATTTAAGCAGAGAAAATAACTATGAAGAGTTGGCCTATGAGACTGTGTGCTCAGAAGTAACCTTAGGTGACAACCCTTATAAGTCCCGTGATTTTAAAATACAGGTGGCAAAGAGGGATTGCATATCAGAAGTAATTACAGTGTAGAAAGGACAAAGAACTTATGA
>OCAV01002236.1_pt1 | contig 10651 bp, 11 predicted proteins | sample 1538331 | NCBI WGS metagenome assembly OCAV01 (sample SAMEA2580297, study PRJEB22360) | human gut metagenome | biome: human gut; feature: human-associated habitat; material: faeces | place: Denmark | collected 2008/2010
AATAATTACTCTTTTGGCGGAGGCATGTGGGAATCGAACCCACCCAGGACGCTCTTAACGCCCCACACTAGTTTTGAAGACTAGGAGGCACACCAGTCACCCATCTACCCCCATGACTTACTTCTCATGCGAATTAACAATAACACACTTTTTCGGAGATTTCAACCGTTTTTATTTATTTTTATACTACCAAAAAACCATTGACTTTTCAAGGCTTATCGTACATAATAAATGTAGTGAACTGAACGCAATACTAGAACGCGGTCTAATTGTTAATTTTGTATCGTTTTCAGGTGGTTCATTGGGTGTTTTTCGAAAAAGGCACTGCGAGAACTTGGGGGTTTTCAATGTGTTTTTATAAAAACTTATAGAAAGAGTCTATGAGTAAATTTAAGGAGGTAACGATTATGGAGTTAAAAGCAAATGTTAACTTCGAACGGTTTGAAGCAGCATTACAGGTAGTAGACGCTCACACCGTTGGAGAATTCTGCCGTGTAGTAATCGGCGGATTTCCAGAGCCAGAAGGCAGCACAATGATTGAAAAGAAAAAATGGATGGAGAAGAACTATGACCAGGTACGTACAGCATTGATGTTCGAGCCAAGAGGACATCATGATATGTTTGGGGCATTCCTGTGCAAGCCAGTCAATCCAGAAGCAGACTTCGGCGTAATGTTCATGGATACAGGCGGATACCTGAACATGTGCGGACACTGCACGATCGGCGCTGTAACGGTTGCGATTGAGGCAGGTCTTGTTGAATCTAAGGAAGGCGTAAACCAGGTTGTACTGGAAGCACCGGCCGGACTCATCCGTACAGAAGCAGTTGTGAAAGACGGCAAGGTTGAGCACGTTACATTGACTAACGTACCGGCATTCGTTTACAAAGAGAACCTCTCCGTTACGATCGACGGCCAGGAGATTCCATTTACCATCTCCTTTGGAGGAAGTTTCTTCGCATTAGTTGATACTACAAAGATCGGTATCACAGAGATCAGCCCGAAGACAGTTCCGGACATCACTAAATTAGGAATGAAGATGTTAGACGTAATCAACAAAGAGATTCCGGTTAAGCATCCTCTTCTTGACATCGATACGGTTGACTTAGTTGAGTTCTACGGACCAACACCGAATCCTGACAAGGCAACTATGAGAAACGTAGTAATCTTCGGAGATGCTATGGCTGACCGTTCTCCATGCGGAACAGGTACAAGCGCTAAGCTTGCTACTCTTCATCACTGGGGAGAGATCGGCGTAGGCGAGGAATTCATCTATGAGAGTTTCATCGGAACCAGATTCAAGGGCGTAATCAAAGAGACAACGAAGGTTGCTGACTACGATGCAGTTATTCCTATGATCACAGGCAGCTGCTACCTGACCGGTGTTGCTACATACTTGATTGATCCTACAGATCCATTGAAATATGGCTTCCAGGTAGGCTAGTATTCTATCCCCGTTAGAATAGCGATACACAAAAAAATGAAGCGGATTAGTCATAATCCGCTTCTATTTAAATTAAGGCAGGAAAGGAATGAGTGCCGATGCCACGTAAACGCCAATCCACCAAGAGCCGCATTGTCAAAGCGGCATGGAATCTGTTCTATAAGAACGGATATGACCACACCACAGTAGAAGACATTATCGCAGCGTCCAAGACATCAAAGGGCACCTTCTATCATTACTTCAAGGGCAAAGAAGCTCTTTTGAATTCTTTATCCTATCTGTTTGATGAGAAGTACGAAGAACTGGCCGCAGTCATTGACCCGAATCTGTCAGCTTATGACAAACTCCTGTTTTTGAATCATGAACTGTTCTATATGATCGAGACCAGCGTAGATATCAAATTGCTGGCATTTCTCTATTCATCCCAGCTGATCACGAAGGACAAAAAGTCTCTTTCAGACGGCAAGCGTTTTTATTTTAAATGGGTGACGGAGATTCTTTCGGATGGCCTTAAGCGGGGAGAATTCAAAAACACCAGTTCCGCCGAGGAACTGATGAACATCTATGCTATGTACGAACGAGCCATGCTATACGACTGGTCGCTCTTTAAGGGCAAATATTCTTTATCGGAATACAGCGACAGGCTGCTTCCCCATGTACTGGATACCTTTGTTGAAGGAGTATAGAAATGGATTTGTCTCTAAAAATAAGGGACGGAATCTTCTGACCTTGGATATGCCTGCCATATCCCAGCCGGAAGCACCGTCCCTTTTTGCTTGTTTGCCTGCGCTTATTCACCTACGCTTTCCCAGACTTTCTCATCTAAACCATGCATTCGTGCATTTCTTCTTCCTGGATTCCGACAGACTGCATTACCTTTACAATCTGCTCCTTATCCGAAAGTTCCGCGCACCAGGAAAGGCCGCAGCCAGCCGATATGGCTCTTGGAACCGGGATAATTCTTCCCGACGCGTTCTGTTCCTTGCATGCTTTTTCCATAGCCATGGCATCTGCCGTGGTATGGAATGTCACTACCAGTTTTAACTCTTTTTTTCTCATTGTTATTCAATCACCACTTCAAAGTATCCGTCTTTTTCCCCGGATGTAGCCTTTTTCCCATGGTCCTTTGCATACTTTTCCACATTCATTTTCTGATGCGGCTCTGTTACCAGTATTTTTACAGGCTCAGACGCCCCTTTCAAGGCTTCCGCTGTAAGCATTAAAGGCTCCGGGCAAGAAAGGCCTCTTGCGTCTACTTCTTTCATACTTATTACCTACCTTTCTAGAATACTATGTATAAGTCAATATATCAACACTATTTTGCTTCTTTCCGCCTATTCGTGAACGCAATTACGAAGCACAATGCAATACAGATGATGCATGCGATCTTGCCATTCATTGGCACTGCTCCGGCAACCACTTCCTGCGTCTCAGGATTTAAAGCGGTTCCGCTGGCCGCAAGCCCCAGGTTATGGCACAGTGCAGCACCTACAAACATACCGGCAACCGTAACTGCCGAATCAGAAGAGCCTTGTCCTGCAAGGATCAACTGGCGCAGAGGGCAGCCGCCTGCCAGAACAGCCGCAAATCCTACCGCATACATTCCAAGAATATTCCAAATATGTTCTGAGTGCGCTATAACACCCGGGGTATCAAATCCCAATACGAAGCGTCCTGTTGCCACATTAAATATCAGCATTACCACAAATAATCCGGCAATCACGCTGAACAGATCAAAGTTCTTCATCAGAATAATATCACGAATGCTTCCTGCAAAGCACATCCTGGATTTCTGCGCAAATGCTCCAAACACCAGGCCGCCTATCAATGCCGCTATAATCGGCGCATGGACGCTTCCCGGCCCTGCCGTGCTGGATTTCAGAAGCGTGGTGCATAATGCCAGAATCAAAATGCCAACTACGATCACTGATATGACTGCTCCGCTCTCTTTGTTGGTCACATAGGCACGCCCAAGACTAAATCCCTTCTTAAGCGCAAATACGCCCGTCGCGACTCCAAGCACGAATCCGATCAATGCCACCCAGGCATTCAGATCGCCTGCTGACATGCGGATTACCATACGTAAAGGACAGCCCAGGAACACCAGTGCGCCTATCATTATGATCATCCCCAGAACGAATCTGGTCATTGGGGAAGACCCCGCCGTTGATCGATATTCCTTAGTCGCCACTGATATCAAAAATGCCCCCAGAACCAGGCCTATAATTTCCGGCCTGGCATACTGTACTGCCTCCGCCTGATGCATTCCCAATGCACCCGCCGTATGCTTGGAGTCCCCCCCCCTGCCCCCCCCACACCCCCCCCGCCGTATCTCTGATAAAGCAGGCGATACAAAATGCCATGTTTGCCGGATTTCCTAAAAACGCAAGACATGCCGCTACAAGTCCGCATACTACGCCGGCCAACGCCAGCTTTTTCTTCGAGTCTGATAAATTCATGTTAATCCCTCCTGTACTTTTTCTCAATCCTGCATAGATCCTTTAATCTTCTGCAAGTTCCTGGATCGCCCTAATGGCGATATCCACTTCTTCATCCGTATTATAATGTGAAAAACTGAATCTTACAGCCCCCTGCTCCACAGTTCCAAGCGCCTCGTGCATAAGCGGTGCACAATGGCCGCCTGGCCTTGTAGAAATTCCATATTCCATAAGAAGTTCATCACTGACTTCTGAAGAATCATAATCTCCGATATTAAGCGTTACGATCGCACAGCGATTCATGTCATCAAAATCTCCATATATCTTGATGCCAGGAATGTCTTTGACACCCTCATAGAACCTCTTCATCAGTTTCTGCTCCCTGGCGCGGATGCTATCCACTCCTTCATCTTCAATATATTTTAATGCTGCATTAAGCCCTGCAATGCCATGTCCATTTAATGTTCCTGCCTCCAAAGCGGTAGGCATCTGTTCCGGATGGGTCTTGCTGTACGTCATGATGCCGCTTCCCCCGCTCTTTAACGGACGCACGGACAGTCCTTCCCTCACGTACATTCCTCCGGTCCCTTGAGGGCCCAGAAGTCCTTTGTGCCCTGTGAAGCACAGCACGTCGATATGCATGTCCTGTACATTTATAGGAAACACGCCTGCCGTCTGGGATGCATCTACCACGAACAAAAGGCCATGCTTATGGGCAATCTCGCCCACTCTGCCTATATGGACATAATTACCCGTCAGATTGGATCCATTCGTACATACGATCATCTTGGTATCCGGCGCAATCGCATCTTCAATATCCGCCAGATTAACCGTACCCCTCTCATCCGCTCTTACGATTGTAAGCCTGACGCCTCTGCGTTCCATTTCATAGAGAGGCCTCAGTACTGAATTATGCTCCATCATCGTTGTAATTACATGATCCCCAGGCTCCAAAAGGCCTTTAATCGCTATGTTAAGGCTCTCTGTAGAATTATTCGTAAACACGATCTGTCTGGCATTTTCCCCGCCAAAAAGCCGGCAAAGCCTGTCCCTGGTATCATAGATGAGTCTCGATGCACTAAGCGATGCCTCGTTAGCGCCACGGCCCGCATTGCCCATAGAACTCATTGCCTGTACGACTGCATCTATCACTTCCTGCGGCTTATGCATCGTCGTAGCCGCGTTATCCAGATATATCATAATCTTCCGTCCTTTCAAAAACAACTCATCCTTATAATTTAGTATAGACCGAATCCACTATCCAGTCTAATTGTTATGATAAATATCAAATACCGGATATAGAAAATATCTATAGCCGGTATCTATCGCCTTCCTATACCTCATATACTTCTTTCACAATTTTTATGAACCTTTCAGCCGACCGGGACAACTGATAATTCCTGTTGTACACCACATTAATATCTCTTCCCTCGTCTGCTCCTGGAATCGGAAATATAAGCATCTGTCCGGCCTTTGCCTCGTCTGTCGCGGCGAGCCTGGATAGAATAGAGACTCCTATCCCCTGCCTTACGGACTTCTTGATTGTCTCCTGATTCTCAATACTTGCTATGATTTCCAGATCTGCCATATTGACTCCTGCCGACCGAAGCTGCTTTTCGGCTTCTTTTCTGGTACCGGAACCTTCTTCTCGCATGATTACATGTTCTCTTTTCAGCCAGGAGATGTCATTCGGACATTCCTCCTGGAACCGGCGATACTTTTCCGTATTAGGGGCAATAATCACCAGTTCATCCTTATAAAAAGGGATATACTTGCAGTGCTTCTTCTCCAGCACAGTCCCCGTAAACCCCACATCCGCCATACAGTCTACAATCTGGGTCACTACCTGGGCGCTGTCCGTCTCCTTGATCTTGAACTGCTCCTCCGGGTACTTTTCATTGAAGCACATCAGCACCTTGGGAAGCAGGTACTGTGCCGGGATCGTAGATGCCGCTATTGTGATGCAATGCTTGCCGCTGTCCTTCTTCATCCCGAAATGCTCTTCAATCTTCCCCTGCAGATCTACCATCTGCTTGGCGTATTTATATAGATCCTTCCCATTGTCCGACAGGCTTACTTCCTTGGTATTCCTGACAAACAGCCTGACATTCAGTTCCTTCTCAAGGGAAGAGATATGCGCGCTGATCGTAGGCTGGGTCAGATATAATTCCCTTGCCGCCTTTGAAAAACTGCCTCCCTCTGCCACTTGTACAAAGGCCTCTAACTGTTTCAGATTCATTAGTATGCTACCCTTTCACTTTCCGCTCCCGTTTTCTTAGTTACTTTGATGCTGTCCATGTATTCGATGATCGGCTTGGCGCTTTTCCTGCTGGTATCAAACATATCGCGTACTTGCGCGATCGTAATAACGGGTTCCCCTTTTAAATGCTCCTGTATGAGTTCTTTTGCCCGCTCCATGTATTCCGTCAGAGTATACATATCTTCCGTCACCTTCACTATCTTCTGTTCCTCCAGAAGGATGTTGAGGATATCATCTGCCGTCTCTTTCACGGTTCCTTTAAAATCAATCTCCGAATACCGGACAAAATCATATTTCGCATTGGTAAATGTGTCCAGGAGGATTCCTGACACCTTGTCATAGCGCGTGTCTTTCTTTACCTGGTATTGCGGCGTACACAAGAACTCATCTACTCTCTTCAGGCATCCCTCCTCTATCAGCATCTCCACAATCTTGTCAAATACATTCGGCTTGATCTTCTGGAAATAGGTCATCTGGACTTCCGCCTTCTTCATGCCATACCTGTAAGGATATTTCTCTTCATATTCTCTTAGCGCCTTATCAAGAGTCTGCTTCGCAGCCCTTATGGACTCGGCATGCCATACATAGGTATCCTTCCTCATGGCAAATACCTGCACCAGCCCTTGACTTAAGAGCTCGCTTATGTCTTCTTGCACTTCGTCAATGGACAGCGCGGTAAGCTTGGCAAGTTCCGCCGTCGTGATCAGCGTATCCGCGCGCTCCCTTACATGAAGTTCGATAACATCCGCAGACGAGCCGGATTCCTTGCGCTTTAATTCTTCTATGACATTCTCTTGGAAACGCTTCTTAACCCCTGGGTTTGGCTCCAGGATGACGCCTCCTCCAATGGTCTCCATCGGAGAATAAAAGCGGACCACGAATTTGTCTCCCCGCCTTACCGCGATCTCTTCTTCCAGCCTGAGCTGCACGTAGCCACTCTCCCCTGGACCGATCTCCTCCTTGTCAAGAAGCACCGCCCGGCATAATATCTCGCTGGTTCCGGTAAAGAAATGAAGACGGGTATGATTGGTCAGCACGCGCATGGAAGACTCCAGCACATTGAGCCTGACATCCAGAAGATCTGTATTCTTCATACTATTCGGAGGCGCCAGCACGCACCCTCTCTTGATCTCGCGCTTCTTCACATTCGACAGGTTGATGGCAACCCGCTGTCCTGCATAGCACTCTTTCCTGTCCTGGCCATGCACCTGGATGCTTCTTATCTTGCATTCCTTCCCAATCGGATACATTTCCAGCAGATCATCCTTGGTAATGGTCCCCGACACCAAAGTTCCCGTAATGATCGTCCCAAAGCCGGACAATGTAAACGCGCGGTCAATTGGAAGTCTTGGTATAGTGCTAATATCTTTTGTCATCATCTCATCGCTTGTCATTTGGCTGATGGTATCGATCAGGACTTCCAGGCCTTCCCCGGTGGCAGCCGATACTTTTACTACCGGCGCATGTTCCAGAAAGGTTCCTTCCAATTCTTCCTTGACTTCTTCTTCTACCAATTCCATCCATTCCCCATCCACAAGGTCGCATTTGTTCAGGACGATGATACTCTTCTCAATTCCCAGCAGATTCAAGATATCCATATGCTCCCTGGTCTGTGGCATGATGCCTTCGTCCGCGGCAATGACCAGCAGAACCATATCCATACCTACCACGCCTGCCACCATATTATTGATGAATCTTTCATGGCCCGGAACATCTATGATGCCGGCACGGTCTCCGCTTGGCAGGTCAAAATAGGTAAATCCCAGATCAATGGTAATTCCCCTTCTCTGCTCCTCTTCCCACCGGTCCGTATTCCTCCCGGTCAGCGCCTTGATTAAAGTTGTCTTTCCATGGTCGATATGGCCGGCTGTACCAATAATAATATTCTTCATAACTCCACTCCTAACGACCTGCAATCAGGCTGGTCTCCTCCATTATTTCCAGTTCCTTAAACTGTTCTGCGATCAGCTTAAAATACCGGCGATCAATGGTCCGCATATCCAGAAGGATGGTATCATTCACCGTTCTTGGAATCACCGGCACCGGAAGATGGCGCATACGCTCTTCCAATTCTGCTACGCTAATCTTTTCCGGCCGGATGGTTATTGCCATGCTTTCTATCCGCTCCAGCGGGAGAGACCCCCCACCGATCTGGGACTGGCATGAACACATCTCTATCCTTGCAGGCACCTTGGCCCGCTTAAGCATCCCTGCCAGGCTTCTCGCCTTCTTTGCCACCTCTTCCAAAGGATCCGTGATCATGCGCAGGACCGGGATATTCTGTATTGCCTTCTCTTCTGAAAGGTATTCTTGAAGAACTAATTCCAGGGTTGCAGCCGTGAACTTATCAATCCGCAGCGCCCGGGTCAACTGGTTCTTCTTCATCATATCAATGTACTTTTTCTTTCCGATGATGATTCCTGCCTGGGGACCGCCAAGCAGCTTGTCTCCGCTGAAACACACCACGTCCGCTCCTTTGGCAACAGACTCCTGTACCGTAGGCTCATGGGTAATACCATACTTGCCAAGATCCACCAGCACGCCGCTTCCAAGATCCTCTATCACCGGAAGATCATGCTCCTTAGCCAAAGGAATCAGTTCATCAATCCCCACCGTATCCGTGAATCCCACAATCCGGTAGTTGCTGGTATGAACCTTTAAAAGAGCCTTGGTCTCTTCGGTAATGGCTTCCTTATAATCATCAAAATGCGTCTTGTTGGTGGTTCCAACCTCCACCAGCGTAGCCCCGCTTTGCTCCATGACATCCGGAATCCTGAATTTCCCGCCAATCTCCACCAGTTCGCCCCGGGAAACGATAACTTCTCCCCCTTTTGCCAGAGAACTTAGGATCAGCATGACGCTTGCTGCATTGTTGTTAACCGCCATGGCTGCCTCCGCGCCAGTAATCTTGCACAGAAGTTTCTCAAAATGGGAGTATCTCTCTCCCCTTTTGCCCTCTTCCAGATTATATTCCAGATTCGAGTACCCGGTGGCAATGGCTGCCACCCGCTTCATATGCTCCGGACTGATCGGCGCGCGTCCAAGATTGGTGTGAAGAATCGTCCCGGTCCCATTGATCACCATGCGCATGTTTGGCGTATGCATGGCAGAAACCGTCATTCCTACATGCTCCGTAAGATGATCGATCCTGTATCTTGCCTGTGCTTCCTCATCGCATTCGCCTATATATCTGCGTAACTTGTCCATCTCTACGTGGATGGCCTCCATCACCGTCTCGCGGCTATAGTGTTCAATCATTGCCTGGATTGCCTCATCTTCCAGCAGCACGTCAACTTTAGGGATGCTGCGGTACAACATGTTCTTGTTCATCGTTCATATTTCCTTCCATCATCGTAACATTTTTATTTCTATAATCGGGCTGGCGTCTAAAACAGGCGGATCAGCTTATCGCTTTTGGTGGATACTCTTCCGATTACGGATACCTCCGTATCCATTCCTACCTGTGCAAAATCTCGCATCATATCCTGAACGCTGGCGGATGGAACACTGATCAGCAGCCCTCCTGAGGTCTGCGGATCATAGAGCAGATCCAGATAGTGTTCCTCTACAGAGCCCGTCTCTACCTTTCCAATGGAATACCCTTTGTTTTTATAGGTTCCGGCAGGCACCAGTCCCATCTTCGCATAGTCTATCGCATCTGCAAAATATGCCACGTCCCTCACCTGTATCTCGAAGGTCACATCGCTGGCCGAAGCCATCTCCACACAGTGTCCCAGCAGTCCAAATCCCGTAATATCCGTACACGCTGACACATCATACTTTTCTACTACCTGTTTTGCCTTCTTATTCAGGGATGCCATGACCCTCTCGGCTTCTTCTATCGCTGACGCAGATGCCATCTCTGCCTTGATGGCAGTATTGACTACCCCACTCCCAATCTGCTTGGTTAGCAGCAGGGCATCTCCCGGCCTGCATCCGAAATTCTTGAATATCTTATCCGGATGCACGAACCCGGACACGCATAGCCCATATTTTGGCTCGTCATCCTGTACCGAATGGCCGCCTACAAGGACTGCTCCGGCTTCTTTTACCTTATCCGCGCCCCCTGCCAGAATATCTCCCAGTATGGACGGATCCAGACAATTGGGAAAGCCTACAATATTGAGGGCTACCGCCGGCTCGCCGCCCATAGCCCAGACATCGCTGAGCGAGTTGGCTGCCGCAATCTGTCCGAACATATAGGGATCATCCACGATCGGAGTAAAGAAGTCCACCGTCTGGATCATGGCAATCTCATCCGTAATCTTATAGATAGCCGCGTCATCGGAGGTCTCAATCCCCACGATCAAATTATCATCATGGAATTTTGGCAGCTTGCCCAGAACCTGGGCAAGGGTCTCGGGACCAATCTTAGCTGCTCATCCGGATGTCTTGCTAAGTGTAGTCAGTCTGACATCTGATTTCATCTTTTTTTCATCCTCCTTGCGTCGTTTTCATCTTTTTACAGCAAAGGAGGCCAGCCACCTGCTATCACAGGAGCCCGGCCCTCC